>MJGMH1__coassemble_1854_pt1 | contig 119760 bp, 81 predicted proteins | sample MJGMH1__metabat2_high_PE_019 | metagenome-assembled genome bin MJGMH1
CGGGCTGACCTGTTAAATTGTGTTTAATTTGACGGTCCATTATCGAAGAAATTTGTTGCACGCTCTTGAAAGCTGTTGCACACTGCTGAAAGAAAGTCGTGCCGTGTGACCCCTCTCGCGTGGTACAATCGCGGTACAAAAATACTCCGAAAAGGACGAATCGCCAACAGGCGAAAATCTCGTTTGTTAAAATCTATTAGCTGAAAATCAAGGTATTATAACACCGATTTTTGCAGCCGTTTGTCGCCGTTTTGACCTCCGAAACTCCATGTGGAAGGATTTCCCGGAACCGCTCGGCCCGAGGGCAAAAAAGTTCGAGTTGTCCGTCAGCTTCTGTCTGCCTTCCTTGCCGGTGATGTCGATGGCGACAGGCACTCCCTGGCGGTCAGTGTAATAGACTTTCACCGGGGTGTCTTCGCTGTGCTGCACACGTTCCTTGTACATCAGGCACATCGCCGCGTCCGATAGGGTCAGGAACCGGTCATACTCTTCATTCAGGCTGTAGCAGTTGCCCGGGAACGAGCCGACGAACAGCTCCAGCTGGTTGTAGGCTCGTTTGGAAATATGGATTCCCATTCTACCGAAAGCATTCTCCAGATGATTCGTACACTTCTGCAGGTCCGTATCGCCGGACACGGCCACTATAAGGTTGAAATGGCTGTACACGAGCTGCTTGCTCTCGCGGGCAATCACCTCCTGTACACGTTTTATGTCTTCGACCGCTGCCTGGTTGCTCGGGTTGGGAATGCTCGCGTGCCGGTTCTTCTTCTTGTCCAGCAGCGAAAGTTCACGCTTCTGGTTGGGAAGGAAGATGACCTGGTTATAGACCACTGTATCGGCATTCGGAATGCTGTCAATGGCCGAGACAAGATCCACGGGCATTTCCGTGTTGTTCACTTCTATATTGGTATAGGGTCTGATCATCGAAGGCAGCGAGATGCAGTCCACGTCCACGAGACTGTACACCTTGCAGCGCTTGTCACCCATCGAGACGCTCTCGTCGTCCGACTTGAAGTTCGTCATCGAGATAATACGGTCCTTGAAGTTCATGGCGAAATACCGGTCCACGTAATCGCTTGCCTCGGATTTGTTCAGGAAACGCGCCTGCACGCCGCTGTCCCGCAACTGGTCCTGTACCTTGCGGATCTTGACAAGGAAATCACGCCATTTCTTGTTGTCGAACGAGAAAAGGCGGCTTTTCCTGGCTTCCTGCGTGATGGTCAGGTAACACATGCTGTCCGTGTACGCCCTTCCCTTGAAATACCGGAAATACGATTCAGAAAGGAACTCCTGCTTCCCGGTATCCTCGTTGACAAAACGCTTCCTCACGAAGATGTCCTGCTTGTGAATGGCATAACCTTCTCCCAAGGTCAGGGCAAGGGCGGAGAACAGATGCGTGAAATCGTAGTAGCTGTCTATGTTCGCCGAATACTTCTGTACCGGATTCTCGATCTTCAGCATGGCGGAATATTCGCCCGTCTTGGTGTACAGGACACCCACGCCTTCCGTGTCTTCCACCGAGAAATAGATGTCCTGGAAGATACGCTTGCGCTTGCCTCCGGTACCGAACGCATGGACGGATATGGCCATACCCGCGCATAAGGCAACGAAAATCAGGATAATGTATAGGGTCATTTCAATATACGTTCAATTAAATAGGGGTAGGCCCGTATCTCATACGAACCTACCCGCGTTCAACATTCAATATAGCCACACATTGCTGTGATGGTTTAATTTTGTCAGACCTTACGCGAGTAGGCATAGACGAACACGCCTCGGTCCGTTCTCTTGCTGTGCAGACCTTTCCGCTGCTTGAAGATGATTAGCACGATGCCCACCGACAGAATGACTGTCAGCGCGGCCAGTCCGGCCACGAATCCGGCAAGGCAGTAAGCGGCTATGAAGCCCGCGATGGCTCCGCCTGCCGTTCCTGCCGCCCAATAGATGTAGCGGCCCTGCAATCCCATCACTTCAAGAGGACGTTGCAGCCCCTTGAACAGCGGATAGTCCGGATAACGTGTTTCCTTGCTTTTCATCCCTCGGTACTTTTATGCGTCAATGCCGAAAAACAAAGGAAGAGCCTGTGCTGCTGCAATCAGGAAAAGACATGCACCAACCACCATCATGATCTTCTTTTTGACATCCTGCTCTTCGTTGTTCATGGCGATGTAAACGGAGATGGCGCCGATAATGGCGACTACACCGGCGATGGCATAGCAGAGCTTGACCATGACTGGTACATACTTGACAATTTCCTCCGCCACGGTAGATAGTGCGGTAGTACCGGCTGAATAGTCGCCGGCCGTACTCTGGGCCATTGCCGTGGTACCAGAGAACAAAGTGAGTGCAAGCATCTTCACTTTGGTGGAAACACCTTGGATGAATCCTTTTGCCTTTCGGCACATTTGTTTTACTTTCTGAAACATACTTGATCGTTTTTGAGTTAATATTTATGTATTGGATTGTTAAACAGCCTTATATGCGATAACCGAAAAATGCCGGAAGTACGATGGAGGCCCCGATGATGAACAGGCACGCGCCAAGCAGCGATAAAAAGGATTTGACGATGCCGTCCTCTCCAGTGTTCATCTTGATGTAGATCTGGAAGGCGGACACGATGACCAGAACGGATGCGATGGAGTAGCATATATACAGGACATACAGCATCATCGTGACCACGAAGTCGTGCATCGTGGCCAGCGCATCCGCTCCCCAGCTGTAGTTCACGCTGCCGCTCTTGGCGAAAGCCGCATAGGGTACAAGAATTAACAGGCATACTATCTTTTGCTTAATCGACATGCTACAATTTGTCTTTAATTGGTTTCCAGGCCATCTCCGGACGATTTTCCAGTTTGCCCCTGGAAAGCATCGCCTTGTACATTTCATCTGCACTGAAGCCATCAGACAGGTAGGGCGTGGTTTCCTCCATCTTTTCCTCCGCCTTGGCTTTGAGACGCTCCAGTCTTTCTTCCGGGGTCTCCTTTGTCTCCGGCTTTTTGTCCGCCGGCTTCTGGTCGGTGGCAGAATCGCCGCCTGATGCTGTTTCAGTATCGTATTGCTCGTTGCCGACACGGAACCCGGTTTCACTCTCGCTCACGGCAACACTCTCTTCGTCCTCCAGTGTGCCGAGGTCGAAAACTTCCTCCTCTGTCTTGCCGGTTCTCCTTTTTCCATAGAGATCCTGCATAATGATGACCGCGTAATAAATGAGGTACGCGACCGTCAGAACAATGGCAAAAATGAAATATGATCTCATATCTTTTAGTATGGATATTGAATTTTGTATTAGTTTGATTTCACAAATAAAAAAGGAGAATTTCGAACTACGAAATAATTGTGTATTAAACGGATGTTTTCTTTACAAGATTTATATCGATTTTGAAAATCGTACTATAAAATCGTACTATATCGCCTTAATGAACGGGAAAAATGAAGAAGTCAGGGCATAAAAAAAGCCCTCCGTTCAGGAGGGCTTCCATTGGCAGATTCGCTTTTTTTTAGGTCAGCGTTTCTTGCCTCGCAAGCAATCATTCAGATCCTTGTATTCGCTATATCGGACAGCTTCGTTGCTGACCCGTTCGCCGTATAGTCCGGCTATGGTTTCCACGGTCTTTTGCCCGGCAAGGTCGTTGTCGAGATAACAATGTATATGCAGGTATCTCTGCAGGTACATCAATGCCTTTTTCAGGTTGTTTACGGAGTTCATGACAAGGTAGTCGCAAGGCTGGTCTATACAAATGGTCCAGTTGCATGACTGCTTCAATGTCAGGTAAGACAGAAAGTCCATGAACCCCTCGAACACGCAGACCCGTTCCTGTATCTCTCCGCACTGATGTCCGATCAGGGAGATGTCCTTGTTCTTGATACATCCTTTATAATAGGCGTTGCGCATTTCATATCCGCCCGAAACATTACCGAACGCGAGGGCAAAATAATGCCGGTCACGCAATTCATAATGGATTTCCTTGCAGAACATACGTCCTATGTCAGCATCTATTTTCCGGGACTGAAGGTAAGAGTATAACGCGTGATGCCGTAACGGGACGACAATCAGATTTTTCATATCCGATTCCACGGGACGGGGCGGAAGAGCCTGGAAACGGACTTTCGGCAAAGGCATATCGCTGGAATGCCGCCCGATGTATGCCAGTACCTCGCTTACACTTTCAGTCTGGTAAAGGTATTTACCCAATTCCACGAGGTCGCCTCCGGTGGCCGCCCCAAAATCATACCATTCGTTCAACCGGTCATTGACCTTGAACGACGGCGACTGCTCATCCCTTAACGGCGAGAGATACCAGTACTGATCCGATTTAACGTATTGCGCATGGTGGCCGAGCTGCGCCAGAAAGTCCACTATGCGTACCTGTTTTGCTTCTTCTATAGTCATGGCTGTTTTCTTTCACTTGTTCACACGGAAATGGTTTAGTTTAGTTTTATTCCCTATATATATACATACTAAAGTAAACTGAAATATATATGCCCGCGCCCGGCTTCATTCTTCATCAAAAAGCCTTGCTTCCGCGGGGGTCATGTCATAGTAGAACAGCTTGTCCTGCTTGACAACAAGTTTAAGGTTGTCCGTCAGGTACTGCAGCAGTTTTATCATGACACTGCGGCCACGTTTGAAGCCTATGTTTTCATAAGAGGCGATCAGACGTTGCAGTACATTCTCAAAGCCCCTGATGGGTTTGCCGTCAAAGGCAGCGGAAAGGGCTTCCCGGTGCTGCTCGATGCTCAGCTCCGTAAAGCTTGTCCGTTGCCTGGGCTTCGGGGTGTCACCGAACGTGTGCCCTTCGGCGATGACCGGGAGCCCGTTGTCGTCCACGGTGAACGCGAAGGGTTTGAACTCCTTTTCCCGGATATGCAGGGCATGGACTTCACTGACAGACGGATTCTCGTTGCATTTGCTGATGACCAGTACTGTTTCCGCCTTGTTGCTCATCTCCGTACCGATATGGCCTCGTACATTGTTGTCCCCTTTGTTCAGGTGCAGCACGCAATGGATATGCAGGTCGTAACGAGAGGACCATTCCATCATTTTGTTGATTACCTCCACCGATTCGCTGGTGCTGTTGATGTCCAGCATAAGGTCGCGGATACCGTCAATGATAACCAGCCCGTAACCGTTACCCTGACGAAGGGCATAGTCTATCACACTTATACGGACTGTCGGAGAATACTCCCGCAGGCAGATGAAATCAAGGTTCTCGCTGTCTGCTGTGGTAGGAAGCCCGGCCAGACGCAGAATACGTTCCAGCACCGTGTGACAATGATAGCGGCTCTGCTCGGTATCGACATACAGGATCCGGCGTTTGCCTTCCGGCAGATGCGCCCGGTAGTTCAGCACCTGCTTACCTGCCAGGGAAGCGGCGACAAGGGCGGAGACATTGAATGTCTTCTTGGATTTTGCCTTGCCGGTCGATGCACTGAAATTGCCGAGAGTCGCTATGGTCGAATTGTCAATCCAGATAATTTGCGGCGGGGTCTCGTATGTATCCGTCGCCTTGATTTGGGAAGCTGAAAGAATATCTGACAGACGGGTCTCTTCCAATCCCATTCCCGTCTTCTGGTCAGTTCTTCTTTCGTTTTCCATGGCGTTTCTCGTTTAAGAAGGGTTGTACTGCTGCCGCCTCGTGTGCCATCCGCGTGGCATCATCGACGGCAAGTTCATGATTCTGCAGGAGCCATTCGTCCAGTTCCTCCTTGGCAAAGTAGATCATCTTGCCGCGAGGCTTGTAGTGAGGAATCTCCTTGTTGGCCGTAAGTTTATACAGCATACTTTCTGATACCCCGATGTACATGCAGGCTTCCGAAAAAGTAAAGACCTTTTTGGTCGCGTAAATGTTCTTTTCCAGCAATTCCACCCGTTCCAGAAAGCTCTCGACCGGTTCCAATTTCCGGATAATCGCTTCAAGGGCCGTGAGCCGTTCGCTCAACCTTTCCATGAATGTCAATCTGTTGGACATATTATTCGTGATTAAATTAGACAATAAGAGATGCACCTCTGTTTGTAACGCGTTGTATACAGAGGCAAAGGTAGAGTGTGAATATCTAAAAGCATTGGATGACAGTATGATACCGGTTTGGTAGCATATCAGTTATCATACTTTTGCTTTTCACATGGTTGACTTCTTAGCACTTCCTTTCATTCCTTCAGTTGGCTTACAAACTTTCTGATATTGTAAGCGGTTGAAGTCATTTTGTTCCTGACCAACGAAAGCGTGGTGGATATGCTCGTTGCGGATATGAAGTGCGAGCCGTCCTTGGATTGCAGGAAACGCCCTCTTTCGAGGACTGATTGCCAGTAAGGCTGAATGAATGAATTCTCAAGAAGGGCATCGAACAGGATAGCCACACGGCGCACGCTGTTCACCCGAAGACAGAAACCTATCTTGCAGGAGAAGAGAGATTCCATGTCGTCAATAGTTACGGGAGAACAGAACAGATGATAAGTATTGGCGCAAGAAACGATACCGGCCAGTTGTTTGCGCGAAAGACTGCAGTCAAAAGAAAGAAATGAAAACTTTGCCGGATTACAATCGGAAGATGCCAGTTCCGATGTGTCATACTTCCGCTTTAGTTCCATGCACTCCTCGAAAGAGAGGCTCGGGGCGGAAAAAAGCGGTTGGATAAGGTAGGGGCAGTCGGTCAGCAGTCCCTTGACGATGTGGATGTTCATTTCGTGGCAGTTCCGACAGACCGCGTTATCGCAGTCAATATACCGGTGACTGTTCACAAAATCCTCCACATAACGGCGATACTGTTTGCCGTGGATTTTGACCTCCTGGAGATAAACTGTTTTTGCTTCGGTAAGCAGGGCGAAAAGTTCTTCCGCCACGTCCTGTGCCGATTCAATGTGATGCGGGTGTTTGCTCCCCTCAAAAAGAGAGAAGGCCTTTGTCAGCTCTTGTCATGTCGATTTACATTTTATTGGTTTATAATAATATATCATCATAAAGGTATCGTTTTTCGATTGTATCTGCAATCGATGACGCCCTTAAAATATCTACTTGTAAATTTGACATGATATGGTATATCATTGGTCACTCAAACAATCCGTTGACCAGGTTGACCGCATCATCCTTTTTCTGGTTGATGATTTTGGCGTACACCTGTGTCATTTTCACGTCAGCATGGCCGAGCAGCTTGGATGTCGTATATAAGTCTGCTCCGAGTGTCAGCATCATCGTCGCGAACGTGTGCCGCGCCGTATGGAATGTAAAACGCTTGTTTATTCCCGCCGCTTTTGCCCATGGTTTGATAAGAATATTGACCATTGCTGGGGACGGCAGGTCAAACACATGGTCATCAGGAGTTTTGTCTCCACGCGCAGGCATCCACTTCAACGCTTCCGGGGAAAGCGGAAGATAAATCGGTTCCTTGGTTTTCTGCATTGAAACCGACAGACGGTATTGTCCACGATCAACGAATACATCTTTCCATTGCAACTTGATTATATCACTGATTCGCAGACCGCAGAAACAAGAGAACAGATAGGCACCTTTCACGGATTCATTTTTCATCGGGGTTGCGATCAATGCACGCACCTCTTCAATGGTCATGTATGACCGTTTGCTTTCAGGCAGACGGATCTTTTCCGACTTGCTGATTTTCGTGAAAGGATTGGACTTGATGATCTCGGCCCTGACAGCCGCATTCAAGGCTCCGTTCAATACCCGGTAATAAGTATGCAGTGTGTAATTCGACACTCGTTTGCCTCTGGAACGGTATTCGGACTGAAGGTAGTCAAGATAATTCTGGCAGAATGTCTTGTCTATTTGATCCATCAACATACGTTCTCCCGCATAATCCTTCAAGATGCGTATAGTGATGTCAATTTGATAACCGTCCTTTTTGCCACGCTTGGCCTGGTTCTCCTTGTAGGTATTCATCCAGTCAAGCAGGTAAACTCTCTCTTTGGTTTCTATACCGGCCTCGCCGTTGGTCAGCTCGATAATACGTTTGGACTTGATGGCATTGGCGGCATTCATAGTCGCCTGATTCTGCCGACGGGCATTGTTATCCGTTTCCGGAATGAGATACAACTTAAGATATTCGTATGTTCGTTTTCCGAAACGGTATATATCAAGATACAGACTTTGGCTTCCATCTGCCAGCTTCTTTGTCCGAAGGCGGACAGGCTCTTTTACTTTTGTAGGCTTCTTTACTCGTGGCATATCGATCCCTTCATAATTTTGTTTCTGTTGCAAAGATATGAATAAAGGTCGATATTGAGAAACAAACGAGAAACAAAATTGTACCGAAAAAGAACCAATCAACTGAAAAGAAAGAAAACAACTGAAAACATCAAGTACACTATAATCAATTGTAAATAAGCGGTTTTATTTGCACTTGTTTAGCTCTTGTTTTCATTTTAGGGCTTTACTTTATAAATCTGAAAAAGATAAATGGAATATTCTTGAGGGTTTTTCTGAAGGGCTAGCGTTAGTTGTGGAGGATAATAAGTATGGCTTTATTAACAAAAAAGGAGAATTGGTGATTCCTTGTGTTTATAATATGGCAGAAAACTTCTCTGAGGGATTGGCGAGAGTAAGAGTGGATGAATTGGAGGGGTTTATTGATAAAAAAGGCAAGCAGGTAATACCTTGTGTTTATGATAGAGTTGGGAACTTTTCTGATGGCATGGCAGAGGTTATGCAAAATGATATGAATGGTTTTATTAATACAAAGGGAGAGATGGTTATTTCTTGTAACTATGATATGGTTGGAAACTTTTCAGAGGGTTTGTGTAGAGTACTACAGGATGGAAAGTTTGGATTTATAAATAAGAAAGGGGAAGTTGTAATACCTTGCACGTATAAAACATCCTATGAACAGGCTTTTTGGGGTAGCGATTTCTCGGAAGGATTAGCAGTGGTAACTAATGGTGATGGGTTGTATGGTTTTATTGACAAGAAAGGAGTGTTGGTGATTCCCTGCATTTATGACATGGCTTGGGGCTTTTCAGAAGGATTGGCAGTTGTTGCAAAGGATAATAAACAAGGTTTTATCAACAAAAACGGAGAAATGGTTATTTCTTGCATCTACAATCTTGCTAGTAGCTTTTCAGAAGGATTAGCTCGTGTTAATAAAGATGGCAAAGAAGGTTTTATTAACAAAAAAGGAGAATTAGCAATTCTTTGTAAATATGATTTTACTGAAAGTTTTTCAGAGGGATTGGCAGTTGTTACAAAAGGTGATAAAAAAGGCTTTGTAGATAAAGATGGGAATGATACATTTTAATGTTCTGTTTTTAATTTTTTCTTTAGAGAACTGAATCCCAAGTTTCCAATTATATAAACTATAAGTAGTATGGCACTTATTAATTGTTCCAATTGCGGTGCACAAATTTCTGACAAATCGAAAAATTGCATACATTGTGGTGTATCTACATCTATTTCATTAAAGACATTAATATCTTGCCCCGAATGTGGAGCATTGATAGAAAAAACGGTTAGTAAATGTCCAGAATGCGGTTTTCCTCTTGTTGTAGAAAAGGCAAAAGCACAATGCCCTGAATGTTCTACAATGGTGGAAAAGGACACAAATGAATGTCCCGAATGTGGTTTTCCCATGTCAGAGTTTAAATCAAATAACAATCAAGAAGATTTGAAACCAGTAACACAGTCTTCGTTTAATAGTGGCACAAAAATAGGAGTATTTATACTGTCAATAGTTTGTGGCGTATTTGTTTTATTCTTTAAATTGGGAATGTTTTCCAATGAATCATCAGAATATGATTATATTCCGACAAATATCAACTCCAGTACAACTGAGCAATATTACAATTATGACACTGATGAAGATAAAGAATCTGATAGGGATAGAGAGGAAAGAAACAGGCAAAATGATTTAACAATGAAGTTACTTAACGTAGAAAACGAGTTACGTGAAACTGTTGATGAATTAGCCGAACTATATCGTGAAAGAGGTGGGAATACGGGGTTGAGTGGTGTGGCGTTAAAACAACGTATAGTTATCCTATATCAGAGGGCTGTTGAAATTGCAAGGGCGACAGGAGATGAAAGTCTTGTGCGTGAATATGAAAGGAGAAAAGAAAAGTCTATCAGTGCAATGCAAATGATGAATTAATAGGGGCATAATTGCACTTTTAGAGTATTGGTAATAGGATGTATATAAATTATAAAATATTTAAGTATGAACTTTGTGCAAAAATTACTTGGGGCTTCCAGCAATAATAATCATCCATTAATGCCATTTGATGAAATTGTTGTTGAAAATTTGTGGCGATACTTACGGTATGGATTTGCGTTGATAGGAGTTAATGATATTGATTGCGTAGAGAAAAGAGTAATAAAAGAACTACAAACGGATATTATGAAAAAAGATTTCCGTTATATTCCAATATTCGGTTACTGCATGAATGAGGGCTATTTGCTTACCTTTGCTGTCGTCAATTTTAATAAGCGTAAAGAACAGTGCGATTTTACTACTTTAAAAAGTTTTGTATCAGAAATATCGGTTAAATACCAACAGAAGGTGTCTATTTGCGAAGTATCTTCATGTACTTCCGTAATTTCTTTGATTGGTGCTTTCTTTGAAGATTGCTTAAAAGAAAATGGTTTGCCTCACGTATGGGGCTATTATCTCAATCCTTCACCGATTTCTTATTCGGAAAGATATATGCGTGATATGAAAATGAACGAGATATTTATTAATATATGACATGAGTAAGATTTGCTTATTCAAAGTTATATATACTGATTCTTTAAGTATTAAACGAGGTATGGCGATACCTCATTTATTCATTTTAATGGAGTAGTCCTTGTTTGGATTACTCTTTTTTTATACCTTTGCTACATCAACTTAAAAATCAGATGATTTATAAGTTACATTTCAGGGCTATTTCATTGATATATAATATCAACCATTTTTTGAAAAATGTACCCTGAAAGTGTACCCTGTATTTGTAAATAAAATATAAATTATTGTAAATTAATGATTTATGATAATTGAGTGGGTATCGGGGTGGGTTGTGATATGAATCAGTTCTTTTTGGCTGGTGGTTATCCATACGTCCCCCGTAGGCAGTACGTACAGTTCCTGTGAGAGGTAATTGTCGTATGGAATGGCCTGGAATTTCTCTGTTCTCGGGTCAAAGCGGAAGACACGCTGGTCATAGCTCTGTAGCCAGATATAGCCATACGGGTCTTCTTTGATATTGTCCATCCGGTTATTGCTCAGACCGATATGGTCTCCCGGATGGGCTTTGTAGTTTTTGAATGTATATCCGTCGAATTTGTATAATCCGTCCCATGTGGCAAACCACATGAGCCCTTTATGGTCTTGTATAATGCTTTGTACCGTCTTCTGGGACAGGCCGTTCTCCGATGTATATTGGGTGAAGATATGAGGAAGTTGGGCATGGCACAGGCAGATAGCCCATAAGCATGAAATGAAACAAAGGAAATTCTTTCTCATAGTCGTATTTTCTTGATATTGGCCCGGCTATTTTAGCCATTTATTGAAGAATTCCAAAGTCTCTTTCTGCATCTCCCTGTTGAAGAAATGTTTCTCGTTCCAGATTTTAGTGACAAGGCGGTCTGCCGCATGCTGGCTTTTCCAGACAGATTGCATGGTAGCGTATGCATCTTTCACTCCCGCTACCGGAAACAGCTTGTCTTGTGTTCCGTTGAAAAAGAGGGTGGGCTTGGGACAGGCAATGCTGGCAGTGTGCGGATAGTCCAGGTACCGGCGCAGGTTGGGGACAATCATGGAGTAGGCCGAGCCGCCTTTATTCTGATTGTTAGCCAGGCTCATGAGGTAGCCGGTAGTATTCATCCAGCAGATGGAAGCAGATGCTTTGACGCAGTCGGTGATGGCGGAAAGCATCCAGGAGCGGTAAGCTCCCATGGAGAATCCCAGGCATCCTATTCTTTCCTTGTCTACAAAAGGAAGGGAAGAGAGGAATTCAGCGCTGCGTACATCGTCCATATTGATAAAGGCTCCCCAGGAACTGCCCATTTGCAGGAAATTGGAAGCCAAAGCCTGTTGCCCGTCATAACTGATCCCCTCTTTACGTCCCCGTTCTCCCCAGAACAAGGCATCTATGGACAGTACGACATAGCCGTTGGCCGCAAAGTAATCTCCGGTATATTGACTGTCGTAACAACGCATGACCCAGTCATCCGCATCTGCCAGGACTTCGGGCTTTACATGGAAGGGACGTACCATTTTTTCTTTCCCGATAGAGAAGTGTGCCCCGTGGTCGTGCAGCATCACGATGGCAGGAAAAGGGCCTTTCCCTTCCGGCACAAGCAGATAGGCGGGGATACGGCACCATTCCGATACGTTGAACAGGATTTTACGTGCCTCGTATCCGTTCCTGTGTTCCGTATCCACTACTTCCATTTCATGACTTTCCGGGGCAGGGGCAAGGTTCTGCATGCATTCCGTCAGAACTGCGCGTGCTTCCGTACGCCATTGGCTGAATATTTTTGTTGGAGAGTTTCCCCATGCCATGGGATAGGTGAGTTGCTGTTTCAGCTGCTCGTAAAAGACCGGCATGTTCTTTACTACTTCATAGGATGTGGTGTCGGTCTGCGCTATGGCTGTGAAGTGCAGGGAAAAAGACAGAATGGAAAAGAGAAGAATGTGTTTCATGGTTTGTCTATCTGTTGCGGTTATTAAATTAGAAGCAAAGATACAAGAATTTTCAATGAAATATGTATCTTTACCGCACAGAATGGACTGAATATGATGAAAAGAATCTTATACCTGATAGCAGGCTTGATTTGTGTGATGGCGGCAAAGGCACAGCCGGATTGTTTTTTTACTCATTATTCATCGGAGGACGGATTGTCCCAGAATACGGTTATGGGTATCCTGCAGGATTACAAAGGGAATATGTGGTTTGCCACCTGGAATGGTTTGAATAAGTTCGATGGATATTCTTTCAAGGTCTATAAGGCGAAGCTTGGAAGCCAGATTGCTTTGACGAATGACCGTATGGACCAGATTTGCGAAGATAAATTCGGCTTCCTCTGGTTGCAGACCTATGATAACCATGCCTATCGTTTTGACCCGAGTACAGAACGTTTTGAACGGGTGCCTGCGGAAAATGAACCGGGCAGTGGTGTGGCGGTCACCTCTATACATGTCCTGCCGGGCGGCTCGGTATGGCTGTTTACGGAAAAAGAAGGAGCCATTCGCGTGACTACCGACAGTATTACGCATCGGTGTGCCACGACATGGTATTCGGGCAAGTCCGGAGTTTTTCCGGTAAATCATGTGCATGGAATAAGTGAAGACGCTTCAGGGAATGAGTGGATACTCACTGATAACGGGCTGGGCTTGTTGTCTCCGGAGGCCGAAGAGCCTGTCTCTTTTTTTGTGGAAACGGCAAGGCAGGAAGAAAATAAGAGGATTTCCTTTTATACCAGCCAGGAACAGGGAGAGGAGATCTTCTTCGGCTCGGATCACGGAAGAATTTGGTGTTACCGGAAACAGAACGGGCAGTTCCGGCTGCTTCAGCTGAACGTACCTTCACGGGTGGTTGCGCTCAAGAAACTCAACGAACAGGAAATGTTGGTGGTAACTGCCACTGACGGTGTCTTTATTTATCGGTTCCGTTCCAAGGAATTGGAGCATTACACGACTTCCGGCCTGGCCGAAGCTCCTGTGCATTCTGTGTATGTGGATAAGAACTCGGAGGTATGGTTTGAACAATATGTGTCGGGTTCCATCATTCATTTCAATGCCCGGAACAAGACTTTCAAGACGGAAACCGTCGCGGTGGAGCCTACCAGTACAGACCGTTCCCGCCCGGCTTTCCATGTGCATGAGGATGTTTACGGCACTGTATGGGTACACCCGTACGGAGGGGGCTTCTCTTACTTTGACAAAGAAAATAATTGCCTGCGTCCTTTCCATAATAGTTTGACGGGGAATGGCTGGAAGTTTTCCAACAAGATACATTCCGCCTTTTCCGACAGGCAGGGGAATTTATGGATGTGTACTCACTCCAAGGGGCTGGAGAAGGTGACTTTCCGTCCTTCGCTGTTTTCGCTCGTTACTCCTGTACCCCATCGGTATGAATCATTGAGCAATGAAGTCCGTGGGCTTTGTGAAGATGACGAACATAACCTTTGGGTAGGCTTAAAGGACGGCAAGCTCCGGGTATATGACAAGAACCGTGAGGAGCGGGGCTATCTGACTGAGGCAGGGGTGATAGCGCGGACGGGTACTCCCATGCGCGGCAATGTATATTTTATCATGCAGGATAGTAAGCGCAATCTATGGATTGCCACGAAAGGTGCAGGCTTGGTGAAGGCCGAGCCTCTGGGAAATGGACGATACAGGCTTACCCGTTACCAGTATAGTAAGGATGACATTTACAGTTTGAGTGACAATAACGTCTATTGCGTCTATGAAGACGCTCGTGGACGCATTTGGGTGGCGACTTTTGCTGGGGGCATAAACTATCTGGTACGCAGCCAGGATGGCAGGGAGATTTTCGTTAGCCATCGGAATAACCTGAAAGGCTATCCTATCAATGATTGCTATAAGGCGCGGTTCATAACCGGTGACGGACAAGGGCATATCTGGATAGGGACCACTGTAGGGGCATTGATGGTGGATGAAGGTTTCGAAAGCCCGGAAGATGCAAAGTTCCATCATTTTATCCGTGTTCCCGAAGATTTGCACAGCTTGAGCAATAACGATGTGCACTGGATTGTTTCTACCCGTGAAAAGGAGCTTTACCTGGCTACCTTCGGAGGCGGACTGAATAAGCTGGTGTCACTTGACAAAGAGGGGAATGCCAGGTTCAGATGCTATTCCGTTGAGGACGGGTTGCCCTCTGATGTCCTGCTCTCGGTGCGTGAGGATGGAAAAGGCAACCTTTGGATGAGTACGGAAAACGGTATCAGCAAGTTTATACCTTCTGTCGGGAAATTTGAAAATTATAATGATAAGGACATTTCTTACCGGGTGCGGTTCAGCGAGGCTGCGTCTGCCGGCACTTCTTTAGGGAATATCCTGTTCGGAACAAGCGACGGTATCTTTATATTCAATCCGGATTCTACGCGTAAAAGCAGCTATGTTCCTTCCATTGTGCTATCCAAGTTGCTGATAGCCAATGAAGATGTGATGCCGGGAGATGATTCTGTATTGAAACGGGGACTGGATGATGTCAGTAAGCTGGTCTTGTCACACCGGGAGAATATTTTTACGATTCAATACGCTGCCCTTGACTATTCGGCGCCTGCCGAGATTCAGTATGCCTATATCCTGGACGGTTTTGAGAAAGCCTGGAATTATGTAGGCAAGCAGAGAATGGCTACTTATACCAATCTGCCAAAGGGGCATTACGTTTTCAAGGTGCGTTCCACAAATGCCGACGGTGTCTGGACTGATAATGTCCGTACGCTTGAGATAGAGATTCTCCCTTCATTCTGGGAGACTCCTTTTGCTTATTTCCTTTATGTCCTGTTTGTCTTGCTGATTATTGTAACGGCCGTGTATATCTTGTTCACAATCTACAGATTGAAGCATGAGGTGGCTGTGGAACAGCAGATGACGGATATGAAACTGCGCTTCTTCACGGATATTTCTCATGAGTTGCGCACACCGCTGACTTTGATTTCCGGTCCTGTGGAATATGTGCTGGAAAATACCTCTCTTCCGGCAGATGCCCGCGAGCAGTTGCAGGTAGTGGAGCGTAACACAAGCCGTATGCTGCGCCTTATCAATCAGATTCTGGATTTCCGTAAGATACAGAACAAAAAGATGAAGATGCAGGTTCAGCGCATAGACGTGGTGGCTTTCACCCGCAAGGTCATGGAAAGTTTTGACTCCGTGGCCGAAGAACATCGCATTGATTTTCTTTTTGAAACGGAAAAGGAAGAACTGTATCTGTGGGTGGATGTGGACAAGTATGAGAAGATTGTATTCAATCTGCTTTCCAATGCCTTTAAATATACGCCGAACGACAAGATGATCAAGGTTTTCATTCATGAAGACGAGAAATCTGTTTCTGTCGGGGTGCAGGATCAAGGTATAGGTATTGCCGAAAACAAGAAGAAATCCATTTTTGTCCGTTTTGAGAATCTGGTGGACCGTAACTTGTTCAACCAATCCAGTACGGGCATCGGACTCTCGTTGGTGAAGGAACTGGTGGAAATGCATAAGGCCGTTATCACAGTAGATAGCAAGGTGGGAGAAGGCAGTTGCTTCCATGTCGATTTCTTGAAGGGCAAGGAGCATTATGACAGTTCCGTGGAATTCCTGCAGGATGATGCTGCCGCAGGGCTGGAGGCGGCAGAACATGCCGTGAATATAAACAGCGTATCTGTATCACAGGCGGATGAAGGGCAGACCATGGAAAATAGGGATGCGGAAAAGCAGCAGGAGACAATGCTTTTGGTGGAGGACAATTCGGAATTACGTTTGTTCCTGCGCAGCATCTTTGCACCGGAATATCGTATTGTGGAGGCGGCGGATGGCATGCAGGGATGGAGCAAGGCGCTGAAATTCTTGCCGGATATCATTGTCAGTGATGTGATGATGCCGGAGAAAGACGGTATATCCATGATGCGTGAGTTGCGTGCGGATATGACCACCAGTCATATTCCGATCGTGCTGCTTACGGCCAAGACTTCTATTGAAAGTAAACTGGAAGGTTTGGAGTATGGCGCCGATGATTATATTACGAAACCTTTTAGTGCCACTTATTTGAAAGCACGTGTCAGGAACTTGCTGGTGCAACGGCAGAAGTTGCAGGAATTGTACCGGGAAAATCTGATGTCGCCGGGTGCTGCCGCTTCCGGAGAATGCAAGGGACAGGCTCTGCAGGAACAAACTCCTGAAATGTCTCCCAACGACCGTAAGTTTATGGACAAACTGGTGGAACTGATGGAAAAGAATATGGATAACGGTGATTTGGTGGTAGATGACCTGGTACAGGAATTGGCCGTCAGCCGTTCCGTATTCTTCAAGAAGTTGAAAACCCTGACCGGACTGGCGCCGGTTGAATTTATAAAGGAGATGCGCATTAACCGTGCCGTCCAGCTGATCGGCACCGGAGAATATTCGATGACGCAGATTGCCTATATGGTAGGTATCAATGATCCGCGCTATTTCAGCAAATGTTTCAAGCAGAAAATGGGGATGACGCCGACGGAGTATAGGGACAGGGAAATGAGAAAGTAACGGAAGGGGAAAGGATAACTGAACTTAAATGCCGTTGAGCGTGTTATTAAAACAATAAAAACTAAACTGAAACTATGATTGTATTTTTGATATTCGTGTTGCTGATAGCTCTGGCTATAGGCTGGAGCTTGTGGAAGGCCCCGTCCGATGTTGATTTGTGGGGAAAAGATTTGGATGAATGATAAATAACAGAGGGGGCACTTCAGTTTTTGCGGTGTCCCCTCTTCCTTGCAAAGAATGTCTATTTTAAAATCTCCCGATCTTACTCATAGACCTGTTGTTTTATTCAATAATCTATGAGAATCCTTACCAGCCTTCATTTTGGTGTCCTTCTAGAGCAGGGTTCAGCTCAATGGCTGACAATGGAATAGGACGTAAATAGAATTTGTCGGTTACCTGCCCGGCTGATATGTCCGGATTATGTGCTTCTACATATTCGGCAAGTTTACCGGTACGTGCCAAATCGGCCCAACGATGGTATTCACCGGCAAGTTCACGGGCACGCTCGTTCAAGATGTAATCAATGTTCATTTCTGCTTCTGTGGCCGGAGTTGCCTTGGCACGGTTACGTACAATATTGACAAATGCAACAGCTCCGGCTGGATCATTTGCCTTGATGCAAGCTTCTGCGGCAATCAGGTTGGTTTCACCTAAACGTGCCAGGTAGATGTCACGCATGGAAGACTGGGTGTTGAAATAGGTCTTTCCGTTCTCTGTATCATCAAACTTGCGGAAAGAGGCTACACCATATACATCTTCCGTCATTTTGGCGTCATAGCTTGTTTGGATGCCGGAGATGTTAGTCCCTTCCGGAAGCATTTCCACTACCTGTGCATTGGCGCGGGCGTCGGGATATTCGGCGCGCCATGCATCTATGTTGGCTATTTCCCAGGAGGGACAGTAGTAATAGGTGACAGGACTTGTGTTTTTCTTGTCCTCGTCATAGTAATCCCAATAACTTTTCCGTAATTCTGTCATGAAGGTGCCTTCATAACGTTCGTCTTGTGCCGGATTGGTGGTATTGGTATTGAATACTTCATGCATCCATAAAGTTGGAGTCAGAGTGGAAGATGTATATTTATGCCCCTTTTCTTGTCCATCCAGATAAGAGCAGAAATGGGCTTGTTGCTTGTTGCCGTCATCCTTGGGATCGTCCACCGTTTCTGCGCTATAGCCTACATAAAACAGGACCTCTGCATTGCCTTCACCTGCATTGCTGAACAGGGTCGCAAAAGGTGTGGTCAAGGCTTGCCCGGCTCCGGCTGCCTTTGCTGCTGTAATGGCTGCCTGGAAATCAGAAGTGGAATTTGTTAAATATCCTCTTGACAGATAGGCTTTTGCCAGATAATGGTAAGCCGCTTTCTGGTTGAAACGCCCGTCTGTAGCGTTTGATGCTAAATTGGAAGATGTGCTCAGCTCTGTTAATTCGTTGATGATGAAGTTATATACCTCTTCTGCGGAGACACGTTCGGCACTTGTCATAGTGCCCGAAACACGTTCCTTGACTAAAGGCACACCACCGAATTGTTGTACCAAGTTCAAATAGTAAAGTGCGCGCAAGCCGCGTGCTTCGGCTATTCTGCCAGCTCTTGAAGTATTGTTTTCACCCCAATAGATTGTTTCATTGGCTAATGATATGGCTTTGTAGTGATCCGTATAGAAGGTGGCTACGGCGTCATTGGCACTGGTGAACGCATTGCCGTATAGGTCGCATACGTTTACCGTGGTACGTCCGGTGGCAAACAAGTCTGTACCTCCTTCAAACAGCCAGGGGTCACCGCCATAGATGGTTCGCAGTGAACTGTAGGCTGCATTGGCAAGGCTTTCGTAACCATTTTCGGTAGCATAATAATCTGGTCCCGGAACATTGGATTTCAGTTCTTGATCCAGAAAATCGGAACATCCGGTCAATGCGGCGAAAGAGAATACTGCCGCAAGTATATATATCTTTTTCATAATCATATTCATTTTTATATTAGAATTTCACGTTAAGACCAATCTGGTAGCTGATGGAACTCGGACCACCGGTACCATCGGAAATGCCTGCATCCGCCCATTCCGGATCAAACCCTTTGTAGTCGGTGAATGTGAATGGATTCAGTACATTTGCATAGATACGAAGGCTTTCTATCCCCACTTTTTTTATCAGATTCTTGGAGAAGGTATAACCTACAGTGATATTTTTGATTTTCCAGTAAGAAGCATCTACATAGTTGTTGGCTTTGAATTCGGTATTCTTGCCTGTGTACCAGCCGTTACCGCCACCATGATTGTAGTTGGCGTCATTGAACGGATAAGGGTAAGACCCTACGATGGTATGATCGGCGACTACAGTACGGTCTGAGGTTAACGAGGAGTAATCTTTACCGTCCCAGCTGTAGTTGAATACAGGTGCCCCTTCGGGAATATAGAAATCCATACTTAGCTTGGTACGGCCACGGTCTGAATAATCTGTAAATTCTTGCATGAATGGGCTATAGAGCGTATGGCCTTGTTTAGTATTGATGGTCATGGAGAAATCCCAATTTTTGTAAGAGAGCGAAGTAGACAGATTACCTGTCCATTTGGGTAGTGCCTGGCCGATAATCTGACGATCAGAGTCATCAATCTTGCCGTCTTTGTTAATATCTTCATAGGTCATACATCCCTCAAAATATCCATACCATTCACTCTTTGTTTTGGTGACACCGTTTATGGTCACTTGTTCGTTCGCCGTGGCTTGCGTGCAGATACCGGTTTGTTTCAGGTCGTAGGCTACGTCAATGGGTTGGCCTATGAACCATCTTTGGGCACGCATATCCTTTTTTTGTCCTTGCAGTTCCAGAATTTCATTTTTGTTCTTTGCAAAGCTGGCTGTGACGTCCCAATAGAAATCTTTTGTTTGAAACAAAACTCCCTTCAACATTAATTCAATACCTTGGTTGCGGACTTTACCGACATTGGCTGTCATTTTTCCGTCGGGTGTGCCTTGTTCAAGCAGTAGTTTCTGATCCATCAACAAGTCTTTTGAGGTTTTTGTGTACCAGTCTAGGCTACCGGAGATTCTTCCATCCAAGAAACCGAAGTCCAAGCCTGCATTGAATTCTGTTGTTTTTTCCCAACTCAGTAACTCATTTACCACATCAGGTCCAAAACCTTTTCCGAAACTTGAATAATAGAGTTTGCTGGCGAGGAATAATGTTTCATAGTTGCCTACAGATGCATTGTTGCCGGTAGCACCATAACTGGCACGTAATTTTAAGTTGCTGATCCAAGGGGTGTTCTCGCGGATGAAGTTTTCTTCGCTGATGCGCCAAGCCAACGCCGCTGAAGGGAACATGCCCCATTTATGTCCATCCTGGAATTTGGATGATCCATCCCAACGAGTAGATACGGTAGCCAGATATTTACCTCTGTAGTTGTAGTTTATCCGGAGCGCATAAGATAACATGGTTGCCTTTCCATAGGAACTTTCAACGCCACTGTATGTACCTGCTGATCCTAGATTGTACCATAAAGTTTCAGGAGTAACCCCTTCTCCAGTCAGTGCGTATTTTTCAGCTTCTGTGCTATACACGCTCAATAACGCCATGGCATTCAAGTTATGGTCATTATTGAAGCTCTTCATGTAGTTTACCTGTGTATCCCAGGTGTATGAGAAAGACTCGTTTCGTGTGACAGATGCAGATGCTGTTCCCGTAGGATTGGTGGTCGCATTGTATGTCCCGGATTGCATGGAAGACAATCCACCGTAATATTCACCTCGGCGTCTGGTGGAAAAGGTGGGGGAGAAGGTTGTCTTTATGATAACATCGTCAATCGGTTTGTACTGTGCGTACATTGTGCCTAAAACCCGGTAACCTTTTGTCTCGTCTTTTGAGTTCATTGAATCTATCAAGGGAGATACGGAGGAGGAGAATCCTGCCGGAAAGGTCAGACTGGAAGATTGTCCCGGACGTAAGTCTTTGCCTGGCTGATAATTGACTTCACCTGTTTCTGTATTATAAGGTAACCAATACCCGTTTGCGCGGAAAGCTTCCTGTACGGCGCGTTTTGAACCGTAATCATAGTTGAATGCTACAAGATTGATGGTAGTACCGATAGCTACATGCTTATTGATTGCGCCGTCAATGGAAGCTTTTACATTGTAGCGTTTCATGGCATCGCCCATCACACCGTCTTCCTGTTGATAGCCTGCACCTAATCTGTAGGATACCTTTTTGCCTGCACCGGCTACTTGTATGAAGTGATTTTGTTGTGTGCCGTTTTCAAGCATCAAGTCTCGCCAATCAGTGAAATCCCCGGTTAAAAATTGTTCGCGCATCTTTGTTGAGATATTATTGCCTTTGTCATTCCATACGGATGCCAGATTTCCCGCTGTCATTTCCAGGGGAAGCCGTCCATTGGTGATGCTTGCATTTTTTACAGGAGTGGCATACTTCATGTAACGATAGTCCATCCATTCTCTGTCGTCCATGAAGTCGGGCATGCGGGCTACGGTTTTATAGCCTACATAGCCGTCATAGGAAACGGATACTTTCATCTCTTCACCGGTTTTAGCCTGTTTGGTAGTTACGATTACTACACCATTTGTGGCACGTGATCCATAAATGGCTGTAGAAGATGCGTCTTTCAAGATATCTATTTTCTCAATATCCGAAGGGTTTAGGAAATTGATGTCGTCGCATATGACTCCATCTACAACAAACAAGGGGCTTGTACTTCCTCCTAATGTGCTCTTGCCGCGGATGGAAATGTTGAAGCTTTCGCCTACACGGCTTGAGGATTGGGAGATATCCACGCCGGCTACTTGGCCTTGCAAAGACTCCATGACGGTAGATGCGCCTTTGGCGGCTAACTTTTCATTATCTACGCTACCGACAGAACCGGTTAAATCCGATTTTTTCTGTACGCCGTAACCTACAACAACCACTTCGTCCAGTGCCTGTGCATCTTCCTTTAAGGTTACCTTGATATTGTTTTGAGTACCTACGGCAAGTGTCTGCGTAATATAACCGATAAATGATACTTGAATTTTGGCATTAGGCTGCACGTTCAGTTTAAAATTACCGTCAATATCGGTTATTACACCGTTGGTGGTACCTACTTCCAATACATTTGCGCCAATCACCGGTTCGCCGGTACCGTCAATGACTGTACCTGTAATCTGACGACCTTGTGCAAAAGCGACTAAACACAACATACTCAATGAAAGAGTAGCTAATGCCCTTTTGGCAAGTTTTTTAAGATTCATAATGATGTTTTTTATAGTTATTAAATAAGATTGAGGTCAACATCGATAGAACGGTGTTCCCTGCTATCGATTACAAAACTATGGGTTAATGAGTGTAAATATGGGTAATTTTTCGTTATTTTATGGGAAAAATTGGGCTTTGGTCATAAAAAGAGGCTTGTTCCCGTTACGGAAACAAGCCTCTTGCCCTATTGGCCAGCCTTTCTCTGGCAACATTACTTTTTATACCTCTTGGATCACCGCAATTTGTTTTTCCGGGGAAACTGTTGTCTATGATTGTGAAGTCATAATTGGCGGAATTCTGGAATAAATCGGCTTCACCGCCTTCATAGGAAGTCAGATTGCCGATAGGGTTATTGGTTATATACATGTCTTTAGTTGCATAACTATTGGATACTTCCACAGTACCTTTGGCACGTATCCCATTGATTTTTTCACCTTCAGCGGGTGTGACAGAGCTGCTGCCGAAAATGCAGTTTTCAATGCTCGTGCCGTTAGACGGCCCATAAGTATTTTTGGCACAGTCGAGGAAATAATCGCCTACACCGATAATTTTACTGAATGTGCAGTTTGCAAACTTCAGTGAGGTAAAGTCCGTGTTTTTGCAATAAATAAAGGACTTGCCGGTATAAACGACGGTTGAGTTCGTAAACAAGATGTTTTCTACTTTGCCGTTTCCGCTGCCCGCATCTATGTGTACCAGGCTGTAACTGCGTGATGATGCTCCGTATATGATACTATTGTCGAATGTCAGGTTATTGACCGTTTTCATGTCGGATCCTTGCATTCTGAATGGAGAATTCTTGAAACCATGGATGAATGAGTTGCTGAACTTGATTTCTCCGACATGGGCAGAAACTGATTGATTGAAAACATAATCACCATGTTCTCCGTTCAGCTCTACATTTTCAAAGTGTATAAACTCGTGAGTTCCTGCATAATCGATGTTTTTGACACTGATGATGGCTTGGGATGCTCCGGGTAATCCGAAGAATGTTACAGACATGCCGTCGGGAATGACGATGCTGTTGTCATTGTTGTATGCCGCACCTGATGCAAGAGCGATATTGACGGTCTGGTAGCCGGCTTCGGACATCGTTTCAAACAAGGTATTGTTCAGAGAATCCGTAGCGGCTAAATAGACTGTATAATCGGCATCGGGTACAGTGGCATTGGTCACGAATGTTACGACTCCGCGTTTGGTTTCACCCCAATACAATGTGGCGGTATAGGATGTCAGCTGATTCAGACCGTCTATTGTTACTGTTCCTTCTGATTTGGCCGTATCATCAAGTGTTACTTTTTTTATGGAAGTTCCGTTTGCATCAGTAATTTCAATATAATCCACATCTGCTCCCGGGGTCCAATGCAGGGTGATTGTCTTGTCACTGATATCTTCATTGGAGACCGTTTCAAAAAGCTGTTCGGTTTTTGTAGTGAAACTATAGTCTGTATAATAGGCCCATTTGGACTCGTTCTTTATGGAAGACATGGATTTGATACGTAGAAAGTATTTAGTGTCTGCCGACAGGTTAGTCAGCAGGTAAGGACTTTCTGTGATAGACTTGTCTTCACCATATACAATGGCATTCTCGCCATTCATGGCAATGGCGTCATACAGTGTATCTTTGCTGACTTCTATGATATAGTATTCAGCATCTTTGCTCAAGTCCCATTTCACTTCTGCTGTTGTTGCATTCTCGGAAACAGATATATTCTCGGAATTGACACTAAAGAGGCGGTCAAATGAACTGTCGGTTTCCCAGTCATTCCCGTCTATACAGGATACGGTAACCATGGAAGCTAATGTCATAATAGCTCCTGCTCCGGCTATATTTTTTAATATTTTCATTGTAGTTCTACTTTAAATAAATGGGATGATTAGTTGGAATATCCATAGGAATTGTACAACGTACCATTGGATGCCGATATAGTGGTAGAGGCAATAGGCAGCAAATAGCGGTTTATAACTTCTACATTATCTCCGACCAAACCACTGGAAATGGATGGAAGGTTGGTTGTCAATTGTGTTTGTTTGGCATCTGTTCTTTCCTTTCCAAAGAAATCTTTTTTGTCATCATAGTCACTTTCTGATTTACCGTCAGGAAGACCGTACCAGGTTACACTTGACATGTCAATCTGGGTTTTTGCCTCATCTGAATAGTTGAAGTAAATCTTTTCCGGATAACCGTTTGTTTCATCCTCCAGCTGAGCTACATAGTCAGTTTTGAATTCATTGATCTTTTCTGCCAACAGATTCCAGCGGATAAGGTCGAACTTACGGAAACCTTCACCCGCCAGTTCCCAGGCATTTTCGTCAACGATAGCGTTGAAAAAAGCATCCTTGTCGGCAGGAATGGCCGTGATATAGCTGGCTGCAGCATTCTTGTCGGCTTCGGCAAAAGCACGGCAATGGACTTCAGACAAAGCTTGGCGAGCTGTCATTCCGGCATCTCCTGTATAATTACCGTCAGGTCCGGACAATTCATTCATTACTTCAGCATACATCAGTAATACTTGCGGGTAGCGCATGCGTACGCAATTGATGCCGCTCATCCATTTGGAGTTTCCTACGGAAATGGCGGTTGAACGCCATTCTTCACTCATCTTGCGGATGTCCCATTTGCCGCAATAAATGGCAAAAGGCGTATTTCCTAACATTTCTTCTTTGAGGATACCGCTTGTCTCTTTCAGTTGCAGGTTGCAGCAGGTTATATCACGGCGTAGATCCTTCTTGTCGAATGACCAAAAGAAGGGAGCGGTTAGTTTGAGTTTGCCGGAAGAATTGCCTTTGGCGCCATATTGGCTGCTTGAGCCGTTGATACGTACTCCTACGGTGTAACCTAATTCCCCTGTACTTCCCAATCCCATTGGAATTTCAAATATATTCTCGCGATAGGTTTGGTCTAGCTTGAGCTGGTTCAAAAGATACCATTCATTCTCTATGGAAGGATTTAATTTGTGCGTGCCGTTTGTGATGACACTGCTTAGATGCTTCAACGCCAACTCGTACATTTCTTTACGCTTGGTTTCATCGCAACGTTGGGTGGGGTAAGTGGCGTCTGTATAAGATGCTGTTTCATACCCGTCCTTGGCCTTTTCACGAATGGCCCATCCTGCGCGCGTTAAGGCTATGTTTGCCAACAAGGCGTGTGCGTATCCTTTGGTTACATGTTCCGTAGTGTACGTTGATACTTCACCTGCCCATGGCAGAAGGTTTATCGCTTCTTCCAGATTGACCATCAAGGTATCCATGATTTCGTCGCGGTCCGTTTTTCCCAAATAGGCGTTGCTCAAGTCATCTTTGGAGGATTCTAATTTCATAGGAACATCGCCGAAGAAACGGATCAAATCAAAATAAATCATTGCCCGGAGTGTCAAAGCTTCACCTTTGTAGCGTTCCATTATTTTTTGGTCGCTGCCACCGGCGGTGGCCAATGGGCTTTGATCTACCATTTCGATGGCGAGATTGGCATTCTCTATGATTTCATACATGGCATTCCACACTTTGGATAGATTAGCCCATCCCGGATTGGCATTATAGTTCATGTTTCCACGTTCGCTGCTTGTATTGCTCGCATCACTGCCCAAGCCATCTACAAGTTCACAATCGCTGTTCAATCCCCATACGATGGGGATATATTGGGAATAGGTTTCGTCTTTGAGTAAACCGCCGTATATTTTGTTGACGGCCAATCCGGTATAGTAGGTGGATTGGGATATTGTTTCGGTGGTCAGTTCTGAAGGAGATGTCTGGTCCAGAAAGTCGGAGCAGGCTGTGGTACCCAGTAAACCTATTGTCAATGTGAGTGCTTTTGCTATATTTTTCATAAGATAGTTCATAATTTTAGAATGTTACATTAATACCACCGACGAACGAACGGCTTTTGGGATAAGCTGCGTAGTCAATGCCCGGTGTCATTGCATTTCTTTTGCTGCTTGTATCTACTTCGGGGTCAGCGCCGGAGTAGTTTGTGATACATAACAAGTTATAGCCTGTTACATAAACACGGATTTTCTGGGTAAATACCTTCTGGCACCATTGTTTGGGCAATGTATAACCCACAGTCACATTGTTGATACGCAGGAAGGACGCATTTTCTACTGCATAGTCTGTCAACTGCATCGTGGTCACTCCTGCCGGGTTATAGATAGAAGCATTGGCGTTAAGTGCATTTAAACGTGCAGCTACGGCTTCTGCTCCTCCATAGTATTCGATGGTGCTGGTGCTGGGGCGTCCTAAATTCAGCCCATTGGCAGGATCAATCCATGTGTAGCGGTTGGCCAGTGCGAAGTCGTTGTTCAGATTGTAACCTTTGGCGGATCCGGTATAGAATGCTGTCGCCAATTTACTGCCGTTTACAAGTTTGTTGCCGATGGAGTAATTACAGAATACATTGAAATCGAAATTGCCTATTGAACCGTCGAAGCCGAAGCCACCGGTCAGGGGGGCAATGGTGTTGCCTAATTTTTGCTTGAGGGGATTACCCTCTTCATCGCATTGTATTTTCAAGGCTCCCGGATAATAGCTGCCGCCGGTAATTGTTTGACTGTTGTCTTTGATTCCGTCTCTCAATTTCCAATTCGTACCGTTTAGCACCAACTCTCCGTTCGGATTGTTTTGGGCGTCGTATGCTGTAAAGAACCCATTGGTTTTATACCCCCATATTTCTCCCAGGCTTCCGCCTTCCTCTACACGGAAATCTTCATACTTGGACATTGTACTGCCGGACCAGTTGCTGCTTTGCCATGGATTGTCTGTGTTCAACTCATCAATGCGATTCTTGTTGTAAGAGATGTTGAAGTTGAAATTCAAGCTGTATTTTTTGGCATCCAACAGTACTGCGTTCAAGCTGAGTTCTATACCTTTATTGGAAGTCTTGCCAAAATTCTGGTATTGGTAGCCATATCCGGTGTTTGAAGGTATCTCGGTCCTCATCAACAGATCTTTGGTAGTATTCCAGTAGAGATCGACCGAACCTGAAAGGCGGTTGTTCCAGAAACCGAAATCAACACCGAAATTACGTGTAATGGTTGTTTCCCATTTCAGATTAGGGTTAGAAAGGTTGCTTCCGTGTTCCAACATCGTATAACGTGTCTCGTCAAAGAATGGAGCTTTGGAAGTGTTGTCTGACATGGTAAAGGTTGTGTACATCAGGCCGGAACTGATACGGTTGTTGCCCGCTGTACCATAACTGAGGCGTAATTTTAAATTGGAAAGCCATTCGGATGTAGCATTCATAAAAGCTTCGTCCGACATACGCCATGCTAAAGCGGCAGAGGGGAAAACACCCCATTGATTGCCTTTGGCAAATTTGCTGGAGCCATCGGCACGTACCGTTACAGTCAGTAAGTACTTGTCTGCCATCGTATAATTTAAACGTCCAAAGAATGACAGCATATTTTCTTTGGCCGCAATAGTCGTTTGGTTGGCAAGAGCATTGCCGGCAGCCATATTAGCCAGAATTTCGTCTATAGTCATTGACAACGGAAAGCCGGTAGATGTATTTTCTCTTGTATTCTTCTGGCTGCTGCTAACTTCATGGCCTAACAAGACATTTAATTTGTCGCGCCCGTTGAATAATTTTTTATTGTCATAAGTCAACGTATTTGCATTGCGCCAATTTTTGGTTACGTTTCTTGATAGAACTACTTGAGGCTGTCCTTTAGGATCTAATTTGGAATTTTGGGTGGCATCTGCTCCCCATGCCTCATCTGTATCTTCGTATTTCCAGCCATATCCGAACTCGGAACGGAAGGTGAAGTTCTTGAACGGCTTCCAGTTTAAGCCTACGTTATAATTTTGGTTAAACGTATTCTTCTTTTTGTAGGTAGCGAGCAAACGTTCCAAGGGAGTCTTTTGACTGCTGGTATTGTTTTCTTCATCATCGGTGTCGCTGGTCAGCGGATCTATTGGACGGAAACGGGCGGCATTGGCCACGATGGAAGTTGCGGCATTCGATTCATTGGTATCGGCTCCGCCACTCATGCCGTCCACGGTGGTATAGCTTAGGCGTGCATTGAAGTCCAGGCTTATCCATTGGTTCAATTCCGCATTGATTTTTGCATTGATGTTGTCTTTGTTGAAGCCGGAACCGAGCATGATGCTTTTCTCGTCATTGTGGGCGTAGCCGACATTGAATTTAAGTTGCTTGCTGCCGCCACTTACATTTACATTGTATTGGGTCTGATTGCCGGTACGGCCAAAGATCTCATCCTGGTAATCTGTTCCTTCGACGGACTTCCAGATATCCAGATCTTGATAATTCCCGTAATCAGTGGAACCCAATTCGTATTGATAGGCAGCATAGTCGTAGGGGCTCAGCACCTTCATGAGCTTGGTCACTTTCTTGAAACCGTATGAAGCATTGAAATCCACCTGGGTTTTTCCTTCGTGGCCACTTTTAGTAGTTACGATAATGACTCCGTTGGCACCGCGCGCACCATAAATGGCTGTGGAAGACGCGTCTTTTAACACATCGATGCTTTGTATTTCAGAGGGGGCAATGTCACTGATACTTGAAACCGGAAATCCATCCACGATATAAAGTGGCGAGTTGTCTTGTGATAAGGAACCTCCTCCGCGGACACGTATTTTTATGTCAGCGTCCGGGGAACCTTCAGTGGTCGTGATATTTACACCGGCTAATTTTCCTGTCAAGGCTTCGGTTGCACTTGAAACCGGCACAGCCTGTAATTGCTCTGCACTGACAGATGCTACTGAACCTGTCAAGTCTTTCTTTTGCACTGTACCATAACCGATAACCACAACCTCTTCCAGTGTCTGTGTGTCATCCGTCATCGTTACGTTGATAACGTTTTGTCCTTTGACTTCAATTTCCTGGGACGTCATGCCTACATAGGAGAATATCAATGTGGCGTTGGCAGGAACGCTAAGTGAATAATTACCGTCGATATCGGTAATTGTACCATTGCTGGTATTCCCTTTTTGTACCACGGAAGCACCGATCACGGTTTCTCCCGTATTGTCTTTCACGGTACCTTTTACGGTTACATTCTGCGCTGATACGCTGAGCGATATCACGGCTACTAAAAATAATAGTAACGCACTGCGCATGCTTTTCATTTTGTTAGACATTCTTTGCATATAAATATATTAAAAGTGATTCCTTTCAACTATTTGCATGGTGTGTTCGCACACACCGTTAATTCATGGCTGCAAATGTATAGGTATGTAAAAAAACAGTTGTGGAATAATTGTTCTTAGGCTGGTATTTTTTGTTATCTATTACATGCTATGATGTTAACGCTTAATTTGATGGTGCTTTAGAGCAACAGAAAAAGATGCGAAGGGATAATCGTTCCACCGTGGAGTAAATTTCGTTCCACCACGGGGTAAATATCGTTCCTCCATGGTGGAACGATTATTCCCCCATGATGGAACGATTAAGTGTTGCCTGTTTCCGCTCTTGGCGTTTCCCGACAGGCATATACTTCCTGGTAGGTATGATTATTGTATCCGGGTCGTTAATGTATATTGGTTCCCGGTGTTGGTCTCAATGTCATACACATAAGTCTCCGTATATTCCGGAACGGAAAGTGGGGCATTGGCGGCGACCGATGGCTTGCGTATGAGTTGGGGTTGCAAGAGCTGATTCTCGCAAGGCTTTTGTGCGGCCGGTACCAGTTTTTCTCCATTCATGTAGAGGGGAGATGAAGTACGTATCCGCAGGATGCCTCCTATATTCGAGGTGATGCTCACGGTTTGCAGCTGACCGTTTTCCCAATTCAGTTCATCAATGGTGAAGCCGCCTCTGCAACGGATTCCTTTCAAAGTTCCCTGTTGCCATACATCCGGTAATGCCGGCAAAAGGTGGATGGCACCGTCGTGGCTTTGAACGAGCATTTCGGCAATACCGGCGGCGCAGCCAAAGTTCCCGTCAATCTGGAAAGGCGGATGCGCGTCAAACAGGTTGGGGTAGGTACCTCCATTTTGTCCCTTTTCATCGGTCGTTGGATGGAGCTGCTCGGTAATCAGCTTGTAGGCATGATTGCCGTCGAGCAAGCGTGCCCATAAGCAGACTTTCCACCCCATGGACCAGCCGGTCGAGTGATCGCCGCGGGCGATGAGGGATTTTTTGGCGGCTTCAAACAAGACGGGGGAATTGTAGGCACTGATTTGTCGTCCGGGATATAGGCCCCACAAATGAGAGACATGCCTGTGGTGATCTTTCGGATTATCCCAGTCTTCCATCCATTCCTGTAATTGTCCCCAACGTCCCACCTGCATGGGAGCCAGATGATCGGACACTGCTTGAAGGCTGTCGGTGAATGCAATGTTCTCATGCATCAGCTTGGCTGCCTGTATGGTATTGTAGAATAAGTCATATACCATCTGGTTGTCCATGGTAGTTCCGGCCACGACTACAAAGTCACGCTTGCCGTTTACGACCGGTCTGTTTTCGGGAGAGTAGGAAGGGGCAACCACCAACCAGTTGTTTTTCGGTTCGCGTACCAGAAAATCAAGATAGAATTCGCAGGCACCGCGCATCAGAGGATAGATCTCGGCCAGGTATGCCTTGTCTCCGGAAAAAAGATAGCGGTCCCACAAGTGTTGGCAAAACCAGGCATTGCAAGTAGGCCAGATACCATATCCGGGACCATCTACCGCACCGGTGCTACGCCAGATGTCTGTATTGTGATGCAATGTCCAGCCACGGCAGCCATACATGGCGGCGCTTTCGCGTCCGGTTAGGGCTACTTCTTTTACCAATTGGAGGAAAGGCTCGTGCATTTCCGGCAAAGAAGTGCTTTCTGCCGGCCAGTAGTTCATCTCCACGTTGATGTCGGTAGTATATTTGCCGTCCCAAGGGGCGCGGAGCTGGTAATTCCAGATACCTTGCAGGTTGGCCGCTTGTCCTCCGGGCTGTGAGCTGCATATCAGCAGGTAACGTCCGAATTGGAAATACAGGGCAGCCATTTGCGGGTCGAAGCTGCCGCTGAACTCCTTGACACGTACGTCGGTAGGTTTGTCCGCTTGCGCATTGCTGCCCAAATTGAGCGATACGCGGTCGAAATACTTCCGGTAGGCGTTGATGTGGGCCAGTTTTCCCTTGGTGTAGTTCTTGCCTGCCTGTTTCATATATTTCCGGGCGGTGGCAAGTGCGTCACCTGACACATCTTTGTAGTTGACGAAATTGGTACCGATGGAAACATATAGCGTTACGCTGTTGGCGTTCTTGACTTGCAGGGTGCTGTCGGACAGGACCTCCAGGCTTCCTCCGCTGTTCTCGATCCGGGTAAGAGCTGTAAACCGTACCTTTCCTTCGATGCCTTCGTGGTCATTGGCTTTGCCGTCCAGCTGTAATTCCTTGTCGGGAGATATACTGCGCTCTACATTCTTTTTATAAGGTGTAGTATATCTGGCAGTGAAGGAGATGCTTTTCTTTTGGGAAGCCGTCAGTCTGATAACCAACAATTGTTCGGGAAAAGAGGTGTAGGCTTCGCGGGTGTACGTGATTCCTCCTGCCGTGAAACGGGTAGTGGTTACAGCCTTTTCCAGGTCGAGTTCACGGTAATAGTTGGTGTAGCCGGATGTCCCCTCAAAATCAAGGTGCAGCGAGCCTACCGTCTGATAGGGCATGCCGTTGGCTGATTGTGAACAGATGCCCGGCCCGCAAAGAGCCTGTGCCTCCGCGTTCCGGCCTTCAAAGATGAGCTGGCGGATACGTGGCAATGCGTCTTTGGCTTTTGGATTGGTATTGTTGTATGGTGAACCGCCCCAGACTGTTTCCTCGTTCAACTGGAACTGTTCATTTGCCGGGTCGCCAAAAACCATGGCACCCAGGCGTCCGTTGCCCAATGGCAGAGCTTCCACCCATTGGGTTGCGGGTTTGTCATACCATAACTTTAAATTGTTTTCTTGTTGTTGTGCTTGTACTTTGCCTCCTGAACAACAGATTGCAAAGAGCAGGATTGACCATTTCTTTATCATTGTTTTTCATATTTGGTATTCAGGTGGCAATATTAGGCACTTTCAGGCATACGGAGGGGGATTTTTCGGATGAAAAGGTGGAATTTTAGTGTCGGCAAGCAACGATTCCGGCTATAGCGTCAGCTTTATCTACGATATGTTCCGGATGGAAGCCTTCCAGTTCGGTACGCGGGCGAAAGCCCCAGGTTACTCCACAAGCAGTTATTCCTGCGTTGACGGCTGTCTGCATATCCACTCCGGAATCTCCTACATACAGTACATCTTCTTTGCTGACTTTGGCTATATCCAGAATGTCATGGACAATGGTCGGGTCCGGTTTTACCTGGATACCGTCCCGTTGTCCGAAAACAGCGGTAAAACGGATATTGGGAAAGTAACGGGAAACCAGTTTGGCAGTGGCCGCCTGGTATTTGTTGGAGGCTACCGCCAGCAATACCCCTTGTTCCTGCAACTGTTCCAGTAGCTGGGGGATGCCGGGGTAAGGACGGCTCTTGTCCGCATTGTGCAGGTCATAGAATGGAATGAATTCCCGGCGGACACGCAATATGTTTTCTTCTGTTTTTTCTCCTTCGGGAAGGGCACGTTCAAATAGTTTGTTGATACCGTTGCCAACCATGAAATTATAGGCTGATTCTTCGTGAGTGGGGTAACCAAGTGTCTGCAGGGCATGGTTTGTACTTTGTGCCAAGTCTGCAATTGTATTTAAGAGAGTTCCGTCCAGGTCAAATATTACCAGCTTCTTCATTGTCTTTTTCTTTTTTCTGTTTTGAAATGCAAAGATAGAGCATTTGCCTGAATCCGGGTATTGACGTATATCAATAAGCTTTAAAAAAGGGTAGAAAAAAGAGGGTGTCAAAACTGATAAAAGAACGCAAATAACACAAATTACGCAAAAAAAGCGAATCTGATAATCGCTGATTATCAGGAGTCATTAAAAAGCAGGGTTTGTGTAATTCGTGTTATTTGGGTTCTAAATCTTTATTTTGACACACCTGTTTTCCGAGAGATGACAATCATAAGCATCTGACCGTTATTTCTTGGTGATTCTGAACCAATCGACATCCGTCCATCCTCCGTCATTGGTCACGATGGCAGGGCGGGTGCAGAACATGCCTACTTTGGCGCCTATCCATTGTCCTTCCCGGGCCTGGAAAGGCTTGCCGAGCGGCAGATATTTCTTTCCGTCAAGGCTGTAGCTGAAATTACACATTGCCAGCAGGTCGTGTCCGCCTTCACTCTTGGAGATTTTCTTTCCGTCACAACTGAATTTGACACGTAGATAAAGGGTGTTGTCTTTCAAATCTACCGTTCCGTTCACTTGTTCCGTACCTCCTTTATCTGCTTTGGGACAGGCAACTTGTGAGAGTACCAGCCCCTTGTCTGTATTCTCTAAAATCAGGCCGGCATAATCTCTTCCCATCACTACCAGGCCGGTGCGCTCGCCTTTGTATTTCTCTGTAGGTTTGAAGGTCAGTTTCATAGTGGCTGTGAAGTTGTCCGAAGGAGTTTTCTGTAACAACAGGTTGGCTACATCCCACAGGCTCTTGTATTCTTTGAGGACCGGATAGGAGTAGAGGCGTACAAGGCTTTGGTCTCCTGCATAGTAGGCCCACTTCTCATTGATGTTGGCATGCCATTGCCATTGAGGCGACAAGGTATATCCGTCGAATTCGTCACTTTCTTGCGGATTGCAGGCCGGATAGGTCTTGCCGACATTCGGTTTCTTATAGGTCATTACAGGTTCACCGCAACCGTCACCGTCTTTGTCTATGCCGATTACAGGCCAGCCATCTACCCATTTCATGGGCTGGAGATGTACCAGGCGGCCGTATGCGCCTACATCCTGGAAATGCAGGAACCAGTCTTCACCGGTGGGAGTGTCCACCCATGCTCCTTGATGCGGGCCGTTGACGGGAGAATTTCCTTGCGCCAATACCGTTTTCCATTCGTAGGGACCATATATGTTCTTGGAACGGAGAACTACCTGCCATCCTGTAGGAACACCGCCTGCCGGATGGAAGATGTAATAATATTCTCCTTTCTTGTAGAGTTTGGGACCCTCACAAGTCTGGTGTGCTTCATGTCCGTCAAAGATGATGCGTGACTGCGTGATGGCTTTGGTGGCGTCTGCATTCAACTCACAGATAGCAATGACGCTTTTTAGCCCGGCGCGGCTGCCTGCGTATGCATGTACCATATATACTTTCCCGTCTTCATCCCAGAAAGGACAAGTGTCGATAACGCCTTTGGCAGGCTTTACAAGTACGGGTTCCGACCATGGACCTTTCGGGTCTTTGGCTTTCACCATGAAGGCACCTTGGTCCGGATCGCCCCAGAAGATGTAGAATTCTCCGTTGTGGTGACGGATGGCGGGGGCCCATACACGGTTGCCGTGTTCGGGGCGTTCGGGAGTCTCTATCGGGGGCAGCGCATAGGGTACGGCAGCACCGATAATGGTCCAGTTCACCAAATCCTTGGAATGTAATATCTGTAGCCCCGGCAGGCAGTTGAAGCTGGAGGAGGTCAGGTAGAAATCATCTCCTACGCGGCAGGCATCCGGGTCGGAATAGTCTGCATAGAGTACCGGATTTTTGTACTTTCCGTTTCCCAAGTCCGGTGACCAGACTTCGGACACGTAATTCTTTTGCTGTGCTGCTGCCGGCAAGGCGAGCAGCAGGCTGAGTCCTAAAAGGGCATTTTTGATTTTCATGGGTTTAAATTTATATTTGAGTTATGTTTCAGGATAAATGACCAGTTCCTGCTCATGGTTTTATTTTTACTGTTACCGGATGTTCCAGCTCTTCCTTCCACTCCTGCATGTAGGCAAACCAGGTTTCCGGTATGGGATAGCCGAAGGTTTCCTTACGCGAGGTAAACATGGTATAGTAGTGGAAATGTTTGCAGCCCGGTGCAGAGACGGTATAAAGGAAATTATCTTTGTCTTTTACTTCCTTACGGACGTATTTCTGCGGAATGTAAGTGGCGATACCTACCGTTTCTTTGGCATACTTCACGGTGTCTGTAACAGGCCAGTGCCTTCCCCAGCTACCAACCAGGCCGTGATGGTCGGAATGAGAGAGGGTTTCGTTTCCCATAATGTTCTGTACCCCGGTGCAGAAAACTTCGTCAGTCAGCGGCTCGTCGAAAAATGTTTCTACCAACAGGTCACGGTGCCCGGCATAGAGAATGTAGCGATTGGTCATATTCAGTTCCTTGCCTTGATATTCCCACCCTTTGACCTCTACCTCTGTGACGGTACGTATGGGGCCGTAGGCAAGGATACGTTCGGTACGGAAGGCCACCGGCTCTATGTGAGTGGCTTTGGCGCCATCCCAGCCTTTCAGTGTACCGATGCCGCAGCTGTTGCCCACCATCAGCACATCGTCGCCGAAGCCGCGTTCCAATTGCGCTTTGGTGGGATAGAATTGGCTTTCTTCAATTTCCAGCCCTTTGTTGAATTTGCCGTATGGGTCAACGGTCTGTTTCTGGTTGAAATAGATGCGGTAGCCCACTAGTTCCGACTCGAAGGCGGGGCCGTGGTGTTGCACCATATTGTAAAAATTCGTAGTACCGGGTACGGTGATGGATTGTGCCGGTGCATGTTTCTGCTTCTTGGCGTCACGTACCAGCATCTCGGCAAATACACGTGCAGGGTAGGTCTTGCCTGTCTTTTCAGAAGAAAGGGTAACGGTCAATACTTTTTTGCTTTGGGCAGGCACGTTGATAACAAATGCCAATTCGTCGGCTTTCAGGTCGCCGTCAAGGTCATCCAATTGGGAAGCGATTTCTTCATTTCCATTCATCACGACTGCCGAGCGTACGCGGAAGCCGGGATTGACTTCATTCAGGCGTATGACGACCGGCGCGTCGGTCTTGTCTGTTTTCCATTGGTTGCCCACTTCTACTGTCAGCTGAACTGTTTGTTGAGCGAATATGCTCAGGGGAAGTCCGCAGAGCAAACAAAGGAGGATAAAAATGTTTTTCTTCATGGTTTTACTTGTTTGTTTTTTGATTGGCAAATGTAAGGGAATTCTCCGAGAGCCGGTCCGTCTTTTTTGATGTTCTGACTATCTGCTTTGTGACTTATTCCCTCCGGCCTGCCGGGACATGAATGGAAACGCTCCATGCCGCTTGTTGGAGCAAGCAGCATGGAGCGAACAGGGTACTTAATCTCTTCACCGACTTTTTCATGGGGAGAATTACATCTTGATGGATTGTCCTTTGGAGGTCTTGTTCTCGTAAGTTTTCCCGTTGACTTTCACATCTTCGGCATTCTTTATCTGCAGTACATCACCTTCGGTTTCGATGCGTACATTTTCCAGAATCACGCCCTTGGTCTGGCTGATGACGATACCTTCTTTGGCATCACTGATCACTACATTCTTCACGCTCACATTGTTGATGGGCATTTCGGGCAGTCCGTTGAAGAACATGGCGCGTCCGGCACCTTTGCAGATTACATGGGAGATATGGATATCACGGAAAGCGGGAGTTTCTACCGTCACGGGAGGAATGTTTGCTTTCATGCGTCCGGCAAGTTCTGTTTCCGTTTCTTCACCGGCAGCTTTGCCGCCATAGAACAGGTCGAACAATAACGGTTCATGGGGAATATCAATCATGTGGATGTTATGGATATAGATGCCTTCTACTACACCGCCGCGTCCACGGGTGCTTTTGAAACGGAGCCCGACATCGGTACCGAGGAAAGTACAATCGGACACATAGATGTTTTTAACGCCGCCGGACATCTCGCTACCCACTACAAAGCCGCCGTGGCCATGCAATACGGTATTATCTTTTACCACCACGTTCTGGCAAGGTTCACCGCGTCTGCGCCCGTCTTCATCTTTACCGGACTTGATGCAGATTGCATCGTCTCCGGCATCGAATATATTGTTGATGATCAAGGCGTTTTTGCAGGATTCCAAATCCAGGGCATCTCCGTTCTGGGAATACCAGGGGTTGAATACTTTTACATTATTGATGGTAATATGTTCGCAGGACAGCGGATGCAGGCACCAGCTGGGTGAGTTCTTGAAAGTGACGCCTTCCAGCAAAACTTTCTTGCTTTTTACAATGTTCAGCAGCACCGGACGTAGCCACGGGCGGATTTCATTCCATTCCTCGTCAGTATCGATGCCTTCAGGATTGTTGAAATTCTTGCATGCCAAAGCGCCTTTCAGAGCACCGGCGGTAGGATACCATATTGACTTATCTACGACACCGCCAGACTTAACGAGTGCTTCCCATTGCGAAGCAGTCAGTTTGCCCTTCTTTACCGGACGCCAACTGTCACCCGATCCGTCAAAGACCCCGTATCCGGTAATGGCGATGTTTTCAGCGTTTCTGGCAGAAATGGGAGACTGGCAACGGCGCGTATCCAATCCTTCGAATGAAGTTTTAATGATGGGGTAAGCGCTAAAATCGTCCGTGAACACGACCAAGGCGTTTTTTTCCGTATATAGATTTACATTGCTCAGCAATTCGATGGGTCCCGTCAGCCATATTCCCTCCGGGATAATGACTTTACCGCCACCATGGGCGTTCACGGCCTTGATGGCATCGTTGATAGCTTGGGTGTTGAGGGCAACTCCATCATTTTTTGCACCGAAATCTACAATGTTGACAGAGTATTCGGGGAAAGTGGGTTGCTCTACCTGGGGCATATCAAAAGGGAGATTCTCATAGATACTATTATCTATATGATTTCCGCATTGGGCATAGGCCGCATTCTGAGCCGGTATCAGCGGAAGGGATAAAGCGGTAAGCACTAATAGCTTTTTGATAAGTGTTTTCATTCGTGATACTTATGTTTATTACAGATTATTAATTACAAATTATCAAGTATTTGAGGAAGTCTTTTCATTGTCTTATCATTTCTCCGCAAGCTGCTCTCTCGAGTGGCCTGCGAAAGAAATAATAAATGATTCATGTTAACCTAATTCTAACCTTAAATAAATAGGATGAAAAAACCTCTTAATTACTGATTGCAAATGTACCCGGGTTTGCCTGAAGCGGTGTGCACTTATTGTTGGTTTTGGTGTATTTTTTGGCGTTTCGCCCTTTTCTTTGCACACTTTCGTTTCTTTTTCATGCAGAAACTTCCTATCTTTAAATAAAATAGGCTGCATCTCGGCATAGCAAAAATAAGCCCTCTTATTTTGGCTATGCGTTCAATTTGCACTATCTTTGCAACCGAATTTTAGTAAAAATAGGTATGAGTTACAATTTGTTGAAAGGAAAAAGAGGCATTATTTTCGGTGCTCTGAATGAGCAGTCCATTGCCTGGAAAGTAGCTGAGAAAGCAGTAGAAGAAGGTGCGACAATCACTTTGTCCAATACTCCGGTTGCCGTGCGTATGGGAGAGGTTTCTGCTCTTGCCGAAAAGCTGAACTGTGAGGTTATCGCTGCAGATGCTACCAATGTAGAAGATTTGGAGAACGTATTCAAACGTTCCATGGAAGTGCTGGGCGGCCAGATAGATTTCGTACTGCACTCTATCGGAATGTCTCCTAACGTGCGTAAAAAACGTACATACGATGATTTGGATTATGATATGCTGGACAAGACACTGGATATTTCGGCCATTTCTTTCCATAAGATGATACAGGCTGCCAAAAAAATGAATGCTATTGCGGATTATGGTTCTATTCTTGCTTTGAGCTATGTGGCTGCGCAGCGTACTTTCTACGGTTACAATGATATGGCAGATGCAAAGGCATTGCTGGAATCAATAGCCCGTAGTTTTGGTTACATCTATGGACGTGAGCATAACGTTCGTGTCAATACTATCTCCCAGTCACCGACCATGACAACTGCCGGTTCGGGTGTGAAAGGTATGGATAAGCTGTTCGACTTCGCCAACCGTATGTCTCCTTTAGGTAATGCTTCAGCCGATGAGTGTGCCGATTATTGTATCGTTATGTTCTCCGACCTGACCCGTAAGGTTACCATGCAGAATTTATTCCATGACGGAGGATTCTCCAGTGTAGGCATGAGCCTTCGTGCCATGGCGACTTATGAAAAGGGGCTGGACGAATACAAGGATGAGAATGGAAATATAATCTATGGCTAAGCCGTAGAAATGAAGAATCAAGAACGAAGAATGAAGAATGAAAGCAGGTAGCATTTCATCCTTCATTCTTCATTTATTTATTTAAAATCTGCCTGTAACCATGTCTGCCGCTCTTTATCTTTTGCCCGTTACTTTGGGTGATACGCCTCTTGAAACAGTCTTGCCTTCTTATAATAAGGAAGTGATATTGGGAATCCACCATTTTATTGTGGAGGATATACGTTCTGCACGCCGTTTTTTAAAGAAAGTGGACCGGGAGATAGATATTGATGCCCTGAAATTTTATACGCTGAACAAGCATACAACGCCGGAAGAATTATCCGGTTATCTTCAGCCTCTTGAGGCCGGTCATTCTATGGGGGTCATTTCGGAAGCCGGTTGTCCGGCAGTGGCTGATCCGGGAGCAGATGTAGTGGCGATTGCCCAAAAGAAAAATCTCAGGGTAGTTCCTTTGGTGGGCCCTTCTTCCATTATTCTGTCTGTCATGGGTTCCGGATTCAACGGGCAGAGTTTTGCTTTCCATGGTTACCTACCGATTGAGGCGGGGGAGCGTGCCAAAAAAATAAAGATGCTGGAGCAACGTGTATATACCGAACAGCAGACTCAGCTTTTTATAGAGACTCCTTACCGCAATAATAAGATGGTGGATGATATCCTGCATAATTGCCGTCCGCAGACAAGACTCTGCATTGCGGCCAACATTACTTGTGAGGGGGAGTATATCAGGACGAAGACCATAAAAGAGTGGCACGGTAAAGTTCCCGACCTTTCTAAGATTCCTTGTATTTTTCTCTTGTACAAATGATGGACTTCAGGTGCTCGTATTCATATTCGAAGCAGTGACTGAAGAAATTCCTGTCCAGATTGTGCTCTATTTGTTGGAATGTCCACAGCTTTCCACCTTTAAAGGATTTATTGCATAGGATGGAATCATCGTCCAGATCCAGGGTGAACAGGTAAATCAACCGGTTGGTCGCTTCATTCTCAAAATGATACTTCAGATTGAAATGTAAATCGTCCAGCGGAGCGGCAGGCAATGCTTGTCTCAATATTCTGCTGACTCCCTGCTCAAGGGTTTCCCCATATAACAGATATCCTTCTATAAGCAAGTCTATTTTCCCTTTTTCAAATGTGCTGCACTGGGGGCGGGGAAGGAGGAATAACATACCATGCGAGGCAGCCGCGATCCTGATTACCGGATTGATATAGTCGTGTCGTTTATTGATGGCTTCGGATGCGATCGCTTTTCCTATGACATCTCCTTTCTTATCTACTATCGGTACAAATACCGTATGTTTCATGACTACATTGAAATAGATGATACCGAACTGGTTGAATACGATGCAAAGGATAAATACGGCGGCGGGAGCTATGTTGAATAAGATGTATCGTGTGGTATTCCCTAACGGGTGACTTATCAGGATGGCAAGGAAGATAGTCAGGAAATGCAGAAAGCTGATGATGAGTACGACACGGGCGGATACGATTGCCGCTTCGGCTGATTGGGCAAAAAGTTGTTTGCAACATTGTCCTGTTTGGGCGGCATGGTAATCCAGAAAACGTTTTCGGTTCAGAAAGATGATAAGAGGAGGTATAATGGCACTGACCTCCAATGTAAAGGGGAACATGGAACGTGGACAATAACTTGTTGTGAACAAGGTGGTTATTGATAGCAATAGTAACATTCCCGTTGTACAGCAAAGTATAATCTGGGGAATACGCGCCCCTTTATGCCTCCATGAATATAGATATAGCAATACCCCTACACCGGCACCGGTGTAGATGGATATGTCTTGCGTTATAACTTCGCATAGCAGGATGGATATAATAACGGGGATAAATCCCAATGACATATTGAACTTAGACGATAGAACTTTTTGATGACCCATTATCCGTACTATTTTGCCGTTTCCATTATAACATACGGAACAACAAAATGTTCTTTATTTCACCTTCTTTTGTAAGAATAAGGCTGATTTTTCTGCATGATAGGATGAACGGACCAAAGGAGCGCTTTCTACTTGAGTGAAGCCTTTGTCAAGTCCGAGCTGTCTGTATATGCCAAACTGTTCGGGAGTAACATATTCTGCGACCGGATAATGCCTGTGGCTTGGTTGCAGGTATTGTCCGATAGTCAGTATATGGCAGCCTGCCCGGCGCAGGTCGTCCATAAGTTCTTCCACTTCAACGGGTGTTTCGCCCAGGCCTACCATGATACCGGATTTAGTGGTGATACCGCTTTCTGCCACTTGTCTCAAAACGTCCAGACTGGTTTCGTAGCGGGCGGCACTGCGCACTAAGGGTGTAATACGCCTTACAGTCTCCATATTATGGGAAATGATGTCCGGATGAGCCTCCGTGATTTGGGCTATCAGTTCTTTTCGGCCTTGAAAATCGGGAATCAGTACCTCGACTGTGGTTTCTGGATTGATGCGTCTGATTTCCTGTATCGTATGTACCCAATGTGCCGCCCCTAGATCGGACAGGTCATCCCTGTCTACAGAAGTGATGACGGCATGCGAAAGCTTCATCAGGGCAATGGACTCTGCTACATGGGCCGGTTCATTGACATCCAGAGGCAGCGGTTTGCCGGTTTGGGTATTGCAGAATTTACAGCAACGGGTACAGATATCGCCACCTATCATAAAGGTGGCGGTTCCTTTACCCCAACATTCTCCCGTGTTGGGGCAACGGCCACTGCTGCAAATCGTATGGAGGCAATGGGATTCCACAATGCGTTTTGTTTCGGTATAGCGCTCATTGGCACCAATGCTTATTTTGAGCCATTCCGGCTTGCGTACTCTTTCCGCCATTTAATCAAAGGTTGTTTTTGAAGAAATTAGTCAATTTCGTATATAGATGCAGGCGTGTATTGCCTCCGAAAATGCCGTGGTTCCGGTTAGTATAGACTTGCATGTCAAACTGCTTGCCGAGTTGCACTAAATGTTCTGCATATTCGGTACAGTTCTGGAAGTGTACATTATCATCCGCCATGCCATGTACCAGCAGAAGGTTGCCATTCAGTTTGCCGGCACGTGTGAAGGCGGAAGAGGCTTTATAGCCTTCGGCATTCTCTTTGGGAGTGCGCATGAAACGTTCGCCGTAGATGGTGTCATAATAATTCCAGTCTGTAACGGCGGCCACGGCGACACCGGCTTTGAATACCGGAGTACCTTCACTCATGCTCATGATGGTCATATAACCACCGAAACTCCATCCCCATATACCGATGCGGCTCTTATCTACATACGGCTGGCTTCCCATGTAGAGGGCGGTTTCTACTTGATCTTTAGCTTCTTTCACCCCTAAGTTCAAGTAAGTGCATTTTTCAAACTCGGCACCGCGTCCGCCTGTACCGCGTCCATCCACACAGACTACGATATAGCCTTGTGATGCCATGTAGGTCTCCCAACTGATGCTGAAGTTATCAAGAACTTGTTGTGAACCGGGCCCGCTGTATTGAAACATCAGTACCGGGTACTTTTGGGCTGTAGAGAAACCAATCGGTTTCATCATCCATCCATTCAACGTAGTACCGTCGGAAGTTTGGAAGGTAAAGAATTCTTTTTGCGGTACGTTGTATCCGGCCAAGGTCTGTTTCAGTTTCTCGTTGGTAACAAGGGTGGTAAGTGTCTTGCCCGTATTGTCGTTCAATGTGATGACAGTGGGGGTGCTCAGGCTCGTATAGCGGTTCATGAAATATTTCATGTTTGTGCTGAACTGTGCGTTATTGATCCCTGTTTGGGCAGAAAGCTTTTGTTTTTTACCCTTACGGTCAATCTTATATACGGCTTTACGCATGGGGCTTTCCTCATTGCTGGTAAAGTAGAAAGAACCGTCTTCGGAATCATAGCCCAGGAACTCTTTTACTTCGTACTTCCCTGCTGTAACTTGCTTCAACAGATTCCCCCCCATGCTGTACCAATACAGATGGTTGTAACCGCTTTTTTCACTGACAAAGCTGAAGTATTCAGGATAGAAGATGATATTGTCGAATACATTTTCTTTGATGTAAGTGTCGCTTTCATCGCGGAGGGCCAGTTTGCAGACCGTACTGCGGGGGTCGGCAAAATAGAGGTCGAACCGGTTCTGATGGCGGTTCAGTGTCATCACGGCCAGCTTGTTCGGGTCTTTGGTGAAGCGGATGCGGGGAATGTACCCGTCGGCATCCATAGGAACATTCAGCTTGCGGGTTACTTTGGATTTTATGTCGAAAGTGTGGACGGATACTTTGGAGTTGGGTTCACCGGTTTTGGGATACTTGTAAGTATATTCTCCGGGATATTTTTCGTAGGCCGCAATATGCGGGGCTTCACCTGCAAATACCGGGAAGGTATAGGAAGGCACCTCCGTCTCGTCGAAGCGGATAAAGGCGATCATTTTGCTGTCCGCGCTGAATTCCAGGGCACGATTAAAAGAGAATTCTTCTTCATACACCCAGTCGGGGATACCGTTTAATACGGCGTTGCGTTTGCCGTCTTCCGTCACCTGGCTTTCACTGTTGCCATATAACAGCTTGACCAGAAAGATATTGTTGTCGCGTACAAAAGCTACCATGTTTCCATCCGGAGAAAATACGGGTACCTGTTGCGGGCCGCCATCCGAAAGCTTTTCTACTACATTATTGATCTTACCGTCCAGATTCCGTTTCAGACTATAAAGGTAGTGTACGGCTGTATAGGAATGGCGATATATGGGTGTGGTTTTCGTTGCAATGAGCAGTTTTCCGCCATCCGGTGAAAAACTGTAACTGTCGAAAGTCTTGAAAGGACATTCGCGCGCGGTGGCAGCATCGAACAATACTTCTACGGGTTTTCCGGTCTTAAAGGAATATTTGATGATTTGAGTACCGTCGGCATTCATTTGTGAATAATGCTCTCCGTCACCCGGAATGGGAATGACACCGTAAATGTTTTCGGGACGGAACTTGCCGGATACGATTTCTTTTAAATCCAGTGATTTGCCGTCTTGGGCGAAACTCGCCAATGTGCAGAGGCAAAATAAGAGTGCGATGCTTATCTGTTTCATTTTTTAAATTAGGTTATATCCTTGTTTTTAGGTTTTCAAGGCAAAGATAATGTAAACCCTGAACAGAATGAAATGAACTTGTTCCTTTTTTGTGTCAAGATACGGTTTTTATGCAAAAAGGTCCGTTCTGCTTCTTGGGAGAGAAGTAGAACGGACGGACGGTCACTCATGGATCATGATTGGAATAGCTTTAATTAGAAGATTTTGACTTTTTCTGATATTCTGCGAGTGAACGTTTGAACAAAAGGAGCATAATGATGAGAGAGCCGATCATAAGGTAGGGATAGAGGTTGAGGCCGCTTTCATATTGTGAGACGACTCCCATCAGCCCATTCATGGTTGCCTGCCCCACGAGCGCGATGGCAAGTGCCACGCTGAATGCCGTTCCCGACAAAGAAGGATAGCGGTTGCCGAGCACGCTTAATATGACGGGATAGGTAGATGAGAGACCTGCACCTACAATGGCCATGCCGATGGCTGCCCGTATGAATCCCGGCGAGAAAGTGAGCAGGGTAAAACCGGTGGCAGTCAGGATGAGGCTATAGGGAAGTACCGTTTCCGGTTTTATTTTCTTGAAGACTACAACTTGAAGCATACGTGCCACTGTAAGTCCGGCTACCATGCAGGTCAGTGCTATCAGTGCCTGGTTGGCGGGCATGTCGGCTGCTTGTCCGAAATAGCTTGTGGACCAATTGTTGCAGACTCCTTCGATGCCGCTTTGGAAAAAGAGAATGAGACTGAGCAACAACAGGCTGCTTTCTTTCAGTAATCCCAATCCCTCTTTTACGGGGAAACCCTGGGCTTGCTTGGGTGCGGGAAAACGTATGGGGATACAATACACGATACCAATCAGCATGATTGTGCCAATGCCTTGTAATATGGCTTCAAACGTAAAGTGTCTGGATAAGGCTCCCAATAGCATAGGAATGCCCAATGCGCCAAGTCCGTAGAACATTCCCAGGAAGCTGAGCCGTGAGCCTTTCTCGGATTCTCCGGAAATATCGGCTACCAGTGCGTTGGTTTCTCCGTTAAGGATGCCTCCTCCTAAGCCGATGCCGATGATGGAAGCCTGCAGCAAGGGGATGTTCTCAAAAAAGGCAAGTCCTTCCATACCCAGCAATACGATGATACAACTTGGAACCAACAGGGCCTTATGTCCGAAGCGGTCAACGATAGGGCCGAATATCAAAGAACCGATCAGCATGCCGAGTGGCAGGAACGTGACTAAGGTGGTGGTTTGCAGTCCACTTAAATCCAACTTGTTGACGAGTGACGGTAATACGGCCCCCAATGTAATCATCGAGACGCCGAAAAAACACATACCGATGCATGCGGCCGTAAAAACGAGGTTTTTGTGATAGTTACCCATGATTAATCGTATAAGTGATTTATGCAAAGCTATGAATTAATTTCATTCTTCCTGTATGCGGAAAGAGAATTTTGTGTATAAATAATGTAATCAATCATTAGAATCTCTCGTAAAAACTTTATTTTTGTCTGGTATAATAAATATGATTATGAGCATTACACCTCTTTATAATGAATTTCCTGTTTTTCTGAAACGTTATTTTCCTTACAAAGTGCAGAAAATATCGTTGAATGCCGGCTTTACTTGTCCCAACCGGGATGGGAGTAAAGGCTATGGCGGTTGCACTTACTGTAACAACCAGACGTTTAATCCCGATTATTGCCGTACGGAAAAAACTGTTACGCAACAGTTGGAAGAGGGTAAACTTTTCTTTGCTCGTAAATATCCGGAGATGAAATATCTTGCCTACTTTCAGGCATATACTAATACCTACGGCGAACTGGAAAGCTTGAAACGGAAATATGAAGAAGCATTGTCGGTAGATGGGGTGGTGGGGCTTGTCATAGGTACTCGCCCCGATTGCATGCCCGATGAATTGCTCCGTTATCTGGAAGGGATCAACAGGCAAACCTTCCTTTTGGTAGAATATGGTATAGAAAGCACCCGTGATGAAACCTTGAAGCGCATTAACCGCGGGCATACTTTCCAAGCTACCGTCGATGCTGTGGAACGGACAGCGGCATGCGGCATTCTTACCGGTGGGCATGTCATTTTAGGATTGCCGGGCGAGACGCACGAAAGGATTGTGGCGCAAGCCGCAACCTTGTCCCGTTTACCGGTTACTACGTTGAAGATGCATCAGTTGCAGTTGATACGGGGTACCCGTATGGCTTTGGAATATGAACAGCATCCGCAGGATTTTCATTTGTTCCAGGTAGATGAATATATCGAACTGGTTATTGATTATATTGAACATCTGCGTCCCGATATTGTATTGGAACGTTTCGTCTCTCAGTCTCCTAAAGACCTGCTGATTGCGCCGGACTGGGGACTAAAAAATTATGAATTTAACCACCGGGTACTAAAAAGAATGAAAGAACTGGGCGCTTATCAAGGCAAGAAGTATGATATGTGAGAAAAAAACGTTATTTTTGCAGCTGTTAGAATATGGAATCAATCTAAATAAAGAATAACAATGAACCCAAAAACAGTGATAAAAGGAAAAATCCACTATGTGGGAGTGAATGACCGCAATAAGCATTTGTTTGAAGGTATGTGGCCATTGCCTTACGGAGTGTCATACAACTCTTACCTGATAGACGATGAGACTGTTGCATTGGTTGATACAGTGGATATCTGTTATTTTGAAGTATATCTTCGTAAGATTAAGAGCATTATAGGTGAACGTCCTATTCAATATTTGATCATAAACCACATGGAGCCTGACCATTCCGGCTCGATACGTCTTATCAAGCAGCATTATCCGGACATTATTATCGTAGGCAATAAGCAGACTTTCGGTATGATCGAAGGGTTCTATGGTGTGACGGGCGAACAATATATGGTGAAAGATGAAGATTTCCTGGCATTGGGGCATCATAAACTCCGTTTCTACATGACGCCTATGGTGCATTGGCCCGAGACGATGATGACTTTTGACGAAACAGACGGTGTTCTCTTCTCCGGTGACGGCTTCGGCTGCTTCGGCACGCTGGACGGCGGCTTCCTTGATACACGTATCAATCTGGACAGATATTGGGATGAGATGGTGCGCTATTACTCCAATATTGTCGGTAAATACGGTTCTCCGGTGCAAAAGGCGCTGGCGAAGTTGGGCGGACTGCCTATTTCTACCATCTGCTCTACGCATGGACCGGTGTGGACGGAAAATATAGCTAAGGTAATCGGCATCTATGATAAACTGAGCCGTTATGCCGCCGATGAGGGTGTGGTCATTGCATACGGTTCCATGTACGGCAATACGGAGCAGATGGCGGAAGCTGTCGCCGCCGAACTTTCGGCACAGGGCATCAAGAACATTGTGATGCATAATGTCAGCAAGAGCAATCCCTCTTATATCTTGATGGACATCTTCAAATACAGAGGTTTGATTATCGGAAGCCCTACCTATAGCAACCAGATTTATCCCGAAATAGAATCTTTACTTTCCAAGATACTGGTTCGTGAAGTAAAGGGACGCTATCTTGGTTACTTCGGTTCTTTCTGCTGGGCCGGTGCTGCGGTGAAACGTATGGGCGAGTTTGCCGAGAAAAGTAAGTTTGAGATAGTCGGTGACCCGGTTGAGATGAAACAGGCCATGAAAGATATCACTTACGAACAGTGCGAGAACCTGGCCCGTGCCATGGCGGAGCGTCTGAAGAAAGACAGAACCAACTCATAATTCAAAATTCATAAAATAACCCCTAATTTATTAACCTGATAAAAATAAGAACAATGAGACTAATCATTCAGCCGGATTACCAATCCGTGTCAAATTGGGCAGCGCATTATGTAGCTGCGAAAATCAAGGCCGCTAATCCGACACCTGAGAAACCTTTTGTATTGGGATGCCCTACCGGATCTTCCCCGTTGGGTATGTACAAAGGATTGATCGAACTTAACAAAAAAGGGATCGTATCTTTCCAAAACGTGGTTACTTTTAATATGGACGAATATGTAGGTTTGCCCAAGGAACATCCGGAGAGCTACTATTCTTTCATGTGGAACAATTTCTTCAGCCACATCGATATCAAACCGGAAAACACCAACATCTTGAATGGTAATGCTGCCGATCTGGATGCGGAATGTGCACGTTATGAAGAAAAAATCAAGTCTTACGGTGGCATTGACTTGTTTATGGGTGGTATCGGTCCCGACGGACATATCGCTTTCAATGAGCCGGGTTCCTCCTTGTCTTCCCGCACTCGTCAGAAGACATTGACTACCGACACTATCATTGCTAATTCCCGTTTCTTTGACAATGACGTGAATAAGGTGCCCAAAACTGCTCTGACAGTAGGTGTAGGTACTGTGCTCAGTGCCAAGGAAGTGATGATTATCGTAAACGGTCATAACAAGGCACGTGCGCTTTATCAGGCGGTGGAAGGTCCTGTTATGCAGATGTGGACTATCAGCGCCTTGCAGATGCATGAAAAGGGTATCATTGTTTGTGACGATGCGGCTACTGAGGAATTGAGGGTAGGTACTTACCGTTATTTCAAGGATATCGAAGCCGATCATCTGGATCCGGAAAGTTTGCTGAAATAATAAGAAAACGATAAGTTAGTAAAAGGCGCATTGACCACAGTTCTCGTTGAGGACTCCGGTGGTTGATGCGCCTCTTTTTTGATGCCTATAAAGAAACATATTGCCGGGGATAAGCCTCCTTTACATCAGCAGAAAGCACTCCTTTACATCAGTAGAAAGTATTGCATTCCTTGCTCCATTACATCACATCCTTTACATCAAGGCATAAAAGTGTTTACATTATTGGGTAACGACCGTTACACTAAGAGGTAACAACCGTTACATACTTGAGTAAAGCCTTTTACATCAGCATGCAACTCATATGTAAACAGAATGCGCTGGTAATTAAGTGTATAACCGTTTTATAATCCTTATATAAAAGTGAGGATTGCAATTACTATGGCAAAAGAAACTCCATATCCAATCATATAATGTATATTTGCAGGCGATATCCAACCTTGCTAAATGAAACAAAACATAATAGCCCTAAGTATAGCCACGTTTTTCTGTATCCTGATTACAGGAGGATATTCTGTAACCTTGTATCGTGATGTTCAAAAGCAACTGCCCGAATGGAAAGAATCGGTTCGGGAAGCCCTTGTCGAGGCACTGCAGATTGAAGTGCGGAAGCGTGGAAATATTCCGGTGGATGTAATAACCGTCAACTCTACCGAAGTACAGACATTGGAGGAGAAGGTACCCGACTCGGTGACACTGACAAGTAAATACGGGAGAAAAACGTATCAAATACCCCGGGAAAAATTTGCGAACAGCCTTATAAAAGAAAGAAGAAAAAGAATACTGCTTAGCGTATTGCTTGAAAAGCACCCCGTCTCGGTAGATACTCTAAACCGAAATTGGGACAGTTTGTTGCTTGCGAAAAAGATCGTTGCAGACACTTATATCCGTTATTCCATAACAGACCTGCAGGAATACACTACCACTACCTATTCCCGCAAGTACAGGCAGAACCTACGGGCGGACAGCCTGACACCCTGCTATATGGGGTTCCGTTGTGAAGCAGAGGTTACCGGATTTGTCCTCTACCGGTGGTGGCAGATGATTGACGGGTGGCAATGGGGTTTATTGGTTCTTCCTTGGATAGGTCTGTGCATCTTTATGTTCGCCTATAGGCGTATAGTATCTTTCTTTAAAGAAAAATTCAAGGAGAAGGAAGTGGTGATTCACGAGAAAGAAACCATCATAGAAAAAGAAGTTCATGTGACAGATGTGAGAGCAAAGACAATCGACATCTACAGATTTGAAGACGGGACAGATTTTGACCCAATCAAGAAAATCTTGCGTAATGGAGATAAGGAAAAGAAAATTGCTCCACAAACCAGCATTTTATTAAAACTCTTCTTAACGTCAGAGAACCAGTGTTTGAAAGAAGATGAAATTTATGAGGCAATATGGGGTGGCAATTACTCCCCGGCTCGGTTATCAACCTTGCTTCTCCGTTTACGAAAAACATTGGAAGGAATTTCTGATATAACTGTCGTTTATGACGGCAACAAGACCTATCAACTAAAAAAAGTCCATTCCATCGAAAAAAATGACAATTCTTCAAGAGATGTCAGCGTAAACTAACCAAGTGTAACCAAATCCAACTAAACGAAACAGAATCAGAGGGATAGCAACTTGGTTACTAATGGTTACAGAATAAAATGAAATATCTGAAACTTTTCACATACCTTTGCGTGCATATAAAGGCAGCAATGCTCCATATGAAATAACTAATCTTATATAAATATGCTCGAAACGCACGGAGAGGCATTCATGCTACGGACGTGAATAAGGATGAGCCGATAATAAAGTATAGAATGAAATGGAAAGTTATGATTATGTATAGAACTATTATTTATGTCTTTGTTGTTTTCCTTATGATAACCTCTTGTACCGAAAACACAAAGAAAACAGGCAAATATCCAGACTTGGTAAATGAAGCTGTTGACACCATTTATTATTCCCAGTTTGTTGATTCAATAAAGTACATATCTTTGGAAACCACGGACACATGTTTGATTGGGGAGATAGCAGATGTGCAAATGAGTGGGGAGCACATATTTGTTCTTGACATACGAATGCAGACGGTTGGGATTTTTTCTAAGGACGGCAAGTACCAGGGGAAGATATTTCATAAAGGTGATGCTTCCGGAGAATATATAAACATGTGTCAATTTGAATATGATGAAAACAACAATCGAATCATAATTTTAGATTTATGGACACATACCCTTCTTTTCTATACTATCGCAGGTGAGTATCTAAAAAGTATAAAGTTGGATATCGGTGCTTTTGACTTTAAGGTACTTCCTTCAGGCGGTTATGTGGTTTCTCTGGCCGGTGCTGACAGTAAAGAGGCCGGGATCTATCATCTGGACGATTCCGGTAAGATAGTAAAGCGATTGGTCAATCGGAATCAAGAGCATTTAATTTATCTGAACTCAAACTGGGATTTATGTTCTATCGGAGATGACGTATGCTTTATGGCTCCTAACTTTGATAATGAAGTATATCATTTTAATGGCAAAGAATTGGATATGGTACAATCTTTCTGTATGAAACCTGAAATGAAACATAGCTATAAAGAGAATATTTCATTGGAACACATGGAAGATTTTGTTCGGACTAGATATATCGAGAGTAAAAAATGGCTGTTCGCTTCATATTGGTGTGCTGTTTTTGATGTTCGGTATTTTTTATATTCAAAAATGACGGATGAGTATTTGATTGGTAAATACTTGAAAAATGATTTGGATGGTATTCAATGTTCCGGCAAGACATCTATGACGGAAGAGAATACTTTCCTATTTTGGTATGCTCTTGAAGAAGACCGTAACCCGACACTTCAGACATTGTATTTGAAAAAATAAGGATAATCCGATAATAAAATAAAGGAAAATGAATGGAGAGGAACGGACGGTGAACGTTTTGATTTGCACAGGCAATATGTTTGCTTTTCCGTTGAAAGGATAAATACGAAAACGATATGAATAAAATTTTACTATTTCTACTTATTGTACTACTTGGAGGATGCCAAGATAATATAAAAACAAAAACTGTATATAAGGATTTGAAATCTAATTTGGTAATAGACTCTATTTGTATTCCTCTTGACTCTATTTCTTTAGCTTCATATCCTTCAGCTACATATATCTATTCTACAGATAGCAGTACTGCAATGTATGCTTTTAATTCAAAGACTTGGATGGTTGATATCTTTGACTTGAATAAAAAGTGTTTATCGGGACATATCGCGTTAGAGCGCGAAGGAGCTGATGGAGTCCCCTATATTAGAAGCATGCAAGTATTGTCTATTGACTCAATTGTTTGTTTCAATGATAATGGTTTCCTTATTTTTAATGAAAAGGGAAAGGTCATCAGTAAGGAAGCATTGACATACGTTGCTTCTGATTGTGTAGGAAACTTTGAAATAAGTCAATTTCTGCAACCCTTTTATGATAAGAAACATAAGAAAATATATGGAAGACTAATCACCTCTAAAGATCCCTATCCATATCCACCAATGGAAAAACTATTTGCAGAATATGATTTATGTGATAGAAGATGGACCGCCTTGCCTTTGGAACTGCCGCCATATATGCAAAAATATTGGCAACGAATGGGGCAGAACCGCAATCTTAATATATGGATTAGCGATACACGTATTTGCTATAATTTTACTTGCCTTTCCGATATTTTCATATATAACATGATTGACCAAAGGCTGCAAATAGTAGGAGGAGAAAGTCGTCTTGTGGATAATGAGGTTTCTTTTTATGATGGAGACCCGCAAAATGAAAAGGCAAAGTGGCAGCATTGGATTGATAATCCGGTTTTTTATGCGCCAATATACGACAAATTCAAGGATATCTATTATAGGATACAGGTGAGTGAACTAAACAAGCACTGCAATGACCTTCCAACACCTTATGATAAGAAAATTGTACTAGCTTTATTTAATAATAACTTGGAAATGATCTCTGAATTTCAATTGGAAAATTATAAATACAATTTTTTGTTTTTTGGAGTTGATAAGGAAGGTTTAATCGTCGGAGGAAATAATCCTAGAGACAAGTCTATTGACTATGAAGTTTTGAAGCTATACCGATTGAAAATTATTATGTAGAATTAAATATGGATGGAGAGGAGCGGACGGTGAACGTTTCGATAGATTGGCGGAAAACAAGCTCTTCTGGATGCTTAAATCCTAATTATGGTATGCAGGCTTTTTGCTTGCGATTAAAGAAAACAATTGTTTTATCAACCAAAAAGAGCTGTTGAAGTCATTAAGAATTAATAGATTTAAATATTATATATATTGATGAAAATGACTTTCTCAATCTGCTGAATCATTTTTCCAAAGAAGATGTATTCCGTACATTTTTGTTGGATAGGGACAATTTTAAGGAAGATGTGCAGAAAACCTATTCTACAGCAGTACGGCAGATGCGGCAAAAAGTAAAAAAGATAAGTGTTGCTACGCCTTTTTAGTAATTGAACGATGGTGATTAGTTTTAAAACTAATTATTTTAGTTCCTTTGTGAAGATATTATGAATCTTAAATCAAAAACACACGAAACCATGAAAAAGAGTTGGCTATATGCTGTTTGTCTGGTTTGTTTGGCTGCAGCTTGTTCCGGTACTAAGCAGTCTGTGACTTTAGAAACTACTGATTCGTGCTTGATTGGAAGAAATCCCTATATCTTGCTGTTGGATAAGCATATTGTTGTCTTTTCAAATAAATCATGTTATCTATTCGATAAGATGAATGGTAAGTTTGTCTGTGAAGTAGGGCATGGGGGAGATGGTCCTGAAGCCTATTCTTATGCGCAACCCACATACAATGACGTGGATAAGACGCTCTGTTTCAAACGTGAGCCGAATGGATTGCAGAAGTATGACCTGCAAGGCAACTACCTTGGCAAATTGGTGATTCCCACACCTCCTGCAGCGCCTAATGATTATGTGTTTACGGATTCCTTGATTATCGGCTATTATAATAATGTAGCCCAACAATACAATGTACGTGCTTTGATGTTTTTCAATGCAGAAGGTACTCAGATAGACACGGTTCCCAGCCTGCTGCCGGTTCTTCCAGAAAAGCAATTGAATGATATAGCGGAAATTTCAGTGAGGAGATTCGGGCTTGCCGGTTTTTTTCTGTCAAAATTCTCAGATGGCAGCTACTCGGCAGGTATCAGAGGCATTCCTTTTTTATGGAAGAATAAAGGGAAAGTGCGTTTCAAGGAGAGTTTTAATGACACGGTCTATACGGTAGAACGGGAACGGTTGGTTCCTGCCATTGCTTTTTCTACTGGTAAATGGCATTGGGGGGCAGATGCGCGTACCGACTCCAAGGACAATGAGAACCGTTTGTTGATGACTGCCGTTTTTGAGACGGATTATACGATTTCCTTTCAATGTACACGTGAAATATATGGTGGCAAGCCGGATACATTCAATGGCATCTACAATCGCCAAACGGGTACTACCCGCATGTATGCCGAAAAAGAAGGCATTACGGATGACCTGACAAACTTCATGCCTTTCCATCCGAAAACTTGCAGTGCCCGGGGGGGGGGAATATGCAATGATTGTTGGGGCGGATGTAGTGGTCATAACGTAGCCTTAGTGGGAATGACAGTCTGCATTTTGTCCACCTATGAAAAGATGGCCGTAAATGTAATACGTTGATAATTAATTGTATGCTGTAAATGCGTAAGCCATGATTTGTCTATATATAAATATCGGTTTCTACTGCTGAAACCACTAATTTTGTAACTCAATCGTTTTTTAGTATAAATATGAAAATACAAAACTACCGATACTTGCTATGCGTCGCTGTTGCTCTGCTGGCAGCTTGTTCCGATGCCAAGAAGGAAAATGCCGGAGAAGAGGGGGTGGCCACTGTTTTGCCGAGTGATGATAATAAGGTGACCGTACAGAGGTTGGAGCGCCGGACTTTTGACCATGAACTGGTCAGTAACGGAAAAGTGATTGCCGGAGGGCAGGCGGATTTACGTTTCGAGACTGCGGGGATCATAGCACATATTTATGTAAAGAACGGTGACTTTGTGCGTAAAGGGCAGAAGATAGCCGAACTGGATAAATTCCGTCTTGCTAACAAGACGGTACAGGCCAAGGATGCATTGGAAAAATCAAAACTGGAATTGCAGGATGTATTGATAGGGCAGGGATATCCTGCAGGCGACACATCTAAAGTTCCGGCTGACATTATGCGATTGGCACGGGTAAAGAGCGGTTACGACCAAAGTCTTTCCCTATACGAACTGGCGAAATATGAGGAAGAGCATGCTACCTTGACCGCTCCTTTCGACGGTGTGGTAGCCAATCTCTTTTCTAAGCCTTACAATGCGGCAAGTGCGTCGGATGCATTCTGTACCATTGTAGGCACGCAAGGTATGGAAGCTGACTTTACGGTATTGGAGAGTGAGCTTCCTTTGATAAAGAATGGGGATAAGGTGATAGTGACTCCTTATGCCGATGCTGCATCCGGTTACGAGGGGCGCATAACACAGATCAATCCTTTGGTGGATGATAAAGGTATGGTAAAAGTCAAGGCGGTGGTAGGCAGTAAGGGAAAGCTGTTTAGTGGCATGAATGTACGGATAAACGTGCACCGTTCTCTTGGCGAGCAGCTGGTGATACCCAAAAGTGCTGTCGTATTACGTTCGGGCAAGCAGGTGGTGTTTACTTTAAAAGAGGGCAAAGCCCGATGGAACTATATACAAACCGGCCTGGAAAATGCAGAGCATTACAGTGTAGTGGATGGTTTGAAGGAGGGAGATACGGTCATTGTTACGGGAAATGTGAATCTGGCACATGAAGCGCCGGTAAAAGTAGTGGAGTAATCATGGTGAAATTCTTGATACAACGGCCCATAGCTGTATTGATGGCGTTTACTGCTTGTTTCATCGTCGGGATGGTGACTTATTTCACTTTGCCGGTATCTTTGTTGCCGGATATTGCCATACCGGAGATTACGGTGCAGGTGTCGGCTCAGAATACCTCGGCGCGTGAGTTGGAGAATACGGTGGTCAAACCCTTGCGCGGGCAGCTTATACAGGTGGCCAAACTCAAGGACATGCATAGTGAGACAAGGGATGGTGCGGGGATTATCCGCCTGAGCTTCGACTATGGCACCAATACGGATCTTGCTTTTATAGAGGTGAATGAGAAGATAGATGCTGCCATGAATTACCTTCCCAAAGATGCCGAACGTCCCAAAGTGGTAAAGGCCAGCGCAACGGATATTCCGGTCTTTTACCTGAACTTGACTTTGAAGAGCGACAGTGCATACGGAAAGACCGATGAACGTGCTTTTCTGGATTTGTGTGAGTTTGCCGAGAATGTCATCAAGCGCCGTATCGAACAGCTGGCCGAAGTGGCAATGGTCGATGTGACCGGTCTTTTGGAACGTCAGTTGCAGATAGTGCCCGATCCGGATAAACTGGCCGTATTGGGGCTCTCTATAGAAGACATCGAGAATGCCCTGGAGCAGAATAATGTGGAACCGGGCAGCATGACCGTACGTGATGGCTATTACGAATACAACATAAAGTTCTCCACCTTGCTGCGTACCGGGGCGGACGTGGAGAATATCCTTTTGCGGAAGGAGGACCGCATTGTCCGTCTGGGTGAGTTCTGTAAAGTCGGCATTGTCCCTGCCAAGGAAAAGGGGGTATCCATGAGTAACGGCAAGCGTGCAGTCACTTTGGCCGTCATCAAGCAGGCCGATGAGAATATGGATGACATGAAGGCCGCCATTGACGGGACTATGGATTATTTCAAGGAAGTATATCCGGATATCGATTTCAGTGTCAGCCGCAACCAGACGGAACTGCTGGATTATACAATCTCTAATTTACAGCAGAATCTTTCGTTGGGTTTCCTTTTTATCTGTGTTGTTGCGGTACTTTTCTTGGGAGATGTCAAGTCGCCGTTTATCATCGGACTGAGTATGGTGGTATCTATCGTGGTTTGTTTTCTCTTTTTCTATCTTTTCAGGATGTCGCTCAACATTATCTCGCTCTCCGGTTTGATTCTGGCATTGGGTATGATGATAGACAGCAGCATCATTGTGACGGAGAACATATCCCAATACCGGGAACGCGGATACTCGTTGAGGCGTGCTTGTGTGACGGGGACAAGCGAGGTGGTCACTCCGATGCTCAGCTCCTCACTGACTACGATAGCCGTCTTTGTCCCGCTGATTTTCATGAGCGGTATTGCCGGTGCGCTGTTCTATGACCAGGCTTTTGCAGTGACAGTGGGTTTGTTTGTATCCTATTTCACCGGAATCATGTTGCTGCCGGTACTTTATATGTTGGTTTATCGTACGGGGTTGCGCGGCAAATCGTGGTTTTCCCGTATCCGTATCAATAATCCTTTGAAGGAACATACGCTGGACCGTTTCTATGACGCGGGAATTGACTGGATATTTGCCCATAAAACATTCAGTGTCGCATTTTGCATTGTTTCCGTTCCTCTTTGCGTCTTTCTCTTTTACTTCATCGGCAAAGAACGTATGCCCGATATAGACCAGAATGAGCTGATAGCCCGTGTGGAATGGAATGAGAATATCCATGTGGACGAGAACCGCCACCGGGTCAATGCATTGTTTGAGGACTTGAAGGCTGAGACAGTGGAGCAGACTGCTGCTGTCGGCCAGCAGGATTATTTGCTGAACCGTGACCGGGCCCTTTCTTCTTCAGAAGCGGAATTGTATTTCAAGACTTCTGCCCCTGCGGAGATACCCGCATTGCAGCGGAAAGTGTATCAGCGGTTGAAGGAGGAATACCCGTTGGCAGTGGTCTCTTTCTCACCGCCCGAAACGGTGTTCGAGAAATTGTTTGTGACCGGTGAGGCGGATGTGGTCGCCGAATTGTATGCACGCAATAAAGAGAAGGCTCCGACCGCCGGGAATTTGCGCAGGCTGGAACGCCGGTTCGGAGAGCTCACGGGAATATCCCCTACCGGAATAGCCTTCGAAAACCAGTTGAACATAAGTATTCAGCAAGAAAAGCTCCTGTTGTATAATGTCTCGTACAGTGAGCTTTACCGGATCTTGAAGACCGCTTTCAAGGAAAACAGCGTAGCCATGTTGCATTCCTACCAGCAATATCTGCCTATCAGTATCGTGGGGGAAGAAAAGACGGTCAATGATGTACTGCAACAGACTTTGATACAGACCCGTCCGGATGACAAGGGAGAAGTGGATTATGTTCCCTTGCGGAATCTGGTGAAAGTGGCTCCGGCAGAAGACTTGAAAACCATTACGGCAGGCCGTAACGGTGAATATATTCCTTTCCGTTTCTATGAGGTGGATGATGCAGTCCCTTTGATGGAAGAAGTGAAACAGGCGGCGGATGCTACGGGGGACTGGGACACAGCCTTTTCCGGGAGTTTCTTCTCCAACCGCCGGATGTTGGATGAACTGGTGGTGATTCTTTTTATCTCCATTCTGCTGATGTATTTTATCCTCGCTGCCCAGTTCGAGAGCTTTGTGCAACCGTTGATTGTCTTGTTGGAGATACCTATAGACGTAGCTTTTGCCCTGCTCCTGCTGTGGGTGTGCGGGCATACGCTGAATCTGATGTCGGCCATCGGACTGATTGTGACGTGCGGTATCATCATCAACGACTCCATTCTGAAACTGGATGCCATTAATGAACTGCGGAAAGGGGGGATGCCCTTGTTGGAAGCCGTTCATGAGGCAGGGCGAAGAAGGCTCCGGCCTATTATCATGACATCGTTGACAACGATTTTTGCGATGGTGCCATTACTGTTCTCTTTCGATATGGGTTCTGAGTTGCAGAAGCCCCTTTCCATAGCCATGATTGGAGCCATGTTCGTAGGTACGTTGGTCAGCTTGTTCATCATACCGCTGATATATTGGTTTATATATAAAGCCTCACCCCCGACCCCTCTCCGAAAGAGAGGGAAGGATTGAAGTTACTCTTGTTATATAAAAAATACTGTTATATGAAGATATGCCATTACATAAAGAATACTGTTATAGTACGTCATTACCTAAAGAATTGTTTTCAATATCTGCTGAATATCCTCTTGCCGATTGACAAGGATACTATCCTTTCTCCCCTCTCTTTCGGAGAGGGGGCGGGGATGAGGCTTCTGTTGCTTTTCTTGAGTTTCGGAGCATTTCCTGCTTTTGCCCAACAGCGCATAACGCTGGACTTGCAGCAAACCATTGCGTTGGCAAATGACAGTTCGCTGGAAGCTTTCCGTACCAAAAACATGTATCTGGCGGGATATTGGGAATATCGTACTTTTAAAGCGAACCGTTTGCCCAGCCTGACCTTGAACATGACGCCTGCACAATATAACCGTGACATTACCAAGCGTTATGACTCCGGGCAGGATTTGGACATTTACCGTAGCCAGCAGTCCTTCTATGCATACGGGAATCTTGCCGTCAGGCAGAACTTTGACTTGACGGGAGGTACGTTCTATCTGGACACGGAATTGGGCTATATGCGCAGCTTCGGCGGCAACAAATATACCCAATTTACCAGTGTACCGGTACGTCTGGGGTATTCGCAAAGCTTGGTGGGATATAATCCGTTCAGGTGGGAGCGCAAAATTGAACCGCTGAAATACGAAAAAGTAAAGAAAGAATTTATCTATAATGCCGAGCGAGTTTCCGAACAGGCTACCACTTACTTCTTTGCCCTTGCCATGGCGCAGGCGGAATATGACCTGGCAAAGGAAAATGCCGTTTCTACCGATACGCTTTACCGGATAGGCATGCAACGTCTCAAGATAGCTGCCATCAGCCGTGCCGATTTACTGACTTTGAAACTGGATGTAGTCAATGCCCGTAACACCTTGCAAAATGCGACCAGTGCCTTGAAACGTGCCATGTTCTCGTTGGCTTCTTTTCTGAACTTGGAGAAAAATACGGAAATCAAGGCCGTATTGCCCGGACGTCCCCAATCACTGGTTATTCCGGTGGATGAGGCTTTGGCCGCTGCGCAAGTCAACAACCCGCAGTTTTTGGGACTCCGCCAGAATGTATTGGAAGCCGAGCAGAACGTGGACAAGACGAAGAAGGAATCTCGTTTCAATGCCAGTATCAATGCCAGTGTCGGTTTCAACCAGGTGGCGGAGAAATTCGGGGAAGCGTACAAGAGTCCCATGCAGCAGGAAATGGTATCCGTCAGTGTTTCCATTCCATTGATAGACTGGGGAGTACGCAAGGGGAAGTACAATATGGCAAAGAATAACTTGAACGTGGTGAAAACCTCTTCCCGGCAAAGCGAAATCAGTATTGAGGAGGAAGTGATTATGACCGTAGCCGATTTTAATGTACAGCAGGGGCTGGTGACGAGTGCCGAAGAGGCTCTTGACCTTGCCATCCTGGCATACAATGAAACTCGCCAGCGTTTCATCATCGGTAAAGCCGACATCAATAGCCTGACCCTGTCGCTGAACCGCCAGCAGGAAGCTCAGCGCAATTATATCTCTGCTTTGCAGGATTACTGGCTGAATTATTACAAAATACGGAAACTGACGTTGCACGATTTTGCCTCGGGCTTCTCGCTTTCGGATAAGTTTGAATTTAGTGCCGCAGGTGTTAAATAAAAAGAGATTACCGTAAACATAAATCTATGAAATCTGCCTCTTCTTTCACCGTCATAGTGACATTTGTCTGTTTGGCTCTGGTAGGTATAGCGTTGGTACCGCTCCTTCCGGTCAAGCTGAATCCGTCGCGCAGTCTGCCGGGCTTTACGGTAAGTTTCAGCATGCCGGGCACATCGTCGCGGGTGGTGGAGATGGAGGTCACCAGTAAGTTGGAATCTATGTTGGCGCGTATCCGTGGAGTGAAGAAACTGAATTCCACTTCCGGAAACGGCTTTGGCAATATCACCGTGGAGCTGGACAAGCATGCCGATATAGATGCGGTGCGTTTCGAAGCTTCCACCATTATCCGCCAGACATGGCCGCAACTGCCCGATGGCGTCAGCTATCCCGTTATACGGATGAAAGTCCCCGATGAGAATGCGGCCCGTCCTTTCATGTCCTTTACTTTGAATGCTCCTTCCACTCCTATACTGATTCAGCAATATGCGGAGGAACATATCAAGCCTCGTCTGGCACGTTTGCCGGGAATTTATAAGATAGAGTTGAGCGGGGCTACTCCGATGGAATGGCGGCTGGAATATGACAGTGAGCAACTGCGCATGCTGGGTGTCACCTTGGCGGACATCCGTGATGCGGTGCAGTGCCATTACCGGAAAGAGTTTTTGGGAACTCATAATATGGATACCGGAAAAGAAGGTGAACAATGGATACGCCTCGCCTTGGTGCCGGAGGCAGACCGGGGCGGGTTGGACCCTTCTGCCATTCCGGTGGTGGCTGCTGGTGGAAAAGTGTTGTACCTGGATGAGTTGGTACAGGTTGTCCGCACGGAAGAAGAACCTCAGAGCTACTACCGCATCAACGGCTTGAACTCCATTTATCTTTCCATTACGGCAGAGGAATCTGCCAACCAGCTGCAGCTCAGCCGTGAAGTGGCGGAAACCATGGAGGCTATCGGAGAAGTGCTGCCCGCCGGCTATGAAATACATACCAGTTACGACGCTACCGAATATATTCGTGAGGAGCTCGATAAAATCTATTTCCGTACAGGGCTGACAGTGCTTATTCTGTTAGTATTCGTTTGGCTCATTACCCGTAAACTGAAATACTTGTTCCTGATTGTCACCAGCCTGTCCGTGAATATAGCGGTGGCACTCATTTTCTATTATCTTTTCGGACTGGAGATGCAGCTCTATTCATTGGCAGGGATTACGGTGTCGCTGAATCTGGTGATAGACAGTACCATTGTCATGACCGACCATATCCTGCATCGCCGTAATCTGAAGGCTTTCATGTCCGTATTGGCGGCTACTCTCACTACGATGGGAGCATTGGTCATCATCTTCTTCCTGGATGAAAAGATACGGCTTAATCTGCAGGATTTTGCAGCGGTGGTCATCATCAATTTGGCTGTTTCCCTGATGGTGGCATTGTTCTTTGTGCCGTCCATGATAGAGAAGATAGGCTTGGTGAAACAGGTTGCGGGAAAGAGAAAGTACGGGAAGGTTTTTCCCGCTTCATTCAGCAGGGGGATGAGTCGGTTTCTCAAGCGTTTTCCCGTTTATTTCTCCCGTCTCTATTCAGCTTTGATTCGTTTGCTTTGCCGTTGGCGTTGGGCGGTCTGCCTGCTGTTGCTTCTCGGTTTCGGCCTGCCTGTTTTCCTGTTGCCCGAGAAACTTGAAGGGGATGGCAAATGGGAAACCTTCTATAACAAGACCTTAGGATCGCCCGCCTACAAGGAATCAGTGAAGCCTGTTGTAAATAAGGTGTTGGGAGGCTCATTGCGCCTTTTTGTGCAGAAAGTCTATGAGGGCAGTTACTTCACCCGTAACGAGGAAGTAGTGTTGTATGCCAATGCCAATCTGCCTAATGGTAGTACTCTGGAGCAGATGAATGCTTTGATGAAACGTATGGAGACTTATCTCAGCGGTTTCAAGGAAATCAAGCAGTTCCATACTTCCATTTACAATCCCCGCCGTGCCGGTATCAGTATCTATTTCAAGAAGGAGCATCAGAATAGTGGTTTCCCTTATACGCTGAAAGCCAATATAATCAGCAAGGCACTGGAGCTGGGTGGCGGCAGCTGGGGAGTATATGGCTTGCAGGACCAGGGCTTCAGCAATGACGTACGCGAGAATGCCGGTTCCTACCGCATCAAGATGTACGGTTACAATTACGATGAGCTCTATGGATGGGCGGAGAAACTGAAAGCCAAGTTATTGACTCACCGCCGCATCAAGGAAGTACTTGTCAATTCGGAATTTTCGTGGTGGAAAGATGATTACCGGGAATTCTACTTCCATCTGAATAAGGAGCGTATGGCACAGGAAAATATTGATGCACGGGTGCTTTTTGCTGCAGTACAGCCCATCTTCGGTAAAAACATGGAGATTGGTTCGGTGCCTACGGAGGCAGGGACAGAGAAAATCAAGCTTTCTTCCCGGCAGTCGCAGGAGTACGATATATGGGCTATGCAATTCTTTCCGTATGGTGCGGGAGACAGCAAGCATTACAAATTGTCCGAACTGGCGGAGGTGGTGAAGGGGCAGATGCCGCAGGAGATAGCCAAGGAAAACCAGCAATACCGGCTTTGTCTGCAATACGAGTATATCGGTTCCAATGAGATGGGCAACAAGATACAGAAGCGCGATCTGGAGGAATTCAACAAATTGCTGCCGATGGGCTACACGGCCGAGTCGGACAGTAATTGGTGGGGTTGGGGAAAGAAAGAGAATCGCCAGTACCTGTTGCTGTTGGTGGTAATCGCCATCATTTTCTTTACGACCGGAGTCCTGTTCAATTCCTTGAAGCAGCCGCTTGCCATTATCTTTGTCATTCCGGTTTCCTACATCGGGGTGTTCCTCACTTTCTATTGGTTCGGGTTGAACTTCGACCAGGGCGGTTTTGCCTCGTTTGTCCTGTTGTGCGGCATTACGGTCAATGCCAGTATCTATATCCTGAATGAATACAACAGCATTCGCCGCCGTTTTCCGCGTCTCTGCGCACTCCGTGCCTATACCAAGGCATGGAATGCCAAGATTGTACCTATTTTCCTGACTGTAGTTTCCACTATCTTGGGTTTTATCCCGTTCATGGTCGGCACGGACAAGGAAGCTTTCTGGTTCCCGTTGGCGGCGGGAACCATCGGGGGCTTGGTTATGTCCGTAATCGGCATTTTCTTCTTCTTGCCGGTATTCGTGTTGAAGAAGAAGGAGACGCAAGGCGGATGACCGGTCATTGTGGCGGGGAACGCGTATCTCGCCTTTACATAAACCCGAATATGGATAGTCCGATCACCACTCCGAATACTATCCGGGCTATCCGGATTTTTATCCTTCATCCAGCCAGCCTTTTCCTTGGCGTACGATTTCGGGCTCTCCGTTGGTACAGTTTACTACGGTGGAACCTTCAGTGCCGCCAATACCGCCGTCGATCACTAAATCTACGGCATTGCCGAATTTTTCGTCTATAAGTTCCGGATCGGTGATGTATTCGATGTCCTCGTCCTCATCGTAGGGGAGGGTGGTGGTCATGATGGGGGCGTCCAACAGACGGGCTATTTCTTGAATGATGGAATTGCCGGGCATGCGTATGCCGACTTCTTTCCGGTTGCGGAAAATTTTGGGCAGGCGGGTGGTGCCGTTCAGTATGAAGGTGAAGGCTCCGGGCAGATTGCGTTTCATCAGTTTGAACGTGCCGTTATCGACCTTGGCATATTCGCTGATACTGCTCAAATCATAACAGATGATGGAAAGGTTGTTCTTCTTCGGATCGATGTCCTTCAGCCGGCAGATGCGTTCGATGGCGCGTTCCTTCAGTCCGTGGCAGCCGATGGCATACATGGTATCGGTGGGATAGATGATGATTCCTCCGTCATTCAGGATATCGACTACCCGTTGCAGGTCGGCGGGATTGTTATTTTTTTCATAAAGTTTCAGAAGCATGGCAGAGCGGGTTTTGATGTAATAGTTGTGCGAAGATAAGCAATAATCAGCTTATAAGCAAGGGATTTACCTTTTTAGCATTTCTTTCTCCAGCTTCTTGATTTTCTTCCAAGCTTCTTTGAACTTGGGACACAGAGTGACGGCTTTCTCGTAATTTTTCATGGCGGCCTCTTTCATGTCATGTTTCAGGCATTCGTCACCCATGCTGATATATTCGCGGGCATACTTGACGAGGGCTTTCTCTTTGTCCAGAGCAGCTTGCTTCAATGCACGGTTTTCCTCCTTCAGCCGGTTGATGATGTTCAGTTTCCGCCGGATGAGGCGCTGCGCTACAGGCTTTTCTATATCATACCGGGAATGGATGGCTTTGAAAAACTCATCGAGAAACACGTCGAACTTTCCTTCGTCGAAGGCTTTGGAGGCAGCCGCATATTGCACGTCCGCCTGGGCCTGTTTCAAGGCACGGTCTATGGCCTGCCGGTTGTTGAAACGTTCGGCGAAACCGACTATTTCGGGGCGCACGAAAACATCGGCACGGCTGATGGGTTTCTTCAGCTGGATGCCTTCCAGCGAAGTGCAGCGGCTGAGTGCCACGTATGCCTGTCCGCCGGCAAATACGCCGCCGGTGAAATCAATGACTACACGGCTGAAGGTCAGTCCCTGGCTCTTGTGGACGGTGATGGCCCAGGCCAGGCGTACGGGGTATTGGGTGAAGGTTCCCAGTTCTTCTTCTTCAATCTGCTTCTTCTCTTCGTTGTACTTGTAGCGGATGTTGCGCCATGACTCCCGTTTGACGTCGCATTCCTTGCCATCGTCGGTGATGACATAAAGAGTTTCCTCGATGGGATCGAAGCCGCTTACTATGCCGATAGTGCCATTTACCCAACGGCGGTCGAAATCGTTCTTGATGAAGATGATCTGTGCACCCGGTTTCAGGACAAGCTCCTTGGAGGTGGGCAGGCTGCTTTCCGGAAAATCACCGGTAATTTCCCCGTAGAAAGTGACGGGCTCTCCGGGAAGTTCCGCCAGTTTTTTGTCATTGATGTAGTCCACATTGTCACGACGGGTGGCAAGGGTGATATACATATCGGCTTCCGATTGCTCTATCTGCGTGCCGTAACGGGTATTGAGCAGTTGCAGGTCCGTGGCACCTACACTGTTGTTGCGGATGTGGTCTAACACATGGATGAACTTGCTGTCCGTCTGGCGGTAAACCTTCTGCAGTTCAATGGAAACGAGGTCTATCTGCCCGAAAACCCTTGCAGAGAAAAAGTAGGGGGTAGGGTAGAAGCGGTTTAGTATTTCCCGCTCATCTCCCTTTACGACAGGCTCCAACTGAAAGACATCCCCTACCAACAATAGCTGTTTGCCTCCGAACGGTTCGCGCAGATTTCGGGAATAAACACGGAGGATACGGTCAACGGCATCGATGATGTCGGCACGCACCATGGAAATCTCGTCGATGATGACCAGTTCCAGTTCTTCGAGCAGCTTGCGGTGGGGCTTGGTATATTTGAAGAACTCGTGGATGCGTCCCCGTTGCAGGCTGAAGTTGGGATCGTCGGGCAGCAGGGGATAGAACGGCAGTTTGAAGAAACTGTGCATGGTACTGCCCCCTGCATTGATGGCGGCTATGCCGGTGGGAGCCAGAACTACATGTTTCTTTTTGGTATGCTCGCAGATGTACCGTAAAAAAGTCGATTTGCCTGTACCGGCTTTACCCGTCAGAAATACGGACTGGCGGGTATATTGAATGAGGTTCAAGGCGTCTTGAAACTCTTTGTTCCGGGTATCGGGAGAGAAGGCCATGTCAACTTTCGCCTATTAGCTGTTTCAGGGCATTGGCGATTCCATCATCATCTACGGTGGTGGTGATGTAGTCGGCAACAGCCTTTACATCGTCGCTGGCATTGCCCATGGCTACACCGATACCTGCATGGCGAAGCATGCTGATGTCATTGCCTCCGTCTCCGAAAGCCACGGTCTCTTCCAGGCGGATGTTGAAATGGCGGATGATTTCGTCGATTCCTTTCTGTTTGTTGTTTCCCTTGGCTGTGATATCGGCGAAGGCGGGAAACCACCGGCCTATTTCACAATTGGGGATGGAAGGAAGTATTTCTTTCTCTTCTTCTGCGGTGATGAAAGGAGTCATCTGGAAGATTTCCCTTCCTTGTATAGCCTCTTCGGGTGTTTTGACAGGGAGGACATCCACTTTCAAAAAGTCATGGAATATCTGTCTTACCTGGTCGTTGGGTTGGCAAACACAGATGTCATGTTCTCCTACGGCAATGCAGGGGATGTTTCTGCCGCTGCAATACTGCATAAGGGCCTGTACGTCTGTGGCCGGTATGGCACTTTTGTAGATGACCTCTTCACCCACGAAACAATAGCCTCCGTTCATGGTGATGTAGCCGTCTATCAGGTTGCGCTCCTGCAGGGCGGTCAGGTTGTTGATGATAATGCCCGGGCGTCCTGTGGCAATGAATAGATGTATGCCTTTGGCTTTGGCGGCGGCCAATGCTTCGATGGCGGACGGGGGAATCTCATGGGTATGAAAGCTTACCAGTGTGCCGTCGATGTCAAAAAATAAGGCTTTAATCATAAGAGTCTTTTTATTTACTTGTGTGCAAAAGTACGAAATATCTTCCCTTTTGAGTATTTTTGCAGGTAAATAAATGAAAACTGCTAAAAATCATGCAATACAATTTTGATGAGGTGATAGAACGCCGGGGCACTGACTCCGTGAAATGGGATGCGGTAAAGGATAGGTGGGGGCGTGACGACCTGCTTCCGATGTGGGTGGCGGATATGGATTTCCGTACTCCGCCTTTCGTGATGGATGCTTTGCGCAAACGGCTTGAACATGAAGTCTTGGGATATACTTTTGCTTGCGGAGAGTGGTATGATTCTATTTGTAACTGGTTGCGCCGCCGCCACGGTTGGGAGATTACGCGGGAGATGCTGACGTTTGTGCCCGGCATCGTACGCGGACAGGCTTTTGCCCTGCAGTGTTTTACCGAGCCCGGAGATAAAGTGATGGTGATGACGCCGGTTTATCATCCTTTCTTCCTGGTGACCGAGCGTTTGGGGCGCGAAGTGGTCTATTCGCCGCTTGACTTGCAGGATGGACAGTATCAGATAGACTTTGACCGCTTCAGCAGGGATATCCAAGGGTGCCGTGCATTGATTCTCTGCAACCCGCATAACCCGGGCGGGCGTGTATGGCAGATGGAGGAATTGCAGCGGATAGCCGCGATTTGTAAGGAGAATCATGTTTTTGTCATTTCGGATGAGATACATGCCGACTTGACTTTGCCGCCCTACAAGCACCACCCGTTTGCTACGGTTTCGGAGGATGCAGCCCGGATTTCCTTGACATTTATGGCTCCCAGCAAGGCTTTTAATATGCCGGGTCTGGGAAGTTCATACGCGGTGATTGTGGATAAAGAGATTCGTGATTGTTTTCAAAAGTTTATGGAGTCCGGTGAATTCAGTGAAGGACATTTGCTGGCTTATATCGGTACGGCAGCGGCTTATACGCATGGTGATGAATGGCTGGATCAGATGCTTGCCTATATAAAAGGTAATATAGACTTTACGGAAAGTTATCTGCGGGAGCACATTCCGGGGGTCGGCATGATACGTCCGCAGGCTTCTTATCTTGTCTTCCTGGATTGCCGCGCGTTGGGCTTGTCGCAGGAGGAGCTGAACCGCCTTTTTGTGGATAAGGCACATCTGGCCTTGAATGACGGAGCCATGTTCGGGAAACCGGGTGAAGGTTTCATGAGGTTGAATGTCGGTTGCCCGCGCTCGGTATTGGAACAGGCGTTGAAGCAACTGGAGGCGGCAGTTCAGAGGAGACTTTAAGCAGCGAGGCAGCGCCCTGTTTTCTGCATCGTTACATTTTATATCTTGGGCTACTAATAATTAATCGTCCGATATCTGTTTTCTTATCGTCCGACAACCGTTGAATTATCGTCCGACAACTGTCGGACGATAATTCAACGGTTGTCGGACGATTATTTTTTGGCAAGAAAAACATTAGTTTGCTTGGCGAAGGAAACAGCATGCAGTAACGTTCTCCTTTTTTTTGCCAATTTGCGGCGGATGTCGCTGTAAAGGAGGGATGAAACGCTTGATAGTTCACCTTTTCTGATAAATATTCCCCTATATTCTGCTGTGGGAGGTCTATTTTTGCTTCAACAAATTAAAGTACTATGATGAAACAGCAGAATTATTCTATGTCCCGCTTTCCGGGCAGCTATCTCGTATGGGTGTTTTTCCTATGGATAGGAATGGGTAATATGGGTGAAGTGATTGCCCGCGATTTACCGGCATTTCCCGGTGCCGAAGGTTTTGGACGTTACACTACCGGCGGACGTGGCGGCAAGGTGTATCATGTCACGACCTTGGAGGATGGCACCCGGGAGGGAACATTGCGTCATGCCGTGATGCAGCAGGGGGCACGTACCATTGTATTTGATGTGGCGGGAACAATCTTTCTGGACCGTAGCCTGCGTATAGTGAATGGTGACCTGACTATTGCCGGCCAGACTGCCCCCGGACAAGGTATCTGCATAGCCCGTTGCCCGGTTACGATTAATGCGGAAAATGTGATTGTCCGTTACTTGCGTTTCCGTGTAGGCAATGAGGGCGGAGGTGAGCCGGACGGATTGTGCTGCATGGACAGCAAGAATGTGATGATTGATCATTGTTCCATCAGCTGGTCCGTTGATGAGGCCTGTTCTGTATATGGCGGGGAGAATCTCACCGTGCAGTGGTGTCTTGTTTCCGAAAGCCTCCGTACGGCAGGACACGCCAAAGGCAGGCATGGCTACGGGGCTATCTGGGGAGGAGCCGGAGCGTCTTTCCACCATAACCTGCTGGCGCACCACGAGAGCCGCGTGCCCCGTCTTGGCCCTCGCCCCGGCACACAGGACCGTGAGTATGTGGATATGCGCAATAATGTCTTCTACAACTGGGCCGGCAACGGATGCTATGGCGGGGAAGGCATGAAGGTTAATATCGTCAATAATTATTATAAGCCGGGACCGGCGACCCCTAAAAAGGGTCCTGTAAGCTACAGAATTGCCGCCATCGGAGTCCGTACAACCCGCTATTGCTATAAGGAAGACGGCACTCCCAATATCTGGCAGCCGATGGAACACGTATGGGGGCGGCTTTATGTGGATGGCAATGTGGTGGAGGGACATCCGGATGTTACCCGTGACAACTGGACAAAAGGTATTTACGGACAAATAAATAATGCTGCCTGCGACCATACTTTTACAGAAGAAGTGAAAAAGGAGATACGCCTATCCACTCCCTTGGAAACAGGGACGGTCACCACTCACTCGGCGGAAGAAGCCTACCGGTTGGTGCTGGAGGATGCAGGATGTTCCAAATGGCGGGATGTCATTGACGAACGCATTGTTCAAGAGACCCTGAAGGGGACAGCTACTTATATAGGCAGTGTAACGCCCGAAGCGGAGAAAGTGCCCGGATTGATAGACCTGCCTGCGGATGTGAAACCGGAAGGAGCTGCCGCTGCCTGGCCGGAACTCGGCGATGGAGGGGTTACTGCCGATGATTTGAGAGATACAGATGGCGACGGTATGCCTGATATTTGGGAGATAGCCCATGGACTGAATCCGCAAGATGCTTCGGACGGAACTTCAACGACATTAAGTGAAGAAGGCTATACTAATCTGGAAGTGTATTTAAATAGTATGGTGGAAAAACAGTTTTAGTCAGAATTTAATTTAAAAATCTATTATATATGAAGAATTTAATTTTAGTAACGGCATTGGCCGGATTTGTTTCTTTGGGGCATGCTCAAAATGCTTCATCCCCTTATCATGCAATGGTTGCACAAGATGGAAGCGGTAATTATACAAGTATTCAGGACGCGGTGAATGCTGCGCCGGAAAATCGTGATGAGCCTTGGTGTATTTTTGTAAAAAACGGTTCCTATAGAGAGCAGGTCATTGTCCCGAAAGATAAAACGTATATTCATTTGATAGGTCAGGATAAGAATAAGACGGTTATCCATCATAATCTGAATGTGGGCGGTCAGCCCAAAGAGGGTGAGAATGCTTCCAAGACAGCTTACTGGCAGCATTCTGTTCATAATCCTTCTTCGGAGGTTGCAGGTTTTGAGGGTGCCGTGGTCAAAATAGAGGGTGATCATTTTTACGCTGAAAACATCTCTTATATCAACGATTGGGGGGTGGAAAGCCAGGCAGGTCCCCAGGCTCTGGCCATGAATACACAAGCTGATTGTGTCGCTTTTTACAATTGTATTTTCCGTTCTTTCCAGGATACCTGGATGACAGCAAAGAATGACTCTTACCGTCTTTATGTCAAGGATTGCTGGATTGAAGGTGCCGTTGACTATTTTTATGGTGGCGGCGATGCGCTGCTTGAGAATTGTACATTGTATAATGTGCGCAGCGGTTCGGTCATTGTAGCCCCCTGTCATAAAAATGCCAAGTTCGGCTATGTATTCCGCAATTGTGTGGTAGATGGCAATGAGGCCGCCGCCGATGGAAAACAGAAATTGGGACGCCCGTGGCATAACTCCCCTGTTGCCGTGTATATCCATACCACCATGCGTATTCCCGTCGCTCCCGAGGGATGGACGAATATGGGAACCATTCCGGGACTGTTCGCCGAATATGACAGCCGTGACGCTGATGGAAAAGTATTGGACTTGAGCCGTCGTAAAACGGAATATGAAGGACGGGGTAACGAGGCAGGAAAGGGATCATGCCGTGCTGCCATCACTAAAGAGGAGGCAGATAAATTGACCTATGAACGTATTGTCAAGGGAAATGACGGATGGGATCCACGGGCATGGATGAAAAAAAGTGTGAAATGACTTTTTCCACCTATTACGATAATTTTTCCTCTTACAACCAGCTCGTTTTTTTGAATTTTGCAAATGAAAAGGGGATAATCCCATGTTTGAATTTAATTATTGTTTAACCAAATAATACTATCATGAAAGGAAAGACTAGAAAAACAGGGAGCAGGTTGTTGCTCTTGTCGGCACTTCTGCTGTTTGTGTCGATAGGGGCATTGGCTCAAAACATTACAATAAAAGGTAATGTTGTGGATTCATATGGAGAACCGGTTATCGGTGCTACTGTAATGGAAAAAGGTAATAAAACTAATGGGGTTGTTACTGACTTGGACGGTAATTTCTCTATAACCATGAATAAAGGAAAGAAGATTATTGTCACCTATATCGGTATGAAGTCCGAAGAAGTAAATGCCGTTGCAGGGAAGGTGTTGAAGATTGTTTTGCAGGATGATGCACAAATGTTGGGTGAAGTAGAAGTGGTAGCTGTGGGATATGGCAATGCACGTAAAAAGGATTTGACGGGAGCTATTTCTTCGGTAGGTGAGAACACTTTAAAGAATATTCCTGTGACTTCGGCAGCCAGTGCTATCACGGGCCGTTTGGCTGGTGTAAGTGTTATGACCTCGGAGGGTTCTCCGGATGCGGCGGTAAATATTCGTGTACGTGGTGGAGGCTCCATTACGCAAAGCAACGAACCTCTTTTTATTGTTGATGGATTTGAAGTAAGTAGCATCAGTGATATTCCTCCTACAGATATTGAAAGTATTGATGTCTTGAAAGATGCTTCTTCCACTGCCATTTATGGTGCGAAAGGTGCCAACGGTGTAATTTTAGTGACGACTAAGAGCGGGCGTGTTGGTAAAACTGAAGTGACTTTCAATGCATCGGTGGGTCTTAACCGTTTCTACAATCCTACGGAAGTACTTTCTCCCTATGAATATGTTTATTTGCAACGTGAGCTCGATTCCAGTGAAAATGCTGGTTTCTTCGACCGTTATGGCCGTTGGGAAGATGTTGACATTTATATGTCAAAAGTAGGTACTGATTGGCAGGATTTAGTGTTCAACAATACAGGTGTCAAGCAAAATTATAACTTGAACATTAGTGGAGGTAGCGAAGATCTTATTTATAGTTTAAGCTATACACATGACGATGAAAGTTATATTATGAAGTCTTCTAATTTCAAACGTGATAATTTGAATGTGAAAATCACCAAAAAGTTCGGGAAAAAGTTACGTTTGGACTTTAATGGTAAAATGACCCATCAAGTCATTGATGGCCCGAGTGTGTCAAGTGGTTCTAAATTGCGTGATGCTGTGAAATATCCGGTAATAGGTACATTGACAGATTTAACGGAAGAGGATTTGGCTGGTGATGATGCGTTGGTGTTTGAAAATATAAGTAATTTGAATGACCCGTTGTTCAATATCAAGAATGAATATAAAAAACAGACGAAGTTTAACAACAGCTACAATGTGGCTTTGGTATGGGATGTAATCAAAGGATTGCAATGGCGTGCTGAAGGCTCCTATGGATATACATTCGACCGTACTGACAATATCTGGCTGGCACGTACGGGTACAGCCAATGGCCGTGGGGGTAACCCTGTGGCAAAACGTGAATATTGGAATGGAAATAATTGGACATTACGTTCCACTATTAACTATAATCTTAATATCGCTAAGAAACATCGTATTGATCTTATGGCTGGTATTGAGGCTAAAAGTTCAGAAAAAGACAAAATGGAGATAAATGCCGACTATTTCCCGAAAGACTATACAGTGGATAACATTTTGGCAATGTGGAATAGTGGAACTTCAGAGCCCACCTATACTACGATTGATGAACCAAGTCGTAGTATGTCTTATTTTGGCCGTGCCAATTATATTTTGAATGACAAGTACTATCTGACCTTTACGCTGCGTGCTGATGGCACAAATGTATTTGCTCCCGGAAACAAATGGGGAATCTTTCCGGCAGCCTCTGCTGCTTGGCGTGTCTCAGATGAGAGCTTTATGGAATCGACCAAAGATTGGATGTCCAATCTGAAACTGCGTGCCAGTTTCGGTAAGTCGGGTAACGCGCGTGTAGGCTCTTTCTGGCGCCAGACATACAGTCCTGTTACGAACATTAAATACTTGTATTATCAGAACGGGACCGGACAGAGTGGGTTGCAGCCTTCCACTCGCTTGCGTAATGAAAATCTTACCTGGGAGTCTAAGTATTCGACTAATGTTGGTTTGGACATGGGCTTTTGGAATAATCGTGTCAACATGACTTTTGATTTTTACAATGATATTACAAAGGACTTGATTATGGAAGTGCAGTTACCTTCCAATGCGGGTTACAGGACACAATACCAGAATTTGGGGCAAACAACCAACAGGGGTGTAGAACTTTCATTGAATGCCAATCTGGTACAAACTAAGGATTTCTTTCTGGATTTCAATTTCAACATTGCTTTCAACAAAAATAAAGTGAATAAACTTGCTACTGATGAGCCCATGATTATTACCAATGGAGGTTCTTCTGAAGTGGGTAGTGACAATTACCGGATTATAGTAGGGCAGGAAGTGGGACTGATTTATGGCTATGTATGTGACGGCTTTTATTCCTTTGATGATTTTACTTATGATAACAAGACTCAACGCTGGATTCAGAACACTGATGCGGAAGGCAATTATACATCATCTAACCCGAATGCGGCAAGCCTTTTGGATAAGGGTGGGCAGTATTATGGTCCCGGGCATTTGAAACTGAAAGATTTGGACGGAAACGGGATTGTGGATGAAAAGGACCGCAAGGTGATTGGACATACCATGCCCAAACATACAGGAGGTTTCAGCTTTTCAGCTGGATGGAAAGGTTTTGACCTGACTGCCATGTTCAACTGGTCTTATGGCAACGATATTCTTAATGTGAATAAAATAGACTATACTTCTTATGTAGGAGCCAAGAGGTATCAGAACATGAGTTCGGAAATGAGCCTTGCCAACCGTTTTACGACTATTGATCCTGTGACAGGACAGAATATCTATTATGGTAAGTTTGCAAATCCGGAAAGGTTGCAAGAAATCAATGCCGGTGCAACGATATGGCATCCTTTGATGAATAATTCTGTAACAACGGATTGGGCTGTGGAAGATGGTTCTTTCTTACGTTTGGGAACGTTGACGTTGGGATATACTTTGCCTAAAGTTTGGACACGGAAGTTCGGAGTGAAAAATCTGCGCGTCTATGCCACGGGAAACAACCTTTTGTGTCTGACCGGATATAGTGGCCAGGATCCGGAGGTAAATACAAGTTCCAATCGCATGGTATCTGGTTATGATAAATCGGCTTATCCTAAGTCAAGATCTTATATCTTTGGTTTAAATGTTACATTCTAAAAATAAAATAGACGTATGAAAAAACATATATTATTGTGTATGGCAGTTGCCGGAAGTTTGGCTTTGGCTTCATGCAGTGATTTTCTGGAAACGGAATCCCCTTCTTCGCAAACAGGAGAGGTCATTTTCGAGAATGAAGGTTTGGCTAAGTCGGCCATTATGGGTGTTTATTCACTGATGACTGATACTTATGTTTATGGGCAGAAAATGTCTGTTAACTGGCAGGGAGTATCTGATATAGAGTTGGCCAGCGGCTATCAGAATGACCCTTCTCAGTCCGGTGCAGATAATGGTATTGCCAATTATTTCTGTAGTATTTACCTGGAAAACACTAAATGGGAAAGTATCTTTAAAATGGCAGAGTATGCCAATACAGCTGTAGAAGGTATACGCAATTCAAGCTTGTTGGCTTCTTCCTCCGTGATTCAAGGTTATTATGGAGAAGCGTTGGTACTGCGTGCGTTGGCTAATTTTGAACTGGTGCGTCGTTACGGTGATATTCCTTATAAAGATAATATGTCAAATTCAGATCTTTCCAATGTGTATATGGGGAAGGTTGACCGTGACAGTGTATATTCCGGACTTATCAAGGATATGGAAGAAGCTATCCCTTATTTACCTTGGATGGGTACGGGAGAGTATAATAGCGAACGTGTGACAAAAGGTTTTGCGAAAGGATTGCTTGCCCGTATTGCTTTGTTTGCCGGGGGATGGTCTGTACGGGACGGTAATCAGTTCCCGGACACTAATGTGGAACATTATCCCAATATAGAAGCTAATCCGGGAATGGCAGAAACTGGTGGTTTCTATGTAGGACGTTCTAAAGATTGGAAAAAGTTCTATGAGATAGCCGAAAGAGAATGTGCTGAACTGATAGGGGATGTTGAAAATCCGCACAGCCTGGATCCTGATTACGGAGATATCTGGAAAACGGTTTGCAGTGAAAGCTATAATACTTATAATGAAAACATGTTGGAAGTTGCAAACGGTGTGGGACAAAGCGGCGATATCGGAACTTTAATGGGACGCCGTATGGATGGTAATATAGGATATGGGCAAAGAGGCTTTGGTGGTACTTATGTTAGTACAAATGCCTATTATTTCTATTCTTTTGATCCTGAAGACCGTCGTCGTGACTATGCTGTTTATTGGCCTACTTATAAGAAAGATGGTGATACTAAGAAGATTCAGGAAGTGATGAATAATGATATCATGAATGTGGCCTTGGGTAAATGGAGTTTCTTTTGGGCGTCCGATGCTTATAAGCAACTGGCTTTGACGGCTACCAGTCGCGTACCGACCGGTATCAATTGGATTTTGATGCGTTATCCTGATGTACTTCTGATGTTTGCTGAAGCTCGTTATATGTTGGACAGAGGTGTAGATGCAGTAGATGTTACAGCAGGAATCAGCGCCCGTCAAGCATTGGAGATGGTACGTGAGCGCGCATTTGGTGCTGGGTCTGAAAAAATAGGTCAATATGACTCCGATTTTTTCGAAGCTATTGTTAATGAACGTGCTTGGGAATTAGGGGGTGAAGGTATTCGTAAACTTGATTTGGTACGCTGGGGGTTGCTCGATAGCAAGATTGAAGATATGAAGCGCGCCATGGTTTATATGATGGATGGAACCAAGACGATTGAGATATTTGATAAAACTTACGAACCGTCTGATATCCCGACCACATTATATTATAAATATCAGGGAAGTGATGAAGAGTTCATTGATTGGTCATCTGTTAACTTTTATACACAACGTAATGCTAGTCCTGGTAGTGAATATCGTGAAATTAAATGGATTCCGAGTAATTATTGGGAACGTGAAGATGCTGATGACGCGAAAACTTTGATACAAAATTCAGCTAAAGTATTGGCTTGTGCTTCTGGCCTGCGTTCTTCTTACGATTATTCTGTGTTGCTGGGTGAATTGCAATGGGGAACGGAGATACAAAATTATATCTCTACTACAATCAATAAGTTAGGAAATGGAGTATGCAACTATCGCCATCTCTATCCTATTTATTATGAGGATATTGTGAAATCTAATGGCTTCTTGTCTAATTCGTATGGATATTAATTCGTCAGTTTATAATAAAGATAGATTCAATATGAAAATCAGAAATATATATTATGTGATAACCGGATTGTTACTTGTCTTGACAACAGCTTGCCAAGATGACGTTAATGACTGGGCAGTGGACGGGAGTCATGATCGCCTATTCCGTTCCACGAGTTTTGAATGCGTGGAAGAAAATCCTACGTCTGCGTTACTTTCTTTTAATGGGGTGCAAGGGGCCACCAAATATTATTTTGAATTCAGTAAGGGGGATAGCTTGCTTTTCAATAATATTGTATTCACTGCCAATGTATATGCCGACACGCTATCTGCTTATGATAAAGGTACTTTAGAGGTAAATACAGAGTATCGTGTACTTTTCGACGGGTTGGATGGCACTTCCCGTTATTCTGTACGTATGAAAGCATTGAATGAACAAAATGGTATGGAATCAGGGTATACCCAACTTTGTTTTGATACTCCGGATGAACAGATATTTACTAATGTCACTCCTGGAACAACAAGTGTGGTCTTGAATTGGTCCACCAAGGAAGTTGCTACCCGCATAGAGTTTGCCGAACTGACAAGGCGGATGCCAGAGAATGAAACGGAAGAAGAAAAGATGGATACTTTGTGGTATGATGAGCCTTTTGTTCTTACTGAAGAGCAAAAACTGACAGGTGAATTGACGATTAATGACTTGAAACCAGGTACCAATTATCTGGCATATATCTTTAATGAAGATGCCCGTAGAGGTGCATATGCTTTCAGAACATTAGGCTCTTCACAAGGTGAGACCATTCTTGTTCCGGCCGGAGGAGATATAAATGCATTATTGGCAGGTAAAACAGGTGACGTAACGCTTTCATTTGAAGGTGGTAAAGACTATTCGGTAGGTGAGTTTACTGTGCCTGAAGGTGTTTCTAACCTGTATATTTCCGGAAATGTAGTAGGTGGTAAATTACCGCGTCTGACCATGAGTAAATTTGTTTTCTCTGGTTTATTGAATAGTTTCCAAGTACAATATATGGATGTGGTCAGCGATGAATCCGCTCAGTTCCTGGTAGAACTGAATAATGCGAATGGTGCCGTGAAAATTGGTTTTGACGGGTGTTATATCAGTCAAATTCCAAGAAGTCTTGTCAGGACTAATACAGGTGATTTGAATATTGAAGAAATAAAAATCAATAATTGCTTTATTAAAAATGTAGGACTAAGTGGTTACGGACTTTTGAATATAGGCAAATTGGGCTCTTTAGGCAAGATTCTCATTACTAAAAATACATTGCTGAATATTGGTGATCAGATTATTGATTTACGTGTGCAGGTCGATGAATTTACATTCACGCAGTCTACTTTCTGTAACTATACAATCGGTATGCCTAAATTGTTGCGTTTGGATAAGCAGCCGAAACAGACGACTGTGACTCAGAATATCTTTACAGGAAACAATAATGGGTCAAAAATGAACTCTAGCAATAACGATAAAGATGCCAATTTCTTGAGTTTTGCCGGTTGTTATTTGACGTCTGAGTTTCCTCAAGATAAAAGAGTGTTTACAGATGCTCAGGTATTGACTGTATCGGGAGAAGATCTTTTTGTGGATCCGCGGAACGGTGATTTTCATTTTAAACCGGGAGTAAAATTTGAAGGAGATGGTGAAGCTGGAGATCCGCGTTGGTGGACTAAATAATCTTTAATTAATTAATTTGTAGAAAACTGCAAGATTTTGTTTCTTTGGTGAACCTTTTCTTGCAGTTTTTTTAATCTGATATATTTCTGGAAATATGATGAAGCGAAAACTTATTTATCTGCTACCTCTCTTGATGTTATCAAGTTGTAGCCAGCCTACGTACAAGACAACTTCTTTGCCTCCTGAAGAACGGGCGGAACTTCTGTTGAAGGAACTTACATTGGAAGAGAAAGTATCTCTGATGATGGATGGTGCCAAACCGGTGGAGCGTTTGGGGATAAAACCATATAATTGGTGGAATGAGGCATTGCACGGGGTGGCCCGTGCCGGTTTGGCAACTGTATTTCCACAGCCGATAGGTATGGCTGCTTCCTTCTCGCCGGAAGCAGTATATGGTGTGTTTGATGCCGTGTCTGACGAGGCCCGTGCCAAGAACTCCTATTATGCTTCACAAGGAAGCTATGAGCGTTATCAGGGACTGACCATGTGGACGCCTACGGTCAATATTTATCGTGATCCCCGTTGGGGACGGGGGATTGAGACTTATGGCGAAGATCCCTATCTGACCAGCCGTATGGGAGTGGAAGTGGTAAAAGGGCTGCAAGGAGGCAATGATGGCAGATATGATAAACTGCATGCCTGTGCCAAACATTTTGCCGTACATTCCGGGCCGGAGTGGAACCGTCATGAGTTCAATGCGGAGAACATCAAACCGCGTGATTTGTACGAAACGTATCTGCCTCCTTTTGAAGCGTTGGTCAAGGAAGGGAAGGTTAAAGAGGTGATGTGTGCCTATAACCGTTTTGAGGGGGATCCTTGTTGTGGAAGTAACCGTTTGCTGATGCAGATTCTGCGGGATGAATGGGGGTTTGACGGCATAGTGCTTTCTGATTGTGGTGCGATAGCTGATTTTTACAATGACCGTGGGCATAAAACACATCCTGATGCCGAATCCGCTTCGGCTGCCGCGGTACTAAGTGGAACCGACCTGGAGTGTGGATCGAGTTACAAGGCATTGGTGGAGGCCGTAAAACTGGGAAAAATTGATGAAAAGGCAGTGGATGTAGCCGTGAAGCGTCTGTTAACTGCTCGTTTTGCATTGGGTGAGATGGATGAGCCGGACAAGGTTTCTTGGACGAAAATTCCTTTTTCAGTAGTCGCTTCTGCGAAACATGATTCGTTGGCATTGGATATTGCACGTAAATCCATGACGTTGCTGATGAATAAGAATGATATTCTGCCCTTGAAACAGGGGGGACTCACTGTTGCCGTCATGGGACCGAATGCCAATGATTCCGTTATGCAATGGGGAAATTACAACGGCATGCCGTCACATACCGTAACCATTTTGGAAGGGGTGCGTAAGGCATTGGGTGCTGATGATAAGCTGATTTATGAGCAAGGCTGCGGATGGGTGGATAGATCACTGATTCAAAGTGCTTTCAATCTTTGCAAGTCGGCAGATGGCCCGGGCTTCAGTGCACGTTATTGGAATAATGTGACTCGTGAAGGTGAACCGGTGACTACTGCGCAGGTTACCACTCCTTTCCACTTTTGTACATCGGGGGCTACAGTCTTTGCTCCCGGGGTAAATCTGACTGATTTCTCGGCAACTTATAACAGTGTATTTACTCCTGAACAATCAGGTGAGGTCGTGTTTGAGGTTTATGCTTACGGTTCCGGCCGTTTGCGGATCAACGGGGAAGAAGTGAAGGGATTTTCCAACAAACATGGCGGAAGGAAGTCAACTTACAATTTAAGGGTGCAAGCCGGAAAGCCGTACAATATCGAACTTGATTTTGAATATCTCAGAAGTGATGCCCAACTGAATTTTGATCTAGGTTTCAGGAAAGAGGTCGATATAAAGAAATCGGTTGCGGTGGTGAAAGATGCTGATGTCGTGATTTTTGTTGGTGGTATTTCTCCAAGTCTTGAAGGTGAGGAAATGGGCGTTAATCTTCCCGGTTTCAAAAAGGGGGACCGTACGGATATAGAATTACCTGCTGTACAGAGAGAAATGATTGCGGCTTTGCATCGTTCCGGTAAGAAAGTGATATTTGTTAACTGTTCAGGTTCTCCCATCGGTCTGGAGCCTGAGACAAAGGAATGCGAGGCTATCTTGCAGGCATGGTATCCTGGTCAGGCAGGCGGAACGGCAGTTGCTGAGGTTTTGTTCGGTAAATATAATCCGGCGGGAAGACTGCCTGTTACATTCTACCGGAATGTGTCTCAGCTTCCTGATTTTGAAGATTATGATATGTCAGGAAGGACCTATCGGTATATGACGCAGGAACCGCTTTTCCCGTTCGGCTATGGATTGAGCTATACTGCATTTGAGTATGGACAAATGGTGTTGGACCAGAATAAAATCAATGCCGGACAGACTTTGGAACTGACGGTTCCTGTAACCAATGCCGGAAATCGGGATGGGGAAGAAGTGGTTCAGGTGTATTTGAGAAAGCGTGATGATACGGATGGCCCTAATAAGACTTTACGTGCTTTCAAACGGGTAAATATTCCTGCAGGAAAGACTGTAAATGTTGATTTTGAGCTGAAAGACAAAGAGTTGGAATGGTGGGATACAGCAACCAATACAATGAGGGTCTGTGCCGGTGATTATGATATCATGGTAGGCGGCAGTTCGCAGACAGAGGATTTGTTGCTGTATTCTTTCACCATAGAGTAATGAATCCGTACTTGTAAGAATTAAGATGGACGGGGAGGCGTTGCTTCCCCGTTTTTCTTTTCTTTATTGTATTCGGAAGGGGATATCCCGAATTGTTTCTTGAAACATTTGCTGAAGTATTTAGGATCGTTGAACCCGGTCATGTAAGCTACTGTAGAGATATTGTATTCCCCGCTGTCCATTAATTGCTTGGCGCGCTTGATGCGCATATCCCGGATAAAATCTACAGGGGAAAGACCTATGATAGCCTTCAGTTTCTGATAGAAGACTGTCCGTCCCATACTCAGCTCTTGGGCAAACTCATCAACGGTAAATTCGGAGTTGTCCATCTGTTTTTCCATAACCTCCATAACTTGTTGCATGAATTGCTCGTCAAATGATACGATTTGCGGTTGTGACGGTGCAATTTCCAAATGGGGGGTCGGTGCATCTTTTTGTTTCCCGGACCATCGCTTCAGATATAGTTCCTGTAGCTGCTTGCGCTGATGAAGCAATGATTTGATACGTGTCTTTAGGTAAGTGGAGCTGAAAGGCTTGGTGATATAGTCGTCAATGCCTTGTTCCAGTCCGGAAATCCGGTCGTCCAAAGAAGATTTGGCAGAAAGCAGAACGATGGGGATGTGACAGATATCCCGGTTCTCCTTGATGGCTTTTACCATATCCAGTCCATCCATGACGGGCATCATGATATCACTGATGATGAAATCGGGCATGTATTGCAAGGCACGTTCCAAACCTTCCTGTCCGTTGGTGGCTTCTATTACGCGGTATGTCCCGGACAATATGTTGTGAAGGAAACTTCTTAATTCGGAGTTGTCTTCTACAACCAGCACGGAAATAACCTCTTCTTCTTTTTCCATACGGTTGTTGGCGGTTGGAACGTCCTCTTCCTTGGTTGTTTCGTTGACCGTTACCGGTGAATCATTTAGGATGAATTCTGTATTCTCTTTTCCTTCATAGACTTTGGAATCCAATGGCAAGGTTATGATAAATTCACTGCCTTCTCCCGGCTGGCTGTTTACTTGTATGTTGCCTTGGTGTAATTCTATCAGTTCTTTGACCAATGAAAGGCCGATACCCGATGACGGCTGCAGAATATTATAACGTACCAGGGTTTCGAAGCGTTGGAATAAGGTCTGTTGCTTTTTAGGATCTATGCCTATTCCTTCATCCTTTACGGAAACCGTAAGATTCTCGTTCTGGATAGCAGCCGACACAGTGATGGATTTGTGTTCCGGTGTGTATTTGAAGGCATTGGATATCAGATTGAATACAATCTTTTCAAATTTATCCTGGTCTATCCAGCAATAAATGGTTGCCGGATTGGCTTGCAGATTGAAATCAATATGCTTTTCTTCCGCCATTAGCCGGAAGTTGTCCATAACCCGTTGCAGCAAAACAATGATATCTGTCTTTTCAAGCAGCACTTTCATCTTTTGATTCTCTATTTTGCGGAAGTCGAGTATCTGATTTACCAGACGCAGCATGCGTTCCGTGTTTTTGTGTACCAAGGTCAGATGTTTGCGTGCGTTGGGAGAAAGGGGCTCATGTTCCAGTACTTCACTGACCGGGCTGGTGATAAGGGTCAGCGGGGTACGCAGTTCATGTGAAATATCGGTAAAGAATCTTAGTTTGATGTTGGAAAGCTGATGTTCAAGATTGATCTGGTGGTGCAGTCTGTATATGTAGATGATGATATATACAATGGTTGCCGTAAACAGAATAAATAAAAGAACATAGAGTGCCCATGCCCAGTAGGTTTCCCAAAATGTAGGCAGGACTATGACCGGAAGGCTGCGTACATTTTCTGTCCATACGCCATCACTGTTGGTAGAGCGTATTTGCAGTTCATATTCTCCCGGAGGCAGGTTGATGTAGTTGGCAGTGCGGTTATTATCTACTTCGTTCCATTGGCTTTCAAGTCCTTTCAGTCGGTAAGCGTACTCTATGGCGGTAGGATCGACATAGTCCAGGGCCGCGAACTGGAAAGTGACATTGCGTTCGGCAGGCTGGAGCTTCAGTTCTTTCAGCCTGTCAATGTCCTGTGGTTGCTGGACGCCTTGTATTCTCAGACCGGTAAAGGCGATACGAGGGGTGTAGGAACTTTTGCTCAGCTTGGCCGGATCCATTTCCATAATACCGGCTTCTGTGCCCAATATCAGATGATTATGCCAGATGACAGGGGCGGCTTCACTGAAATATATTTCTTTTTGCATATACCGTTTGTCGTAATTGTCAAAGGTACCTGTATCCGGATTGAATTTGGAAAGTGCGTTTTCCGATATAATCCATAAATTGTTTTGCAGGTCTTCAATCATGGCTAATAACAAGTCGGAGAATAGGCCGTCCTGCTTGGTGTAAGTCTTGAATTGTATCTGGTCTGTCAACAGGTTTTCTGAAAGAATCTGATTGATTCCTCCTGTGAAAGTCAGTACATACGTCCGCTTTTTGCTGTCTGTATAAATATAGGTGACGTCATTGCTGCAAAGGCTGGAAGCGACATCCGGTACCCGGACGTTTGGGTAGAACTTGATGTCTTCCGGTTGGTTGAAGTCACCGGATAGTGTCAACAGCCCTTCTGTAGTGCCGATCAGTATTGCCTGCCCTACTTCCTTTATAGTCCGTATTTTTGTATATTTGTTTTTGGGATAACCTTTCAACCGGTTTTTGCTATGGAGGAAGCGGATTTCTCCTTCGGAAGTCTCGTCCAGCAGATTGAGTCCTCCTCCATAAGTTCCTATCCAGATACGTTTCCGGCTATCTTGGTGGATAGAATAGATACTGTTACTGCTCAAACTGTACGGATTACCTTCTTCGTGTGAAAATCTCCGGATGCTGTAATGGCCGGCACCTTTCTGTTCCAGTTTGAAGACTCCGTCCCATTTGCTGCCCATCCAGATGGAGCCCCGGTCGTCTTCCATGAAGCAATAGATGCTTTTAGAGAACGGGATGGCCTGCGGGCTGATGTTTCCTGATGGGGTGAGATACCCTTTCAAGCTGCCGTCGTTGTTGAATATGCGGATAAATCCTTTCTTGTTTGCCATCCAGAGGTTGTTCCGGCTGTCTTTGAGAAAAGCACGTGTGTCGTAACCGTAATCCAAGGGACGTACCTGGCAGGCATTGGGAAAGAAAGATATTTTGCCCATTTCATAACTGTTGGTGTACCAGAAGTTTTTTTGATTGTCCAGCAGGTATCTTAATACTACCGGTGTGAATTTGGTTTTCGGGTCATTATAATCCGTATAGTAAGGCTTCAGTTGACGGCTTTCGGGATCGTAATAATTCAAACATCCTGAACGAGGAATGACCCATAAGGTTCCTTGGGCATCTTCAAAGACTCCTTCTTTGCTTTGTCGTTCCGCTTTAGGCATATCCTCTGATGGGGTGCGGTAGTATTGCTTTTCTTTTGTTTCAAGGTTGTAGCGTATTACTCCGGGTTCTTCGGAGAAGATCCATAAGTTATGATGACTGTCACGGAAGATATTTTGGGCGTTTAGGGAAGGTTGCACGGCAGTTCGTATATCTATGTACTCGAATTCCTTCTTTTGGATATAATATAGGATGATTCCGTTTTCGGTGCTTAGACCGATAGTGTCTTTTCCGAGGTTTTGTATATTGTTCAGCCCGGTATATTCATACGGTATCTTCTGGAATTGTAATTGTTCGCTGCTTTGATTGTAAAAGGCAAGGCGGTTGTTGGCAGACACCAGATACATTTTTCCGTTATTCTCGCAGGCACTCTTGAATACGATATTGCCCGGCATCTTCTTTTTTCCGATAATCCGGACACCCTCGTTGGTGAATATCCATTCGTCTCCGTCGGTATCTTGCAGCACATTCGATATACTTTTCCCGGGCAGGTTTCCTGTTTCTGAATGGTAGAATAGGATACTGTCGTGGCTCTGTTCTTTAAGGGCCTGTTCATCCACACGGTATGCGCCTTTTTCACATACTATCCAAGTGACGCCTTTGGGCAAGGCATATATTTGGTGCACTACATGGGTTGTTTGGTTCTTCTTTTCGAAAGGTTGCAGAATATCGATGAACTTTTCCCGGTGGCTGTCGAATAGATAAACACGGCTGTCGTAAGTCTGGCACCAGATGTCTCCATGCTGGTTGGGAGTGATGGAGTACAACCGGTTGCTGGTCAGTGTACATCCGTCACCGGGATATGCTTTGTAATTCTTGAACGTATAGCCGTCGTATTTTCCTAAACCGTTCCAGGTAGAGAACCAGATAAAATCTTTATTGTCTTGTACGATATTGACAACTGTTCTTTGCGGCAGACCGTTGTAGATAGAATAATGCTGTATCTGGCAAACTGGTTGTGCGTGGGCTATTGTGGCTATAAACAATAGAATAGATGTTAGGAAAGTTGTTGTGTTATTTAGTATTCTCATGGTATGATATGTCTTGTTTTCGCAAAGGTACAAAAAAAAGACGGTTTCTTAATATTCATTAAACACATATCTTTATTTCTTTATCGTCTTGCTTTTATCTATAATTATTTAATATATTTGTGATATTAAAATGATATCAATTAAAACTATGTGTATGGAAGCAAAAGAATTGGATTTTAAGGGTTTTAAGGTGAATGGCTTTTTAGCGCTGTTTTTCCATTTGGTAGTGCTTACGGCAGTAATCATCTTCGGGTTCATTACGTGCGTGCCCACGCTTGTACTCTCTGTTTTCCTGACAGTTGTGTGGCTTATCCTGTTTGCGGGCTATATGCAGCTGGAGCCCAATGAAGCGCGTGCCATGGTGTTTTTTGGAAAGTATAAAGGGACGTTTAAGGAAACAGGCTTCTTTTGGGTAAATCCTTTTCTGGACAAGAAGAAACTTTCGCTTCGTGCACGTAACCTTGATATAAATCCGATAAAAGTGAATGATAAAATCGGTAATCCTATCTTGATTGGTTTGGTACTTGTGTGGAAATTGAAAGATACGTATAAGGCGATGTTTGAGATTGATGCACAGACGATGGCGGATTCGGCCGCAACTCCGAGAAATGCAAATCAGGTAAGTGTGGGCAATGCGGTGGCAAGCCGTATGAACGCTTTTGAGAATTTCGTGAAGATCCAGAGTGACGCTGCGTTGCGTCAGGTGGCCGGACAATATGCCTATGATGACAATGAGACTAATACGGATGAGATGACCCTTCGTTCTGGAGGAGAAGAAATCAATGAACAGTTGGAACAGAAATTGAATGAGCGTCTGGCTATGGCAGGAATGGAAGTGGTGGAAGCGCGTATCAACTATTTAGCCTATGCTCCTGAAATTGCTGCTGTAATGTTGCGCCGCCAGCAGGCGTCTGCCATTATTTCTGCCCGTGAAAAGATTGTGGAAGGAGCGGTTTCCATGGTGAAAATGGCTCTTCATAAACTTTCTGAGGAAGAAATTGTTGAACTGGACGAGGAAAAGAAAGCTGCCATGGTGAGCAACCTGTTGGTAGTGCTTTGTGCGGATGAGGCTGCGCAGCCGGTGGTCAATACCGGAACATTGAATCATTAAAAAGAACCTGGAAATGATGAGGAGGATTGGTATTATATATCGGTGGCTGTTCCTGCTTGGCTTTTTGTTGGGTAATGTGTATGAAGCCTTTGCCCAAGATGCCGATATGGCACGTGCCCGGCACATTTATGAATGGTTTGTAGCAGGGCGGGGGGACAGCATTCATGCTGCCTTGAATAAGGATCTGCAGGAGAAATTGGCTCCTGTTGTATTCAATGATACTTTCCGGCAGACGGAAAGAACATTCGGGAAATTGAAATCGGAAGGTGATTGGCAGAGGGACAGTGCTGCAGGAATAACGATTCATTATCGTGATTTGGAATTCGAGCGTTACAGCCTCCGTTTTATAGTTGCTTTTGACGCAGATGGAAGAATGAATACGATTCGTTTGGCTCCGGTTCCGGCAGTCTCTACCGCCAAGCCGGTAACGTATGACGATACGAAGATCTCAGAAAAGGATATTGCTGTAGGTGCCGATGGTTTTAAACTGCCGGGCACATTGACGATGCCTAAGTTTGCCGCTGCCTCTGGTATGCGTAGGGTGCCGTGTGTGATTTTGGTACACGGTTCCGGCCCTAATGACCGTGATGAAACGGTGGGGCCTAACAAACCGTTTCGTGATCTTGCTTGGGGACTGGCCGAGCGTGGCGTAGCCGTTATCCGCTATGATAAGCGGACAAAGATTTATGGTATGAACTGTGTCCCTGCCGGTCGTGTGCTTGATTATGATACTGAAGCGGTAGATGATGCTTTGGCTGCAATATTACAGGCAAGGACTTTACCGGAAATAGCCGCCGACAGCATTTATGTATTGGGACATAGCCTGGGTGGGACGTTGGCGCCCCGCATTGCGGAAAGGTCGGAAGGATTAGCCGGAATCATTGTTCTTGCCGGGTTGGCACGCCCGTTGGAAGATGCTCTTGAGGAACAATTTACCTATATATCTTCTTTGACAGATTCTTCGGCCAATGCAGGGACGCAACTTGCAGAGTTGAAACGGCAACTGGTCAATGTAAAAAAGCTAGGTACAGATGCGTTTGATGATAAAATACCATTGCCATTGGGACAGCCCCGTTCTTATTGGGAATTTGCCAATGAATATAAACCGGTGGAATTTGCCGCTAAACTAAAACTTCCTATATTTGTTCTTCAGGGCGAGCGGGATTACCAAGTGACTATGGAAGACTTCGGCTTATGGCGTTTCGGCTTGTTGCGCTGTAAAAATGTATTTTTCAAATCTTATCCTAAATTAAATCACTTGCTGCAGGAGGGTAGTGGCAAGGCGACGCCATTTGAGTATAACCGGGCTTCGCCGGTACCAGCTTATGTTATGGATGACATTGCTTCTTTTGTAAAAGGGAAACGTGCCCTTCCTTAAAAACGAAACAGATTACTTGTTACAAATAACTAATCGCTAAAAAAGTGGCTAAAAAAGAAACTTCAACCAAAAGCTTTGTCTTGCGTGTAGATGCTGCGACGATGGAGGCCATTGAGAAATGGGCAGCCGATGAGTTTCGCAGTACCAACGGGCAACTTCAGTGGATTATTGCTGAGGCGTTGAGGAAGAGTGGGCGGATGAAGAAACCTAAGAATCTTTCCCCGACCGGAGAAAAGGTAGAGGAGGATTAGTAATAACAGATTCTAATTTGCAGATAGTATGATTAATCTTGGTCCTTATTCCGGCAAAAATTGCCCTAATGTCCGTTTTCACCCCACTGTGATTGACCGTATTCTGGAAGGTACGGCTCTGCTTGTCGTACTCGTTACGTGGGTTGGCATTTATTGGCTGTATACCCAAAGAGAAGGAGCCCTGCTGTCCGCCGTCTGGGTGATGGGTGGCTGTTCCATTTTCTGTTTCCTCTTGATGGGGGGATTGGCGTATCTTCCCGTCCGTTTCATCAATTTCCCTATTCGGGTCACCGAGCGCAATGCGGCTGTTCAATATTTGTTTGCCATACGCCTTACCCGGGTGATGAACATCATTTTGCTGTTGGGGCTTTTGGGCAGTGTTTGGGGCTTGTATTATGCATTCGGCAAACTCCTGCTCCTCGTCTCGTTTGTTTTGTTGGGGTTGGCATTTATAGGGTACTATATACTGGCGTTTAAATATAAGTAGCCTTACAGTCTGTTTAATAGTTCTTTTACCATTTATCCTCCTTTTTCATCTTTATTTATTGCCGTAATCCTGCCATTACCTACTAATGGTTACTCTTTCTCTTCTTTTCGCAATTTTTAGGTATTGTTCTCCTTTTTAACTACCCCTACCTTTGCCTCAACGAAATTTAAGATAAAAGATGAGAAAATTAACAGGCTTATTGGCTTTATGTTTCTTGCTTTCTGTCAATGCTTTGCAGGCCGTTGAGTCTGAAAAAGTTACTTCAGTAGAAGAAGGTACGGAAACTTCAGCAAACAAAGAGAAAAAGGAGAAAGTAGCGAATGATGGCGACGACTACAAGAAATTCCGTTTCGGTGGATACGGAGAAATGGTAGCAAGTTTTAAGGATTATGGTATTAACCGTTTCTATGGTGCGCCTGAAGGTAACCCGGACAAACATAGGAATACGATTTCTATACCTCGTTTCGTATTGGCCTTGGATTATAAGTTCAATTCCAAATGGATACTCGGTGCTGAAATCGAGTTTGAATCCGGTGGTACGGGTACTGCTTATGAACTTGAGAATAGGGAAAACGGTGAGTATGAAACGGAGCTGGAAAAGGGTGGCGAAGTGGCTATCGAGCAATTTCACATTACCCGTTTGATTGTTCCACAATTCAACATACGTGCGGGGCACATCATTGTCCCGGTAGGATTGACCAACGCCCATCATGAACCAATCAATTTCTTTGGAACTTATCGGCCGGAAGGAGAGACAACCATTCTTCCTTCTACGTGGCATGAAAACGGAATCGAGTTTTTTGGCTCTTTGGGAAAGGGATATGCCAGCTTTGACTATCAAGCCATGATAGTGGCCGGCTTGAATGCCAATGGCTTTGACCGTAATACCTGGATAGCAAGTGGCAAACAAGGTATCTTTGAAGAAGATAATTTCACTTCACCGGGTTATGTGGCTCGTCTGGACTATAAAGGGGTTCCGGGGTTGCGTGTGGGCGCTTCGTTCTATTACTGCGCTGATGCCGGTTCCAACTCAGACAAAGCGGATACTTATTCGTCTACCGGTAAGATTCCGGTAAAAATCTATACGGCAGACGCTCAATATCGTAATAAGTATATGATTGCCCGTGCCAATGTGGTATATGGAAATCTGGGCAATTCTGCAAAGCTTAGTGAGGCAAATACCAAGTTGTCGAATAAATCCCCTTACAGCCGTATAACCCCCATTGCGAAAAATGCGGTCAGCTATGCTGCCGAGGCAGGCTTGAATATCAGCGCTTTCTTCAAGGGAAATAAGAAGGTTCCGGTCATCTTTCCCTTTGCCCGTTATGAATATTACAATCCGCAAGAAAAGGGAGAGGACAGCCAGATAATGGAGAAGCGCTGCCAGGTAAGTATGTGGACTGCCGGATTGAATTGGTATGCCTTGCCTAATCTGGTGGTAAAGGCTGACTACACTACACGTCAAATCGGGACAAACAAGGTCTTTGGAACAGGCAAGTATAACAGTGAAAATGAATTTTCAATCGGAATTGCCTATGTCGGTTGGTTTGTCAAGAAGTAAATGAACATCAATCAATTAATTTTATACAGATGAAGAAAAAATTCTTTTATGCGACAGCTTTGGCATTAGGGCTGGCATTTACGGCTACTGCCTGTAGCGATGATGATGACAACAGTACAGTTAACCCTGCTGACATTGAGTACAATTCGGAGAATGCGGCAAGTTGGCACAACTACATGAGAAATGTGGCGGCTTTGTTGAAAACAGATGCTGCCAACCTTTATGATTCCTGGAATACGAGTTATAAGGGTGGGGCAAGTTTTGCAACTTCCTTTAAGGCTCATAATGGTGCCTATAATTTCTCAAGTGCCTGGAACTGTATTGAGCAGGTTATTGACGGTTGTGTTGAAATCTCCAATGAGGTAGGTGAGACGAAGATCGGTGATCCATATAATAAATATATGGCAAACAATGTCATAGAGGCTCTCTATGCTGTTGAGTCATGGTATAGCTGGCATTCCCGTGATGACTATACCAATAATATTTACTCAATCCGTAATGCCTATTACGGCTCTTTGGACGGCAAAGTGAGCGACAAGTCTATTTCAAAATTAGTGGCTGGAGTCAATGCGGAGCTGGACACGAAAGTGTCGGCGGCTATCACTGCGGCAGCAGCGGCTATTCAAGCTATTCCCCAGCCTTTCCGTAATAATATCAACAGTCAGGAAACAGTAGCGGCTATCAAGGCTTGTGAGGAACTGGAAAGTGTACTGGATAAGGAGTTGAAACCTTATATCAGGGACAACAGCACCATTAACAGCAATGAGGCACTTGACCCGATTGTCGGAAACTATGTTGAGGTTGTGGTTCTGCCTACCTATAAGGATTTGAAGGAGAAGAATAATATGTTGTATGACGCTGTGGTGGCTCTTGCCAACAATCCCTCTAACAGTGCTTTCGAGACGGCATGCAATGCTTGGATAACAGCCCGTGAACCTTGGGAGGAAAGTGAGGCGTTCCTGTTCGGTCCGGTGGATGAACTGGGGCTTGACCCGAATATGGATAGCTGGCCTTTGGACCAGAACGCCATTGTCCAGATTCTGAATTCCCAGAAATGGAGTGATTTGGAATGGAGCGAGGGTGATGATGATGCAAAAGTTGAATCGGCCCAGAATGTACGCGGATTCCATACTTTGGAATTCCTGCTTTTCAAGGATGGCAAACCTCGTACAGTTAAATAAGAATTATTTATAAACAATATTCAAGAAGTAAAGGAGAGGATTCGGGAAATCCAACCTTTGCTTCTTTGGCATGTTCGGATATGCCTTTATTAAGTAGATAAAGATGATGAATCGTTTAATGAGATATTCATGGCTTCTCCTTTGTTTGTCGGTAGGTGTGACTGCTTGTGATGATGACGGGATTGATGTATTGGATATAGAGATTCCTGAAGGATATGCTCTGTCTGCCGGAACATCGACAATCTTCATGAATTCATCCAAAGCCTATGATTCACCGGCAGACTGGGTGTCGGGTGTTTACAACAGCCGTTTTAATGACGGTGACGGGCTTTACGATGATGTGCGTACGAGCAGCAATGGCATGAGAGGAGGCCTTGGTCCGGTCTATGCGGGGTATTCCTGTGGCAGTTGTCATCGCAATGCCGGCCGTACCAAGCCGACGCTGTGGAGTGAAGGTGGGTCGGGTAGTTACGGGTTTTCCTCGATGCTGGTTTATATAAGCCGCAAGAATGGTGCGTTTTTTCAAGATTATGGCCGTGTACTCCATGACCAGGCCATTTATGGAGTGAAGCCGGAAGGAAAACTCTCCGTGGAGTATATTTATGAGACTTTTACCTTTCCTGATGGAGAGAAGTATGAACTTTGCAAGCCGGCTTATTCCATATCCGAATGGTATGCTGACAGTATAAGGCCGGAAGACATGTTCTGTACGGTACGCATCCCGTTGAGACATGTCGGTATGGGGCAAATGATGGCTCTGGATCCTACGGAGATTGAAGCGCTCGCGGCAAAAAGTAATTATCCGGAATATGGCATAAGTGGCCGTTGCAATTACATTACCGAGCGTGGTGTGAGAAGCTTGGGGCTGTCGGGCAATAAGGCCCAACATGCGGATTTGACTGTTGAACTTGGTTTCTCAAGTGACATGGGCGTTACCAATAGCCGCTATCCGGAAGAAATATGCGAGGGGCAGGCTCAGGTGAATCAAGGCAGCATGATGGGGCTTTCCTATGCCCAACTGGATGTTTCTACGGAAGATATGGAAGATGTTGACTTGTATATGCAAAGTCTCGGTGTTCCTGCACGGCGTAATGTGAATGACCCGCAAGTGATAAAGGGAGAACAGAATTTCTATAAAGCCAAGTGTCACCTTTGCCATGTCACCACACTGCATACCAAGCCTCGGGGTTCCGTACTGCTGAACGGTACCCGTTTGCCATGGTTGGGAAGTCAGACAATTCACCCCTATTCGGATTTTCTGCTGCATGATATGGGTTCCGAAATTATGGGAGTCGGTCTGAATGATAACTATGTAAGCGGATTGGCGCGTGGCAATGAATGGCGCACTACTCCGCTTTGGGGTATCGGGCTTCAGGAAAAGGTAAACGGACATACCTACTTCTTGCACGATGGCCGTGCCCGCAATCTTGTTGAAGCCATAATGTGGCATGGGGGAGAGGGAGAAGCATCGAAAAATCTCTTTAAGAACATGAGCAAGGATGACCGTGATGCCCTGATTGCATTTTTAAATTCACTTTAGAACTAATAAGCTTTATACAATAAGTAATTATGAAGAAATTTTTATCTGTTGCCATGCTGGCTGTTTTGCCTTTGACTGCTATGGCGCAACATGAGGAAGATACGGAGAACGGTGTAGTGTCATTGGCCGGAAGAGAAGGTTTTACCATTGAAACAAAAAAGGGTGACTTTGTTTTCAAGCCTTATCTGCTGGTACAAACGAGTGCTAATTTCAATTGGTATGATGATGAAGGCTTGGATAAGGCTTATAACCAAGATAATATTGCCAATTCCGGTTTTTCCATTCCTTATGCCGTACTGGGTTTTACCGGCAAGGCTTTTGGTAAGGTCGCCTTCAATCTGTCCATCAATGCAGCTGCAAGTGGAGGAGCGCTGTTGCAGCAGGCATGGTTCGATGTACAGTTGAAAAAACAATTTGCGGTTCGTGTCGGAAAGTTCAAGACTCCATTCTCGCATGCCTATCTGACAACTCTTGGCGAAACACTGCTTCCCCAGTTGCCGGTTTCCCTGGCTTCTTCCGTAATTCTGCCTTATTCGTTGAATGCCGTGACGCCTAATATCGGTACGGGGTTTGACTTGGGTGTTGAAATCCATGGTCTGGTGGCGGATAAGTTCGGTTATGAGGTCGGTCTGTTCAATGGAACCGGAGCTTCCGTGAATACGGCTTCAAAGACAATGAGTGATGACTGGCATATCCCTTCATTGCTTTATGCCGGACGTCTGACTTATATGCCCAAAGGGGTAATGCCTTCTACGCAGGGGAATCCCAACCGCTTGAACGAGGACAAGATATTATTCGGTCTTTCGGGCTCTATCAATGTGGAGAGTGAGAACGAGAGTACCAATGATACCCGTGTGGGGTTGGAATTTGCCCTATTGAAGAACAAACTTTATCTGGCGGCTGAAGCTTATTATATGAATGTAGGTTTTACCAAACGGCAAAAGATAAATGAATCGTATAACTTTTTAGGCGGTTATGTGCAAGGTGGTTATTTTGTCGCTCCCCGCCTGCAGCTTGCCGCACGCTACGATATCTTCAATCGTAACGGTACGGACGACGACGGTTTTCTGAATATGCCTGCCGTAGGTATGAACTATTTTTTCAGAGGATGCAACTTGAAACTACAGGCGATGTATCAGTATGTAGCCCGTTGGGGACATGACACGCAACTCGACCGTGATAATGATAATTTGGGTCTGGCTACTCACTCTGCCACGGTGATGCTTCAATATACATTCTAAATGGAGTTGGGAAAGGATTCGTTTATGAAGAAATACATTCTTTTCTTTTTTCTGCCCGTGCTGCTTGCAGGCCTGCATGCATGCGATGAGGGGAAAATTTATGAGAATGCCGTCGTGGCTACGGGGGAAGGACGCACAGTGAAGATGACAGGCCGTATTAGTGGTGTGGATAAGTGGTCGGGCGACTATAGTGTGGTAGTGGCAGGATTTGATGATGAAAGCGATTATGCCATTGTTTCAAAGGTGGTTCCGGTATCTGAAGCGGATGATGATGAAATCCAGTTGACAATGTCAGGCATAACGGATGAGGTGACAACTGTCGAGCTATGTGTAATCAATAAGTTGAGGAAGCGCATTGTCAGTTTGGTGGCAATGGAATGTACTGAAATCGCTGATACCATACTCATGGATGCGGGAACGGTTGATGCAGGTATGTACAATGCCATTCAACAAAAAATATTCAATGCCACTTGTACGGCTTGCCATGGTCTTAGCACCACTCCGGGGGGTGGCTTGAATCTGCTGGAAGGGCATAGCCATGCTGATTTGGTCAACCGGGCTTCAACGACGGTAAGCGGCAAGATGAGGGTTATGCCCGGCAATGCGTCGGAAAGTGTCTTGCATCTCATATTGGGTACGGACATCAGTTCGGATTGGCGTATAGACCATTCTCAGATGATAACCTCAGCTGATATGCAGTCTTTGATTAGCAACTGGATTGATGACGGCGCACAGCCGTAATAATGGGGCTTACTGGTAATACCGGTACTTTTTTGAACAACAACAACTAATTGACATTTAATATGAACAATAAACAACAACAAACGAATCAATCGGAGAATACTTTAACCGAAATCTTTAAATATGAGGTAGAAGCGGGTGTTTCGGAATATCATGTAATGATTCATGCCATCAGACCGGAAGCTACTTATGAAGAACAGCTAAGTGCGGTGGTCGACACTTACTGCCAACTGCGTGAAAATGAGCTGCAAGGTGCTGTTGCCGTCTTTAAACGTTACTTTCTGAGTGATGCCGCCAATCAGGCGGATATGCTGCTGGCGCTTTCGGCAGAATGTTCGGATTGCGCGCTCTCTGTGGTAGAGCAGCCACCGTTGAACGGTACAAAGATTGCACTGTGGGTCTATCTGCAGAAAGGTGTGGAGACACAGGTGCTTCATAACGGATTGTTCGAAGTGAGGCATGGTGGCTACCGTCACCTTTGGGGAGGCGGTGCTTTCAACCGTGCCGCCAACTCGGAGTACCAGACCCGCCTGCTGTTGAACGACTATGTGATGCAGCTGATGGAGCGAGGTTGTAAACTGGCTGACAGCTGCATACGTACCTGGTTCTTTGTGCAGAACGTGGATGTGAATTATGCCGGAGTGGTGAAGGCGCGCAATGAGGTGTTTGTTACCCAGGGCTTGACGGAGAAAACACATTATATTTCCAGTACCGGCATCGGTGGCCGTCATGCCGATCCCAAAGTGACGGTTCAGATGGATACCTATGCCGTAGATGGTTTGAAGCCTATACAAATTCACTACCTTTACGCACCTACCCATCTGAATCCTACATACGAATACGGTGTCAGTTTCGAGCGAGGTACGTATGTGGATTATGGCGACCGTCGCCAGGTGTTTATTTCGGGTACTGCGAGCATCAATAATAAAGGTGAGGTGGTATATCCCGGAGACATTCGCAAGCAGACGGAACGTATGTGGGAGAATGTAGGGGTTTTGTTGAAAGAAGCTGGCTGTACGTTTGATGATTTGGGGCAGATGATTGTCTATCTGCGGGATGTTGCAGACTATACAGTGGTCAAAGGAATGTATGACGAGCGTTTTCCGGATACTCCGAAAGTATTTGTGCATGCTCCCGTATGCCGTCCGGGTTGGCTGATAGAGATGGAATGTATGGGAGTCAGGTCTTTAGAAAACAAGGAATTTGCTCCATATTGATTGTTACTTTTAATGGATCGCTCTTAATTGAAAAAGTTTCTCATAGCTGTTTATGGTTGTTTGCTGCTCCTGCTTGCTGCAACTACGTTTGTAGAGCAGACGTACAGCACGGATTTTGTAGAAAAGCATGTTTATCATACGATTGGGTTTTGTTGTTTGTGGGGAGTCCTTGCTGCGATGACTGTTGTCGTGCTTGTCAGGCAGCGGTTGTGGCGGCGTCTCCCGACGTTGTTGTTGCATGGCTCCTTCCTCGTGATTTTGGCGGGAGCCATGATTACGTTTCTTTGTGGCCGGAAAGGATATGTACATCTTACTGTCGGCAGTGAGGTGAACTGCTTTTTGGAACAAGACGGCAGGCGCGTCGTAGAGTTGCCGTTCACCTTGCGTCTGGACAGTTTCAAGGTCGAGTATTATCCGGGTACGGATGCTCCTGCAGATTATATCAGTTATATTCACGGCGAGACGCCCGTCTCCATGAACCGTATTCTTTCACGGCAGGGATTCCGCTTTTATCAGTCTTCCTTTGATGAGGACATGCAAGGGAGCTGGTTGGCGGTGAATCATGATCCGTGGGGGATAGGGATTACCTATAGTGGATATCTTATGTTGGGGATTTCTATGCTCTGGATGCTTGTCAGTAGGGAGGGGGAATTCCGCAGGCTGTTGAGGCATCCGTTGTTGAAGAAAGGAGGCCTGTTCGTTCTATTGTTGCTGTGTTTGGGAAGTGCGGTACATGCGCAGAAAAGAAGCCTTCCGGCACTGGCACGCAAGCAGGCGGATAGTCTCGCCCGTAAGCAGGTGATTTATAATGACCGCGTGGTTCCTTTCAATACCCTTGCGCGGGATTTTGTACTGAAACTTACAGGAAAGCCGTCTTATGGAGGCATGACACCGGAGCAGGTGATTGGCGGATGGCTTTTGCGTCCGGAGGTTTGGCAGAATGAGCCGATGATTTATATCAAAAACGAGGCACTCCGTCGTCTGCTTCATCTGGAGACACCCTATGCACGTCTGGCTGATTTGTTCGACGGTGAGAAGTATCGCTTGCAGAAGTTCTGGAAGGGGAAGCAAGACCATCATCAGAAAATGACTTCTCTGGAAAAGGCCATTGTAGAGGCGGATGAAAAGGTGGGGCTGATTCTGATGCTCCAGAATGGTACATTGATTCGTCCTTTGCCGGAAGATGGGAGTGTAAAGCCTGTTTCCGATACAAAAATACAGGCCGAATTGCTGTATAACCGTATTCCTTTCAGCAAATGGCTGTTCATGTTCAACCTTACGGTGGGGATGCTGGCTTTCTTCCGTCTGCTGTATCGCGGCCTGCGCCGTTTGCCGGCATTGTCAGACTCTTCCGGTAGGATTGTGGCGCTCTCTTTCTCTTCGCATTTGGCAGATACTTTTTTCCCGTTTTCTCTTTATGCGGCGTTTCTCTTTCAACTCTTCGGGTATGGTCTGAGATGGTATATCGGCGGGCGTATCCCGTTGGGTAACGGATACGAAACGATGCAGTTCATGGCATTGTGTGCGCTGTTTCTGGCTTGTCTGTTTCGGCGGCGCTTCCCGTTTATGGTGCCTTTCGGCTTTTTGCTGTCCGGTTTTGCCTTGCTGGTGTCCTATTTGGGACAGATGAATCCCCCAATCACTCCCTTGATGCCCGTGCTCGTTTCTCCGTGGCTCAGTACGCATGTGTCATTGATAATGATGTCTTATGCTTTGTTTGCTTTCATGATGCTGAACGGTATACTGGCATTGTGTCTCCGCCGTTCGGCCCGGATGTTGATGTTGCTCAGCCGGTTGCTGCTTTATCCCGCCACTTTCTTTTTGGGAGCCGGCATTTTTCTGGGGGCGGTTTGGGCCAATGTATCATGGGGACGTTATTGGGCTTGGGACCCGAAGGAAGTATGGGCACTGATTACCTTTATGGTTTATGGAGCGGTGTTCCATGCGCGCAGCCTGCGCATTTTCCGCAGACCGTTGTTTTTCCATATCTATATGATTGTTGCTTTTCTGACAGTCTTGATGACCTATTTCGGGGTGAACTACCTCCTTGGAGGAATGCACAGCTATGCCAATGCCTGATTTTCGGGTGGTTCTACCTATTTATAATGACTGACTTGTTTCATTATACCTAATTTGAGCGATTGCACCATTGCCGCTGATGCCTTATCTTTGCAACATCAGATTTGAATGAATTAGTTAGTCATAATTACGTAACCACTTTTATGAAGATAAAAGGATCCCCGCTTCCCGATGTGATATCGTGAGGCGGGGATTTGTGTATGGCGTGGCGGATGCTGTATCACATAGGAAATAAGATAATTGTAGGATTAAAGTTAAGTTAAATAGAAATGTTGAAATATTGTTTCTCCACTTCCATAAGGGTATGGAAGATTTAATACGAAAGTGAAAAAAAAGAAATCCATATTACGCATCTCACCCAGTAAGTTTATGCCAAAGGTGTAGTTCTTCTCAATATTCTGAGCCACTATACCGGCATTTTCGATTCGCTTAGGAAAAGGCTTCCAGATATAGATGTCGCCATCCACATGGATAAATGGTTCCTGTTGCATTTCATAAGCGGCAATCTTGCCAAGTGTCCATATGGCAGGATTCTCATCATTGAGTTTATCTAACGTGGTTAGGTACGACGTGTAAGGCAAGTGTAACTTATTGATAAGTAGGTCAGCGCCTTCACTATCCGTTATCAGTTCAATTTCGTCATAGAATTGCTTCAACTGCAAGCAACTGAGTGCCCAACTCATATAATGAGTTTCTCTGAATGCCCATCCGCTATTTGGCGAGTTCTTATATGCTTTGGACCAATAGCTTTGTACAATCTTTGTTTTTTTCATCATGCTGAATTCTTTAAAATGATTAAAAACGTTTTTTCTCCATGTTCCCGGCGCCTGTGCCACGATAACGTTCGCGGGTTACGTTGAAATTATACTGTAATGTGAACGTCACACAGCGCATGTCACTGAAATTTTTCTGGAACATGGTAACAGCATTATTATGAAGTGTAACATTCTTTCTTGAACCATTGAAGATATCACGTGCCTCTAACGTGAGACTGAATTTCTTTTCACAGAAGTCTTTATATAACTTTGCATTTACGTAAGAAAAGCTGCTTATATATATGTTTCTGTCATTTCCTGATGTAGTCCACTGGTAATCGATGTTCAGCCAGATATCCATGGGAAGATGTATCGCATTTTGCCATTGTAAAATTCCTATAGGCTTATTCATGCTTTTGTCCTTGCCATTGACTACAATGTCAAACCATTGGGTAAACATTCCCGCATTGATTCGTGGCTGCCATGCACCGAATTTAAACTGTCCGCCTATAAAAGCCTGTAGAAAATGCTTTTTCTTAAAATTTTCATAAGTAAGAATAGAGATTTCACCATCATTACTATATGGTTTGGTAGTATTTACAATAGGACTGTCAAAATAAGAATATGACACTTGTGCAAAATAGCTCTTCCATACTGCCATGTATTCCAGATTATGCAGATTTGTCGGCTGAAGGCGTGGATTCCCCGACTCGTATGTCATCCTGTTCAGATAAGAGACATTAGCATTTAGGTTAGAATAGGTAGGTCTCTCTACCCTGCCGCTATATGACAATGACATTTGGACATTACCCAGGCGTGTTGAAGCATTGAATGAAGGGAACACATTGTTATATGTCTTGCTGAGATTATAATCAGAGTTTGTATTCTCAAAGTAATCATAGGCTACGTGTTCATACCTTAGACCTGCACCAATACTGAATTTGCCTAGCTGTTGCATAATCTCCATGAAGCAAGCTGTGTTTTCTTCCTTTATCCTTGAAACTGCATTAGCTAGATTAGTATATTCCGTATTAAAATGGTTGTTGGTTCTGGAACTGATATATTCCTCGCCAAATCTTAAGACTCCTTTGCCAATAGGATAAGTCAGCACCAACTTCTCTGCTAACATTCTGCTCTTATTCTCGCTATTGGTTGTAACATTCTGATTTTCATGTATCTGGCTTGTCTCATCATTTACGGTGATTTGTATACCTTTATTCCAGATGTAATCGGCATTAAAGTCGATATTGAGTTTCTTAATTTGGCCGTTATAATACACGTTTGCGGCATGTCGTGGCGTGTTCTTGATGATATTATTGGCTCTGGTCTCCCACTTGTCATAGAAGATATCGTTCTCCAGCACATTACTTACAAGATGGGACTTGTTCTTACTTTTGGCATATTCATTCTGATAATAGGTACCAATAGAATGGTTATTGTTGATTGTCCACAAGAAGCCAGCCTTACCAAGAAAGCCGTTATAACGTTTGGCATTGACTGTTGAGAGTTGCTGGCTCCACCTTGACTGTGCAAGCGTAGTTATATCTGTTGACTTCTTCTCCCTATTTTTGCCAGTATTATACATGAAGTTAGAGAACACCTCAAAGTCACAGACCCGATATTTCAGATTCATTATATTGGCATTCTGTAAGTAGTGTTGGAATCCATGTGTAGACCTAAATGCGCTGCTTAAACCTTCGCCTTGAGGCCTTTTGGTGCGGATGCGTATCACTGCTTTTGCGTCTGCTGAATAAGAAGTGCCAGGGCTGGTAATAACCTCCACGTTGCGAATATTGCCAGATAATAATGTTGACAACTCTTGTGAGTCAGTTATCTTACGTCCATTTATATAAACGACAGGTAAACCTTTACCGAAAACCTCTAGATTACCATTGTTCTCGACAACCATGGGTATCTGTCTTAGCACATCTTTTGCAGTTCCGGCGTTGGCCAAAACACTATTCTCTACATTTGTTACCAAGGCATTCCCTTTTAAGTGCACTTTAGAGGCATTACTTTTAACAACAACTTCCTTTAGTTGGGTATTAGAATTAATCATCTTGATATTTCCAAACTCACTATCCGGAGCAATATCAATAATTTTTATATCAAATCCAACGAATGACCGTCTAAGCTTCAAACCTGTCGTTAAATCGCTTGACAAATTGAACTCACCATTGCTGTTGGTGATTACTCCTGTAACAAATACTGAATCTTGCAAGAGAACAGCATTTACAAATTCCAGAGGGTTCCCATTCTCATCGAGAACTCGGCCTTTTATATCCTTGCCAAATGCAGATGAAGAAAGCACCAATATTACAACTATGGCTAATGTTAAACGTTTCATATATCCGTTAATCTAATTGGTTCTTTTTAATGTCCTTCCACTCAATGATTCTGTCTTTATCTTCGTTGCAGACTACATGGGCGATGTGTTTTTCTTTTGTACCCTCCCTTGAAACTACATAATATGTGACATTGGCAGAGAAGCGCACTTCATCATTTTCCTTGTAATCTTCGCAGGAGAACTTGCTGCCAAATTCAATCTTTTCTCCATTGGTAAGTTTGGAAGAAACATGGTTTATAACAGCCTCTTCAAAATTCTTATTCTCCCAATTTCCATGACCGGGCATATTGATATGCCCACTTTTTGTTAACGCAACTATCATCATAAAGACGATGCAAGCTGCTAACCTTATAAATTTACTTTTCTTCATAATATGTAATATCTATTTTATATTAAATAACGATTTGTCACTTATCCCGTTACGTAGGTTCAGTTTGCAGTCGTTTTCTTCTGACGCAGAATAAAGTGAATCGCAATTTTCCGACAATAGCAGATATAGTGTCTTGTACGTATTCCCATTGTCAGAAACAATTGTGTATCTTACTTCTGCATAAGTACACGCCTTGTTTGTTTTTTTCTGATGGAGTTTTTGCTGTATGCTTTCCCAATGTATATTCTCTCCATCTTTTAGTCCTAGTTTGATATATGCCGTGGCAGCTTTCTTGATTTTCCATTTCTGTGTACCTGGTACACTACTGCATGAACCAAATACCAACATCATTGTAGATATGCCTATTAATGTTTTCATTAAATGTTTCATGCTTTTTTATTTGATGGTTTTAAACTTTTGACGATGCGAAGTTATAATGGATATAAGCCTTAAAACGACTAAACAACCAAATAAAAAGTCTTAATAAAAAAAACGTAACCTATTGAAAAACAATGGTTACGTTTTCTTGAAATCTAAATACCGTCTCGTGGAGTCTTAATCAGCTCTTAACGCTGTTGACACAAGCTACAATATCCTGCCCTTCGGCTGCTCTTATCTTTTTTCGGATGGAGGTTTTGCGAACATAAATCGTGGCATCCGACTGTTGAGTAATAACCCCAATTTCTTTTGTTGAGAAACCTGCACATAAAAGGCAAGATATCTGTACTTCCTTTTCCGTAAGTGCATTTCCGTATTGTTTTATAAGCCGGACGTGAAAGTTATCATAGAGGAGGTCAATGACGGGATAAAGGTCTGACCATACAAGTAGGCTGTTTGTAGGGATTTTACCTTCACTGATACCAGATATGTGTTTTAGCAGAGCTTGGTTCTGATTGGTAGGAGTGTTTGCTACCATACGGATGATGCCTAATTGCTGTAACAGGATTTTCTTGAAGAAGGCATCATCGTCTGCCTTTTGTTGTTTCTCGCCTGCTGCTTCTGCCGTAGCAGTCTGAGCCTCTGCCAACATTCGGGTCAGAGTGTCAATTCTGTCTTCTGCCTCTGCCAGTCGCTGAACCCTGTTCCTGTAATATAGATAGCTGATTATAACACCAACAATCAACAGCAGTACAACCACCGACAACATCCATCCCATGCGTTGCCGGCTGAGCCTCAATTCATGGTTGACCATCTGCAAACGGTTCTTCGCTTCTTGCCGTCTGGCCAGTATGCTTTCCTTTGCTTGCATATTGGCTGTGATAGAGTCACAATAACGGGCAAAATCCACATACGATATATTCTTGCCATCTACATAATCTAATAAATAACGCTCTTGTTCTATCACTACCCTGCGCCCGATATCAGCGAAACCTTTTGCTTCCAACTTTGCCTCGCTCTTGATGGCTTTGTCATTACAGATACGGGCGGAATCAAACCTGTGCAGATTGATATAGTTGCTCGCCATTGCCATTTGGATTGCCGACATCTCAGCCACCTGCGGCAACATTCGGCCTATTTGGTAGTACATGTCGTTTGAATGACGATATTGACCGTTGTTTGCCAAATAGTCGGCATAGTTGCGAAGGAATTCACATGCAATGGCCGTGTCATCGTTCTCTGTTGCCAGTTGGATACTTTTGTCATAGAATTGTTCTGATTGTCGGTTGCCCATTAGCGAGAGATTCTCCCCCATCTTATAGTTTAGTATGGCCTGCTCACGTTTCGGCAAATCATATTTCAATGTTTTTTTCAGCATCTCTATGGCCTTTTGGTGTTCCCGCTGATGTTCAAAGATGCTCACTTCTGCCGCCAGCAACCGCACTCGTTTTGCCGGGTCTGCAATTTCAGTGAGCCCTTTTTCAATAGCCTTTATTGCCTCCTTTTCCTTACCTTTCCAACTCAGATATGACGCTTCCAAAAGGTAACTGTCAGCCTGTTTGTCTACGTCTCTCCTGTAATATGTAATCGCCTCTGGCAGCTGTTCATCCTCTGTCAGCGACATCCCCAAGGCTTGATGTGCCAAGGCCCGGTTCCATACCAGATGTAATTGTTCTTCTTCATCTAGTTCCCCTGCATTTTCTAAAGAATCTAATACCGCCAAAGCTTGCACTGGATTTTCCTTAAGTATTTTGTCGTTTAAAATCAAAGACTTTTCTTTAGATAAGTTGCATGATGCAAATATCATTAATATTATTATGTATCTAATTATATTACAATAACTTTTCATAGGTAATACTTGTTGTTTTTTACTCCTCCTTATTCTTTAGCTAATCTTCCAAAATTAGAGAGATTTCTATATTCAATATTCATCATACTCTTTTTGATTTATGAGAAAATTGTCTGTTTGCATCTGATTCGACTAATAAACCTTTTATTTCAACTTTAAGTAATCTTGCTATTAACTTCTTTCATCTTATGTGGAGTGATTTTTTTACGAAGATATTGCTTTTTTACGTAATTTTCATAATTTTATTCAAACTTTTCAATGAAACGCATTAGATAAGATTCCGGTAAGTCCAATATGTAAAAAGCATTGAATAGTCTATAAGTTCATCTGGATGACGAACATCATTCTATTTATGATGACTGCTTCCTTTTATTATACCTAATTTGAGCGATTGCACCATTGCCGCCGATGCCTTATCTTTGCAACATCAGATTTGAATGAATTAGTTAGTCATAATTACGTAACCACTTTTATGAAGATAAAAGGATCCCCGCTTCCCGATGTGATATCGTGAGGCGGGGATTTGTGTATGGCGTGGCGGATGCTGTATGTAAGGCAGGTTGAGACTGCTTGTCGGGCAGATTGAGTCATGGCAAGAGGAGGGTTGACATAGGGGATGAACCTTGTCTTCAGTCTGAAGATGCACATCTCTACGCTGAAGATATACATCTTTATGCAGAAGATGTACATCGCTAGGCACAAGATAAACCTTAGTAATAGCTAGAGGACTTTTCCCGTATGGGGGAGGATACTTTTGCAAGGGATTCATCCGGTTTTTCCCTATAAGCCGTAGCGGGTAGGGAAACGGTTGCCGGAAGAATCTTATAGAGAGTCCTTGATGTCGCCCAATTCCACTAGCTTGTTCACAATGGCGTAGATGGTGAGCCCTGCCGGAGAATGTATCTGCAGTTTGCGTGCAATGTTACGGCGATGGGTAATGACGGTATGGATAGACAGGTAGAGCTTGTCGGCGATGGCTTTGTTGGTCATTCCTTTCACAACGCAAGTAATGATTTCCTTTTCACGCTGGCTCAAGGCTTCTTGTTCGTTGTCTTTCTCTTCCTCTTCTTCGGTGTGTAACAGATGGTTGATCTTGCCGGCTATGATATCCATATCGTCACAAATGGCGAAGTTCTCGTCATATTCTTTCAGCGTATTGTTGTCAATGACGGAGCATACCAATGCTATGTATTTGATTCCGGTTTTCCCGTTTTCTGCTTTAAAGGCATTCAAGTCAAACCATCCGCCGAATGTCGGGTTGATAATGATGATATCCGCTGAATGCATGTGGATATAGTTCTGTAGGGATTCCGGCGAAGAAACCTCAATGGGGTGTGCATTCAAGTTGGGGATGCGTTTTAATACAGCCGTAAGTCCGCTGCGGATAATGACCGAAGTTTCTGCGACGACAATTTTGGGTGAAACATTATTGTTCATCTTTCAGTTTCCTTTCTATTTGTGCTACGGCGGGGACAAACATATAATCTTCTACTTGGCAGTGTGTAGCGAGATCCTGTTCGCAGTTGAAAATGTCGAACAGGACAGCGTTGAGGAGATTATTGTTCTCCTTTTCCGGATAGTATTTGATGATGATGTTCTTCAGTTCTTTCAGTTTGGTGTCTATCTGGTTATGCTTGCTGGCAAAGGTAGCGATATTGTATTCATCGGAGAGACTGCCTTGCAGCAATTGCTCTACATAAGTGAATACGGCCTGGTTTTCGTATTCCATGTGCCGGCGTACTTCCTTGGCATACTCATCAAAAAATTTCAGGATGAGGTAGGCTACGTCATTGCTGCCGGAACAGTCGATGGCTTCAATCAGTTTGCGGCGGATGGCGGGCAGGTTGAAATCGAGGAAGTAAGCGTGCGCGCGTTTCAGATAATCCATGAGGGCGGAAATTGAAAAATCACTTTCTTTTCCGCTGTATGAATATTGTTCTTCGCTGATGAAATTGGCCACGGCGAGGAATGTGGGGCAGTCAACGCCTTGTGCCTCACAGACGTCCTTCACGCTTTTATCTCCGAATCCCAATGACAGGCCGAAACGGCTCATCACCATTAATAAGGAGTAGTTATCACAGATGAGATCACTCATCTTATCTGTGGATCGGTACTTATGTTGCTCATCCATTGTATGTTAATGTTTTGATGGTCTTGAACTTGTGCGCAAAGTAACGGTTTTTACCTGGAACCTGCAATCCCTATTTATAGGTATTTTCTTTGTGGAAATGGGCTGGAAAGGCTTTGTGAAAAGTAATAACGCAGTAAAACTATAGGATTTAGTTTTATTTAACGAGAAAAAATAGTTTTGAAACTAATTTATTTAGTTATTTGCAGCAAATAAAGAAGAATTATGAAAGGATTGACTGTAAAAGAGGAAGAACTTATGAACTTTTTCTGGGAAAAAGGACCATTGTTTGTAAAGGAAATACTGGCATTCTATGAAGAGCCAAAACCGCATTTCAATACGCTTTCCACGATTGTCAGAGGCTTGGAGGATAAGGGGTTTCTAAGCCATAATACGTATGGCAATACTTATCAGTATTATGCGGTGGTGAGTGAAGAGGATTTCCGCAAACGGACACTGAAGAATGTAATCAGTAAATACTTTAATAATTCCTATCTCAGCGCGGTTTCATCATTGGTGAAAGAGGAAGACATATCACTGGATGAACTGAAACAGCTGATACAGGAAGTGGAAAAGGGGAAGAACAGAGAATCATGAAAATCTAATCAAGTAGCTGTAAGATAATCGATCAATAATTATATGGGCCTGTTTTTCGTTTATATACTCAAGTCATCTGTTTGCCTGGCGGTATTCTATTTGTTTTATCGCCTGTTGCTGAGCCGTGAAACATTCCACCGTTTCAACAGATTTGCCTTATTGGGCATTTTGGCATTGTCCTGCCTGCTTCCGTTGGTCGAAGTCAGCGTACATGAGCAGACGGAGGTACATCAGACAATGATGACATTGGAGGAATGGTTGCTGCTGGCCGATGCGATGAACTCGGCAGAGGCGGAAATACAGGCGCAGGATATTACCGTAACTTGGATACAGGTGGCTTTGCTGCTTTACCTGTTGGGCATCTTTTTCTTCATATCTCGGAATATCTATTCACTGGTACGGTTGCTGATGCTGTTGAAATCCGGTAGCAGAGAGAAGGTCAGCAAATTCCTTTCGGATAGAAAGTGCGTCACTTTGATTGTGCACGACAGTGACATCGCTCCATTCAGCTGGATGAAGTATGTTGTTATCTCCCGGAAAGATTTGGAGGAAAACGGGCGGGAGATATTGATTCATGAACTGGCGCATATCCGTAACCGGCATTCTGTAGATCTGTTGGTAGCTGATATCTGTATCTTTTTTCAATGGTTCAATCCCGCTTCATGGCTGTTGAAACAGGAATTGCAGAATATTCATGAGTACGAGGCGGACGAGACGGTAATCAAGGAAGGTGTGGATGCAAGGCAATATCAATTATTATTAATAAAAAAAGCTGTCGGCACAAGGCTCTACTCTATGGCCAACAGCTTTAATCACAGTAAACTTAAAAAACGTATCACTATGATGTTAAAAGAAAAATCAAGTCCGTGGGCACGTATGAAGTATCTGTATATACTTCCGGTTACCGCTATTGCAGTCACCGCCTTTGCCCGTCCCGAAATCTCGGATACCACAAAAGAGATTTCTGCCGTCAAAGTTAATGATTTGGCCGCAATTGTAGAAACAAAAGTGACGGAAAGTGTGAATGTACTGCCCGAAGCATCAAAGGAAGTGCCTTTGGCGGCAGACACTACAAAGCCTGTTGAGGTGAAGTATATCCCTAAGGAAGTAAAAGACCGGTTGAGTGGAACCCCGGTTCTTGAAGGAAAGGAGGATATGCCTGAATTTCCGGGTGGCATGTCTGCTTTGATGCAGTATTTCCGGAAGAATATGCGTTATCCGGAGGCTGCCAAGAAGAGAGGTACCCAGGGTCGGGTCGTAGTACGGTTTGTGGTCGGTAAAGATGGAAGTGTCAGGAATCCGAAAGTGCTCCGTCCGGTGGATGAGGAATTGGATGCAGAAGCTATCCGTCTGGTAAAGGCTATGCCGAAATGGAAACCGGGAATGGAGGGAGGACAGGCGGTAGATGCAAAATTCACGGTTCCGGTGAAGTTCAGCTTGGATGATGGTCAGTCCGGAGATTCTGCCGATGGCATGGCAGAGGAAGGAGTGGCTGTCGGCAATGGGAAAGAGCCGTTGTATGTCGTGGATGGAAAAGAGGTGAGTCCATCTGTCATGAGTGCATTGAATCCCGAGAGGATAAAGGGTGTGACAGTCTTGAAAGACAAGTCCGCTACAGAATTATATGGAGAAAAGGGAAAGAATGGCGTCATTTTGATAACGCTGGAGCAGGAAACGTCGGGAATAGTGCTCGGTCAGAGCATTTCTGTAGATAAGGAAGCGGGTACGAACGGAGAGATTCACATTGCCGCTAAAAAATCAAAAGATGCCGAAAAGACCGCTGTACAAGGTACCGTGAAAGTGGAAGGTAAGGTAATCGATGAAAAGGGAAATCCGGTTATTGGTGCCATTGTTCTGGTGGAGGGAACTGACATGGGAGCCGTTACCGATTTGGATGGTAATTTTATTCTTTCTGTCCCTTCTAAAGAGGATATACTGGTTGTCTCGTACGTTGGTATGGCTACAGTAAAGGTGAAAGTTCAGTCGAAAGTGACCGTAACGTTGAAAAATGAATAGTCTCTAACAACTATGATAAAGAAGATTCTCTCTTTGTTTCTTATTCTGATGCTCGCTTGGGTGGGGCTTTGCCCTGCCCAGACGGCCACAAAGAAGTATTATCTGGTGGATGGTCTTTTTTTTGAAGGGATGCCGCCCTGTATAGGTTCTGGTAATGTGGTTGCCTATATTGAACATCGGGATGATGAAGATCACCGGGTTACCGAGCTTCGTCTGAAGAAGGGTGTTACTTTGCCGGAAGATGTGAGGAGGTATGCTACGCCTGTCGAGGAAGTGCCTGGTGGGGAGGCTTTGTTGATGAGTTTTCGTGGCGGGATGGGGAAGAAGTGGCCGATAGGAGGTGTTGTGCAGACATTGAAACCGGGGGAATGGGTAGGGAAACCTTTTCCTGCGTTCAAGGTGAAAGATACCGGGGGCAGGGAATGGACCAATGCCGATGTGGCGGGTCATCCTATGGTCTTGAATTTCTGGTACACAGGTTGCGGACCCTGTATTCGTGAGATGCCCGAGTTGAATAAATGGATGGAACTGTTTCCTGAGGTGATGTATCTCGCTACTACTTTTGATTCGGCGGAGCAGATTAAGAGAATTGTAGAAAACCGTCCTTTCCGCTTTACACAGATTGCCGATGAACTGTTCTTTTTCAAAACTTTCAATGTAAGTGGTATGCCTGTTACGATACTGGTTGATAAAAAAGGGATTATCCGGCATATAGAAGAGGGAACAGGAGATGCCAAACTTCGTTTTATGCAGGATACATTGAAGAAACTGGCGGGGGAGTGATACACTTTGGGGGAAAGTGCAGTTTTTGTATTTCACAAACAATTGTCATTTATGAAAAAACAAGCATTATTCTTGATGCTGTGTACATTCATCGCTGTCTTTGGGTTGTCAGATTCCTTGTCAGCTTGTACATCTGCTGTAATTTCCGGTAAAGTTACTCCTGACGGCCGGACTGTTTATCAGGATTTGTTGCAGTAACCTTACGGGCTTACCTGCATCCGGCGTTTGTCTCTTTCCGGATATGTTCCAGTATTTCCGCTTCCTGTTCCGGATGGAACCAATGAATCTCCTCATCCCGTTTGAACCAGGTCATTTGCTTGCGCGAGTAGATGCGGGAGTTCTGTTTTATCTTGTCGATGGCGAAAGGCAGGCTCCACTCACCGTCCATATATTTGAATAACTCCTTATAGCCTACCGTATTCAAGGAGTTGAGCGCCCGGTAAGGATAGACTTGGCGGGCTTCTTCTATCAATCCTTCCTCTATCATTAAGTCAACACGGCGGTTGATGCGGTCATAGAGCTCTTCTCGGTTGCGGGTCAGTCCGATTTTGAGGATGCGGAAAGGACGTTCCTTCTTCCGGCAGGTACGGAAAGAGGTATAGGTCTTGCCCGTCATGTAGCAGATTTCCAATGCGTGGATCACACGTTTGGGATTCTTTAAATCCACAATCTTATAATATTCCGGATCTAACAGTTTGAGTTCGGCGCACAATCTTTCCAACCCTTCGGTCTCATACTTGTGCAGCATCAGCTGGCGGGTTTCGGTGTCCACGGTAGGGATGTCGTCGATGCCTTTGCAGATGGCGTCCACGTACATCATGGAACCGCCGGTCAGCAGTAGGGTGTCATGTTCGGCAAACAAGATGTCGAGAAGTTTCAATGCTTCCGCTTCATACTGGGCGGCGCTGTAGTAGTCTGTCAGTTTAAGGGTACCGATGAAGTGATGTTGTACACGCTGTAATTGTTCGGAGGTGGGAGCGGCTGTACCTATCTTCAGGTCAGCATAAAGTTGTCGTGAGTCGGCCGAGACAATGCAAGTATGGAATTGCTCTGCCAATCGGAGGCTTAGTTCTGTTTTGCCTACTCCCGTAGGACCGATAAGTACGATTAAGGTGTGCATACGGATAGAAAACTTAGGCGCGGACGTGCAATCCGCGCCTTTCTGAATGGAATGATATCTGTTTAATATTTTTCTTCCTCATAAGAAGCGCCGGCGCCTTCGTCCAATCCACCGAATCCTTCTTTGTCGAAGTCCTCCATGTCAAAGTCCTGGTCACCGTAGAAGTTCTCGTCCAAGTCGAGAGAACCGCTTCCTGCTGCCATTTCTTCAAAGTCAATGGTTTGCTTGGGAGCCTCGCCTGTTTTCTTGGTACATTTGGAACCTTTCATATCCTTTCCGGTAATAATCTCTGAGAGTTCGATGAAGAAGCAGCGTTCCGTCATGTAATCAAATACATAAAGCAATTTCTGTTTCTCGTCCTCAATCAGTTCGCTGAGCACGGTCTCTTTCATCACCCAACTGTCCATCTCCGGGTTATCGTCCATCTCTTCCAAGGTGATTTCCTTCTCTTTTTCCCAATCGTCGTCACAGATGAAGAAAGAGGTCATCTGGTCGTCCGTATAACCGGCCGATTTTAGGATTGCTTCATGGAAGTCGTAAAAAGTAGCTTCCGGGTCTATTTGTATTTCTCTGACAAAATCGTCCACTTCGTCCGAGATGATTGTAAATCTGTAGATCATGATGATTTCTGATTTATAATTTATGATTTCTGATTTATGATTCGAGAATTATGGTTTCAAATGCGTATTGCAAACATAAATCATAAATCTCAAATCATAAATCTTTTCATTTTCCTGCGGGGATAATGCCGCGGGCTGATTCACGTATAAAGTTTACAATATAACTTATTTCGGGTGTCATTTCCATCTCATCCTCAATCTTCTTCAAAGCGTCTGTATTGTTGAGGCCGCTCTGATAGATAATGCGGTAGGCGTTGTGGATGTTTTCAATCGTTTCATTGGAGAAACCGCGGCGACGCAGTCCCACGATATTGATACCTGCGTAGCAGATAGGCTCACGTCCGGCAATGATGTACGGTGGAATATCCTTGCTGAAACGGCAGCCTCCCTGTATCATGCCATATCCGCCTATCCGGCAGAACTGGTGCATCAATACATTGGCGCTGATGATGGAATGGTCATCAATCACAATCTCACCTGCCATCTTGGTAGAGTTGCCTATAATGCAACCGCTGCCGATCAAAGCGTCGTGAGCTACGTGTACGCCTTCCATCAATAGGTTGTTGTTGCCAAGGATTGTTTTGCCTTTGGCGGCCGTACCGCGATTGATGGTCACGTTCTCACGGATAATGTTGTTGTCGCCTATTTCGGCAGTTGTTTCTTCTCCTTTAAACTTCAAATCCTGGGGAATGGCGCCGATCACAGCTCCCGGAAAAATCGTATTTCCATTGCCGATGCGCGCACCGTACAGAATGTTGGCATTCGCCATAATCTTGTTGTTATCACCGATTACCACATTCTTGTCAATGAATACAAAAGGAGCAATCTCTACGTTTTCCCCGATTTTCGCTTCGGGATGAATATACGCTAAGGGACTTATCATGTTGGTTATTTATGAATTATGAATTGTGAATTATGAATTGTGAACTACAAATGATTAAACGGCATTCATAATTTAAAATTCATAATTCACAATTGATTTACTTGTTCTTTACTATTTGTGCCATGAATTCTGCCTCGCAAACAACCTTTTCGCCGACGAAGACATAACCTTTCATCGTAGATATTCCACGGCGTATGGGAGCCATCAGTTCTACGCGGAAAATCAGCGTGTCGCCCGGTACTACTTTCTGGCGGAACTTCACGCCGTCAATCTTCATGAAGTAAGTGGAATAGCGTTCCGGTTCGTCCACGGAGTTCAGTACAAGCAATCCGCCCGTCTGCGCCATGGCCTCTACCTGCAATACGCCCGGCATTACGGGTTCCTGCGGGAAGTGTCCTTGGAAGAAAGGCTCGTTGCCTGTTACATTCTTTACACCTACAATATAGTTGGCGCCGATTTCGATGACCTTGTCCACCAACTGGAAAGGATAACGGTGGGGCAGAAGTTCGCGGATACGGTTTACGTCCATAATCGGTTCGCGGTTGCAGTCGTATGTAGGCGCCTGTATTTCATGCAGGCGGATCTCCTTACGCATCTGGCGTGCGAATTTATTGTTGATGGTGTGTCCCGGACGGGTGGCGATGATGCGGCCTTTGATGGGCTTGCCTATCAAGGCCAGGTCACCGATAACGTCAAGCAATTTGTGGCGTGCGCATTCATTGGGCCATACCAACGGCTTGTGGTTGATGTATCCCAACTGTTTGGCATCCATGTGGGGAACTCCCATTACATCCGCCAGTTTGTCATAGTTTTCCTGTGACATTTCGCGTTCGTAGATTACGATGGCGTTGTCCAGGTCACCTCCCTTGATGAGACCGGCCTGCAGCAACGGTTCAATTTCGCGTACAAACACGAACGTACGGCTGGCTGCTATTTCGTCTTTGAATTTCTTCATGTCCTCCAGTGTTGCGAACTGGTTGGGGATGATGGAAGAATCGTAAGAGACCAGCACGTTCAGGCTGAAGTTCTCATCCGGCAAAACGATGATGGAAGAACCGGTTGTTTCATCACGGAACTCTATTTTAGACTTGATGATATAGAAATCCTTTACGGCGTTCTGCTCTACAGTGCCTACCCGTTCTATTTCGTTGACATAATATTGGGCGCTTCCGTCCAAGATTGGAAATTCCGGACCGTTGACCTGTATCAGGCAGTTGTCTATGCCCAATGCATAGAGGGCTGCCATACCATGCTCTATGGTACTGACCTTTACGCCGTTCTTGGAGATTACGGTGCCGCGGGTGGTTTCGGCTACATTATCCGCTACTGCATCGATGAGGGGTTGCCCTTCCAAGTCAATGCGTTGGATTTTGTATCCGTGATTGTCCGGAGCAGGATTGAAAGTAACGGTCAGGTCAAGTCCCGTATGAAGACCTTTTCCACTGAGTGAAAAGCTACCTTTTAGAGTCTTTTGTTTCAACATTGGTTACTTATTTAATTGTTGTTTAAGTTCGTTTAATTCTTTGCGGAGGGCATTCAACTCAAAGTACATATCCGGCAGCTTGCGATAAACCGATGCTGACTTGAAATAGGGCTTCATCTCCATGGGGGGCGTACCTATCAGCCGGCTGCCCTCTTTCAGACTGCCGGGTACACCGGACTGTGCGCCGAGGTTCACCTTGTCACCTATATGAATATGTCCTGCAATGCCTACCTGGCCGCCGAACATACACCATTCGCCTACCTTGGTGGAACCTGCAATGCCTACCTGTGCCGCCATTACCGTGTGCGAACCGATTTCGTCATTGTGGGCAACCTGCACCAGATTATCCAGCTTTACACCGCTGTGGACGATGGTCGCTCCCATGGTGGCGCGATCTACACAAGTGTTTGCCCCTATTTCCACATTGTCTTCCAATATAACGATACCGATTTGGGGAATCTTCTCGTAACCTTGAGGGGTGGGAGCAAAGCCGAAACCGTCTGCGCCAATCACGCTTCCTGCATGCAAAATGCAATGGTTGCCCACACGGCAATCGTGGTAAATGGTGGCGTTGGCATAAATGATACAGTCACTGCCCACTTTGGCGCCGCTACCGATAGTGACATGTGGATGAATGACGGTATTGTCTCCCACCTCTGCATGTTCACCCACGTATGCAAAAGGTGCAATGTAAACATCCTTGCCTATTTTAGCTGTCTCGGCAACAAAAGCCAGCGGATCAATTCCTACACGTTTGGGCTTGCTTTGCTCGTAAAGATTTAGCAATTTGGCAAGACTTTCATACGCATTGTCCACTTTTATCAAAGTGGCTTTTATCTCTTGCTCGGGTACAAAGTCCTTGTTTACCAAGACAATGCTTGATTGGGTCTCGTATATGTAGGGGGTATATTTGGGGTTGGATAGGAAAGAGATGGCTCCCGGTATTCCTTCTTCGATTTTCGCAAAGGTATGGACGGTAGCATTCTCGTCTCCAACAATTTCTCCTTGGATAAATGTTGCAATTTGTTTAGCAGAGAACTCCATGTCTTATTATTGTTAGATGGTTTCAAAATACAAATAACGGACTTTTTTTTTATATTTCCTTATCCTAAGGTGAATATTTTATACTTACCTATGCAAACGTTGGTAGCACAAGTAGTATTTTTTTACCTTCTTAGACAAGAGGGAGATGTTGAGCATATCCGATGCTTCGGCTATGTTTTGGGTTGTGCCGTCATTGTAAAGGATATCAATGCTGTCATCTGCCGCGTCATACATATTCTTCTCGATGCTGGGGGTGGAGATGAAATAACTCGCCTCGGAGAGAGGAATGTCCAGTTGCCCACTGATTTGCAAAATCAGTTCTTTTTTCCTTTCCTCGCCAAAAGGTTCCGTAGAAATCTCCACTTTAAAGATATTGCGGTTTATCATGCCCGTGCTCAATGTAGATAGAACCTTGTCCGGATGGCTGCTCCAAACTTTCAGGGCAGTCCATATATCGTTGTCGTCCAGTTGGATGAAGTTTTCCAGGCATTCGGGGTTATTATAAAATGTTTCCGGACTGATATTGTTATAAAGAAAGAACTTCAATGCGGGTGAGGCAAAGAGATCCCTTCCTTGGCTTGCCAACTCCTTGGCGCGCAGCAAGGCGCTGATAAGCATCTTTTCGTAGGCAACGGAGGTCTTATGCAAATACACCTGCCAATACATCAAGCGGCGGGCGGTAAGAAAATTCTCAATGGAGTAGATGCCTTTGGACTCTACCACCAGGTGATCGTCTTTTACATCGAGCATCTTGATGATGCGTGCCGAGCCGATATTTCCTTCGCTCACTCCTGTATAGAAACTGTCACGACGCAAGTAATCAAGACGGTCCATATCCAGTTGCCCGCTTACCAATTGGTGCAGGAAGCGTTTGGGGTATTCGTCCTTGAATATTTGGATGGCAAGCGTCAGTTGTCCGTTCATTTCTTTGTTGATGCGCTCCATCAGCATCAGTGAAATATCTTCGTGCGAGACACCTTTTACGATGGTATCTTCGAGTACATGGGAGAAGGGGCCGTGTCCGATGTCGTGCATGAGGATAGCTGCCTGTACGGCTTCCGCTTCGCTGTCGAAGATGAAATTGCCTTTAGCAGTGAGTTGTTGGATGGCTTCGCTCATCAGGTAGAATGCACCTAGTGAGTGTTGGAAGCGGGTGTGCTGTGCGCCGGGATAGACTACGGACGACAATCCCAGTTGTTTGATACGGGTGAGGCGTTGCAGGAGGGGATGCCGTACAATGTCATACAGCAGCCCTTTGGGGATATTTATGAACCCGAAGACAGGGTCGTTGATGATTTTACGTTCGTAGGACATATATAATAAGGTGTATATCGTTTCAGACTAAAAAGTTCATTACCAGTCTCGTCATAAGTTCTTTTTCCTCTATTCTTGATTCGGCAATCATGATGGTGACTGCCACGAGGGTGCTATCATCTATGCGTTTTTCTCTGTTGTCACGATAGAGGATTCCGTTCTTTTGTAGGAAATAGAGGAATATCGTAGCTGCGATACGTTTGTTGCCATCGCTGAATGAATGGTTCTTTGTTACAAAATAAAGCAAATTGGCTGCCTTTTCTTCTACGGAAGGATATACGTCTTCTCCGCCGAATGTCTGATAGATGGCACCGATACTGCTGTGAAACGAATCGTCCTTCTCGTTTCCGAAGAGGTCATTGTGGGTATTGAACTTCATGTCATTGATTACTTTCCGGCATTCTTCGTAGCTTAATATGTAGGTTGCTTTGTTGCCTTCAGGCTTTCCGATGCACTGGTGGTCGTAGTCGTCCAGCAAATCGAGTGCCATAGTGTATTGTTCTACGACGGCGAGCACCTGTTTGGCGTCCAGCTGGTCGGTGGAGCGTTTCAGTATTCTGATGGTTTCGCCTAGTTGCTTCAAGCGGTTGTCGTTGATGGCTATACCGCGAATCAAGTATTCCTTTAATATATTTGTAGCCCATCTGCGAAAAAATGTAGCTCTTTTCGAGTTTACCCGATATCCTACACTGATAATAACATCTAAGGTATAGACAGCTACATTTTGCTTTACTCCAACAACACGCATTTTTTGCGTGTTGTTATCTTTATCGACTTCGCCTTCTTTGAAAATATTATTTATGTGCTTTCTGATGGTTTTTTCATCTTTGTCGAACAATAGACTCATTTGATTGGCAGTAAGCCACACCGTATCTTGTTCCAACTTCACATCAATAGAAGTCTTCCCGTCTTGGGTCTGATAAATTACAATCTTGCTTTGATTCATGATTTGTATCTTTTGTGTCCGGCAGAAATTCTACTGCCGTAACAATACACAAATATCCGAATCATATCTTGAACATCAAAATTTAATCCGGATATTTTAGAGTGCGGATGCTTTCTCCGCAGTAAAGTTTCGCTAATCTTGCACAGTACGGAACTGTACTTAGTCGTCTTTTATCATGATACCGCTTTATAGTCTCAACTGTGCAAGAAAAGAATGTGACTTATCCTACTATAACTTGTAAGAATTGTTGTATATGTAGTATCCGATCCGAAAAGCTGAAATGTTTGTCTCTCATTTTTTATAGTATTCTTCCAAAACCCACTTGAGTTGTTGCCATTGTGCTACAATGTTATACACTATTTTGCCTGTCTTATCTATAATAACACCATGAGGAATGCCGGTTATACAATACAACTTATAAAGTTCTTTCACGCGTTCCTGATTGCCTACATACAGTTCAGGCCAAATTACCCCTTTTTTATCTAAAGCTTTTGACCAACTTTCTTTAGAAGTATCAAAGGAAATTCCTAAAATATCGAAACCGTTTGCTTTATATCTCTCATATAATTCTTTAATATGAGTTTCTTGTGCCAAACAAGGGCCACACCAGCTAGCCCAGAAATCCAGGTATAGAAGTTGAGATTTACCTATATAATCCGAAATTTTCACTTCTTTATCATTTCTGTTTTTTAATGTAAAATCTATAAATAATTTGCCAACTAATTGTTCCTGCATATCTTGATATTTTCGAGAGTTATAAGCATCTTGTACATCATATCGCAACTTGTCATTTTCCGGCAATAAATCATATAATGTATAGAAATAGGGGTCGTTCATATAGTGAGCGTCATCAAGAAAAAGAGATCTTCCTATCCCATTGTGAATATACTTCTTTTTATACAGAAATTTGTATGTGAAAAAGTCCTTCCATCCTTTTTCATAAAATGCGGCAGTTTTTCCTTTTGTGGTGCAGACATCCCAAAGTTTGCGACAAGAATCGAGATACTGTTGGTAGTCAGTTGTATAAGGAGAAATCACTCTCGATTTCTTCTTTAACTCTACTTTTATAGGACCTCGCTCAAGAAAGAATTTTATTGCAAAAACACTGTCAGCGGCATATCTCATAGATATTTCAGATGCTTCATACAGATATTCCGTACCTTCAAAAGAGAATTGTCCATCTACCACATAGGTAGAGTCTATGGAGCGAATGGACTCACCTATAAAAGTAGAAAGCGTTACTAAATTATCATTATATTCAGGATTTACCTTCCCTTTAACATGAAATGTAGATACTTGAGAGTAAATGGACGGTGAAAACAGAAGCAATCCTAATACAAATAAACATTTTTTTATTTCAATATCTATGTTTGTGATGGAATATGGAAAAGCTGTTTTAGTGCTTCTCTTTTTAATATACTTTTCAAGGGAACCCAATTTCAGTTTTCCTAAATTTCTCATACTAATTCAATTTATAGTTTACCGTAGATTGCTTTCAATAAGTAGCTAATTTATCGACCATTGCCCTACGACTTAACAATGACTATAGAATCAAGGTCTATTTCTTATAGTATTCTTCCAAAACCCACTTAAGATGTTGCCATTGTGCCGTAATTACGGATACTATTTTCCCTGATTTATCTATTAAGATGCCAAGAGGAATACCTACTATGCAATATAGTTTTCTAAGTTCTTTTACACGTTCCTGATCTCCCACATAAAGCTCGGGCCAAGTGATGCCTTTATTCTTTATAGCGTTCAGCCATCTCTCCTTATCCGTATCCAAAGAAATACCGAGCACTTCAAATCCATCCGATTTATATTTTTCGTACAGTTCCTTTATGCGGGGCTCTTGAGCGATGCAGGGTCCGCACCAGCTTGCCCAAAAGTCAAGAAACAGTAATTGGGACTTGCCTACATAGTCGGATATTCTTTTTTCTTCATCAGCGACATTTTTCAAAGTAAAGTCGATAAAGGGTTTATTGACTAATGAATTCTGTGCATCCCGGTCTTTTCGAAATTGATAAGCCTCTTTGATGTCATTTCGTTCCTTCTCACTGTCCGGCAGCAATTCATACAGTTTATAGAAATAAGGGTCATCACGATAATGTGCGTCAGCGAGAAAAAGAGTTCTTCCTATGCCATTATGAATGTATCTCTTCTTAAACTGATATTTAAAGGCAAAGAATCTTTCCCAACCGGCTTTATAAAAATCTTCCGTCTGTCCCTCAATACTAAATGTTTTAGGAATGTTCTTGCAAGAATCACGATATTGCCGATAAACTGTCGTAAAAGGAGAATGAATGCTCGGTTTCCGGCTCAGTTCCACTTCAATCGGACCTTTTTCAAGAAAAAACTTGATTGCAAAAGTGCTATCCGGGGCATATTGCATCGAAATTAAGGATTGCTCATACAGATATTCCGGACCTTCAAAGGAGAATTTTCCATCTACCACATAGGTAGAGTCTATGGAACGAATCGAATCACCTATAAAAGTAGAAAGTGTTACTAAATTATCATTATATTCAGGATTTACCTTCCCTTTAATATGAAATGTAGATACTTGAGAGTAAATGGACGGTGAAAACAGAAGCAAGCCTAATACAAATAAACATTTTTTTATCTCAACATCTATGTTTGTGATGGAATATGGAAAAGC
>MJGMH1__coassemble_1861_pt1 | contig 87543 bp, 60 predicted proteins | sample MJGMH1__metabat2_high_PE_019 | metagenome-assembled genome bin MJGMH1
CAAGAGATAGCCATTGTCGGCACCACGGTAAAGTCCTTCACGAATACTTTCGGCTGCACGTCCCGGTCCCATAGTCAGGATGGTTACGGTGGAGCCCGGATGTTCATCTTTCAGCCGAAGCGCTTGCTCGAGGGCATTCAGGTCTTCGGGGTTGAAGATGGCAGGGAGTGCCGCACGGTTAATGGTTCCGTCGGCTTTCATGGCATCTTTCCCGACATTGCGAGTGTCGGGAACTTGTTTTGCCAATACAACAATTTTCAAACTCATGCTATTAATTATTAGTATTAGTATTTCTCAAGTGTCAGTACCGGGAATAGGAGTAGTAGAATCCTGCTACTGAAATTGTCCGGTTAACTCATTATCAGCGTGCAAATTTACGCAAAGAGTTGGGTTTGACAAGAAAAAGGGATGAAAAATGCACATTACGGATGTTTTTGAGCAAAAAATGAAGAGTGGCTTGCAGAGAGAGGGCAACCGGGAAATTCTGTAATACGGGTATAAATTACAGGATTTCATCTACTGCTGCCAACCGAAAGTTTCCGTATTTTTGCAGGCAAGAAATACGTGTTATCTGGCAAGGCCAAGTACGATCATAAAACGAACTTATATGAAAGAAAACAGACATTACCTGCAACGACTGATTCAAGGTGCAATTTTGTGCACAGCTTCCTTTGCCGCTGTCCACACCTCTGCGCAAACGGTGGTGGATACTACCCGTACCTACCGTATAGGCGAGGTGGTGGTGACCGGCAGCAACAATGCCACCGGAAGGAACTTGCTTCCTTATACCGTCTCTACGGTCGGCAGCCCGCAATTGGAGGCGACAGGCAACACCCAGTTGCTTTCTGCCATTTCCGGACGTGTGCCGAGCCTCTTTGTGTCCGAACGCAACATTTTCGGCTTCGGAGTAAGCAATGGGGGTTCGGGAGGAATCAAGATACGTGGCGTCGGAGGTTCTCCGACCAATGCCGTGCTGATGATGGTGGACGGACAGCCACAGTTTGCCGGTATCTATTCCCATCATGTGGCGGACTTTTATGAAACGGAATACGTGGATCGCGTAGAAGTGCTTCGCGGGCCGGGTTCGGTGCTTTACGGTTCCAATGCCATGGGCGGCGTCATCAATGTCATTACCAAGAATGCGGAGAAGGATGGAGTACATACTACGCTTACCTCGCAATATGGGTCGTACAATACCTGGCGTTCTTCGATTACCAATACGGTCCGTTCGGGAAAATTCTCTTCCCTTGTATCGCTCGGTTATGACCGTACGGACGGGTTGGAGGAGAATTTCGACTTTAAGCAGGCTAATGTATATGCCAAACTGGGGTACGACTTCAGTGATGCATGGAAACTCCGGGCGGACTATTCGTTGATGAACTTCATCGGGAATGATCCCGTTTATCCGAAATTGAGCGATCCTGAATCCACGGATATTTATCATCAGAATATCACCCGTGGTGAAGCGTCCTTATCGCTCAATAATTATTATGGCAATACCAACGGTAATGTGCGGGTATATTACAGTTACGGCAATCATTACATTGACGATCCCCGCCATTTCCACAGCTTGGATGACCGTTTCGGTATTCTTGCCTATCAGAATATCCGTCCCTGGAAGGATGCGGCCGCTACTGTGGGATTCGATTTCAACACCTACACCGGTAAAATTCCAATGTCGGGAGGCAATGCCCATACCGAAGGATCCATGACAACCATCAGCCGTAAAAGTATTACGGAATATTCTCCTTATGTCACTCTTTCGCAGGACTTGTTTGGAGGTGTGCTGATCTTGAATGCCGGACTCCGTATGGCAAACAGTGACCGCTTTGATACGCAATGGATTCCGCAGGGAGGTTTTGTGATCCATCCTGCCGAAGGATGGATGGTGAAAGCATCTGTGGCAAAAGGTTACCGTAATCCGTCTTTCCGTGAGATGTATCTTTACCGTCCTGCCAATCCGGACCTTGAGCCGGAAGATATGATGAATTATGAAATAACGGTGGGCAAGACTTTTTCCCGCTACTTCGGCATGGATGTGACCGGCTATTATAGTAAGGGCAGTAACCTGATTCAGACAGTGGACATGAAGAATGTAAATACGGGCAGTTTCATCAATAAAGGTATAGAAGTGACCGCCAACAGCCGTCCACTCGACAACCTAAGTGTCCGGGCTACTTACAGCTATCTCTATACTTCGTTGGATAATCTGACGGGGGCGCCGAAGAACCAGTATTTTCTGGGGATAGGCTGGCAGGCATTGCCCAAGTTTCATGTGGATGCGGAGCTGAGGGGGATAGGCGGACTGTATGTTTCCGGTGATGTGGAGCATCAGGATTATGTATTGCTCAATATGAAGCTGACTTATAAAGTAGTCCGTGCCTTGGAACTCTTTGCTGTGCTGGATAATATCACAAATACCGGTTATGTCATCAACCGCGGGTACGAGATGCCCGGGTTTACCGCCATGGGAGGTTTTAAGTTGCATTTCTGACAATCTTTCACCCTTTAATGTAAATGGATATGAAAGGTGAAGAATAAAAAAACAGGGATAAAAGGTTGGCGGTAAGCCCTGATCCTTTATCCCTGTCTTTTTTTTAATCCTTCACTTTATTATTTTACTCCCAACTTTTTGGCGATATCCTTAGGCAGCGCATCCTTGTGTACAATGATGTTCATTGTTTTGTAGCGCACGAAAGCCTTGGATGCATACCATAAGCCCTTGTACTTACCGGCTTCACCCCAAGAGTTCTTTACCATGTAATATTCGTTGCCTTCCTGGTCTTTGGCTATACCATAAATCAGCATACCGTGGTCATCGGTTGTTTCCCAGTTGTCGTATGCTTCCTGGCGCTCTTCCTGGGTACACCATTTTTGCGGTTGCGGTTTGCTGTTCAGCTTCTTTTCTTCGGGTTTCATTTTCAGCCAGTGTGCCATGTCCGAACCACTCAGTTCCTGCACCTTCTCAGCGTCTGGCATTACGGCTATACCGTCACGCGTGAAACCTTGTTCGCTTACGTCACTGCCCCAAGCAATGGTGTAACCTTTGTTGATGGCATTGTCAAACACCTGCATCAGTTCATCGATGGGCAGGTTGTAGGAAGAAGCCCAACGCCAGTTGTCTTGGATTTCCAGGATAAACGGCTGGTAGAACGGATGGTGTGTGTAGGAAGTCAGTGAAATGTAATCGTCGGCGTTCAGTCCGGTAGATTCATAGAAAGACTGCGGAGTATATTCCTTGCCTTTGTAGGTGAATTTCTCGGGACGTTCGCCTAAATAAATGTCATGGATGGAAGTGATGGCTTTCTTCCAAAGAGGATTCTTGTCCTTGTCGGTCTGCAGGCTGCGGTGATGTCCTTTGGCGATGGCTGCCACTACGGCGTTGGACACGGCAGTCAGTTCGTTGTGGTTGCTCAGCGTGTCGCCGTACATCATTCCCGGACGCATTTCCTCTTCGGGCACCAGGCCGAAGTTTTTCATACCGTATATCACGTCATAGAATGAACCGCCCTGGGAGAAAGAAATGTCACCATGTGTACGTACAGCCTTGTCGGCACGGTCCAGATAAGTATTATGTACAATGAACATCTCGGACAGGTCGTATTCTCCCTTGCCCATGCGGAGCAATTCAGATTCAATGAACGCCAGGCCGGAGTAGCACCAGCAGGTACCGGCACGGCTTTGGTTCTTGACGGAGGTAATGGGGTTTTCTTTGACAGTCGTGAAGATAAAACCCTCTTCTTTCGGGGCGTCTTGTGCCATTGTGTTCAGGCTCAATAATCCCAATGTAGCAATCAGTATTGACTTTCTCATCATGATTAAAATGTTATAGATTTATAGTTGCAACCGCAAATATAAGTAGAATATCGTAAACAAAAGCTATCTTTGGGGCGTTAATTCTGGCACTTATGAAGAAAAAATTACTATGAATAAAATGATCGTAGGTATGGGGGAGGCTTTATGGGATTGCCTTCCCGAAGGAAAGAAGATAGGCGGTGCTCCGGCAAACTTTGCTTACCATGCATCGCAGTTTGGTTTCGACAGCCGTGTGGTGAGTGCCGTAGGCGCCGATGCGGATGGTGATGAGATTCTGGACGTATTTGCCCAAAAAGGTCTGCGCGCCGAGATAGAGCGGGTGCCCTATCCGACAGGAACCGTACAGGTGACACTTGATGCCATGGGAGTACCCTGCTATGAGATAAAAGAAGGTGTTGCTTGGGACAATATCCCCTTTACCGATGAATTGAAGCGCCTGGCTCTGAACACGCGCGCCGTATGTTTCGGCTCTTTGGCGCAACGCAGCGAGGTAAGCCGCACTACCATCAACCGTTTTCTCGATACCATGCCCGATGTGGAGGGACAACTGAAGATTTTCGACATCAACCTTCGGCAGGGATTCTATACCAAGGAGATACTTTGTGAATCTATGCGTCGTTGCAATATTCTGAAAATTAACGATGAAGAGTTGGTGACCATCAGCCGCATCTTCGGTTATCCGGGCATCGACCTGCAAGACAAATGCTGGATTCTGCTCGCCAAGTACAATCTGAAAATGCTTATCTTGACTTGCGGAACGAACGGCAGTTATGTATTTACTCCGGGTGTCGTCTCCTATCAAGAAACTCCGAAAGTGCCGGTGGCCGATACTGTTGGAGCGGGCGATTCGTTTACGGCAACCTTCACCGCCGCTATTCTTAGCGGAAAGCCGGTGCCTGAAGCGCATAGACTGGCAGTGGAAGTTTCTGCTTACGTTTGCACGCAAAGCGGTGCCATGCCGGAGTTGCCGGAGGCTTTGAAAGAAGGACTGGGGAGATAAAGGTGTGTGAGTGAAAGAACTTTATTCAAAGCCTTTGAATATCCGTTCGCAGGCTTTGAATATATGTTCGCAGGCTTTGAATATCCGTTCGCGCACTGCGAACAGAGTTTTCACTTAACTCTGTCAACTTTTAGACCTAACTTCGGAAGCTTTTTCTTTAGCTTTCCTGCAAGTTCTCAAGAGGAACTTGTCCGTAGGGGAATATCGCATCTTTTGGACGGCAATTCCGTCGGCAGGTAGAGGATATTAGTGGAAGTCTTTCGCGCTAATCACCAAAGTTCTGTATATTTGTATCCAAATATAATTATACACCATGAAAAAGCTACTTGCAACTATCTTGGCATGTGTTATACTGTCGTATGCCGATGCCGCTGAAAAGAAAATTATTCGTATTGCCACGGACAACACAGACCTGGTACTCCAGGTAGGCGAGAATGGCCGTTTGTATCAGACTTATTTGGGAGAAAAACTGCTGCATGAGCAAGATGTGGAAAATCTTGCCAGGAATCTCCATGCCGGTTCCGGTGGCAGTGCCAGTGCACGCGGTTGGGAAGTGTATAGCGGTTCGGGAAACGAGGATTATTTCGAGCCTGCCATTGGCATTACCCACAGTGATGGCAATCCTTCCACCTATCTTTATTATGTGTCTTCCTCCTCCAATGCCGTAGAAGGGGGTATGGAAACCGTTGTCTGCCTGCGCGATGACAAATACCCGGTGGACGTGACCCTGCATTACGTTGCTTATCCCAAGGAGAACGTCATCAAAACCTGGAGCGAGATAAAGCATCAGGAGAAGAAGCCGGTGTCGCTTTCCACTTATGCTTCCACTATGCTCTATTTCAGCAAGTCTGCCTATTACCTCACGGAGTTCAGCGGCGACTGGGCCAAGGAAGCCCAGATGAGCAGCCAACAGTTGCAGTTCGGCAAAAAAGTGATAGATACCAAACTGGGCAGCCGTGCCGCCATGCATACGCCTCCCTTCTTTGAAGTAGGATTGGAACAGCCGGTGAGCGAACATCAAGGCGAGGTACTGATGGGTACCCTGGGCTGGACCGGAAACTTCCGTTTCACGTTCGAGGTGGACAATGTGGGCAATCTGCGTGTCATCCCTGCCATCAACCCGTATGCTTCTATCTATGAACTGAAGCCCGGCGAACTGTTCACCACTCCGGAATTTATTTTCACCTTGAGCTACAACGGTACCGGACAGGGCAGCCGCAACCTGCACGAGTGGGCTCGCAACTATAGCTTGAAAGATGGTAAAGGCAGTCGTCTTACCTTGCTGAATAATTGGGAAAATACCGGTTTCAACTTCAATCAGGAGATATTGGCTGACTTGATGAAAGAAGCCAAGAAGCTGGGTGTGGATATGTTCCTGTTGGATGATGGTTGGTTTGCCAACAAATATCCTCGCAAGAATGACCAGGCGGGTCTGGGTGACTGGGAAGTGACCCGTGATAAATTGCCCGGTGGTATTCCCGCTCTGGTGAAGGCTGCCAAGGATGCAGATGTGAAGTTCGGTATCTGGATTGAGCCCGAAATGGTGAACCCCAAGAGCGAATTGTTTGAAAAACATCCGGACTGGGCAATTATGTTGCCCAACCGCGAAACATACTATTACCGCCACCAATTGGTATTAGACCTCAGCAATCCGAAAGTGCAGGACTACGTGTATGGTGTAGTGGAGGGCATTATGAAGGAGAATCCCGAAGTAGCTTTTTTCAAATGGGACTGCAACAGCCCTATCACCAATATCTATTCGCACTATTTGAAAGAAAAACAAGGCAGACTGTACATCGACCACGTGCGCGGTGTATATAACGTGATGAAGCGGGTGAAAGAGAATTATCCCGATGTGCCGATGATGCTCTGCTCCGGCGGCGGTGCCCGCTGTGACTACGAGGCGTTGAAGTACTTCACGGAATTCTGGTGCAGTGACAATACAGATCCGGTGGAACGTATCTTCATTCAGTGGGGATTCGCGCAGTTCTTCCCGGCGAAGGCAATGGATGCGCACGTGACAAGCTGGAACAGGTCGGCTTCCCTAAAATTCCGTACGGACGTTGCCTCCATGTGCAAACTTGGTTTCGATATGGGTCTGAAAGGCCTGAGCCCTGACGAACTGGCCTATTGCCAGACAGCTGTAGCCAACTGGAAACGTCTTCAGACTGCCATTATGGAGGGTGATCAGTATCGCCTGGTTTCTCCCTACGAGGGTAATCACATGGCGCTGAACTACGTCAGCAAGGATGCACGTAAAGCTGTTTTGTTTGCCTACGATGTTTATCCCCGCTTCCAAGAGAAGTTGTTGCCTGTGAAAGTGCAGGGACTGGATCCGAATAAGATGTATAAGGTAGAGGAAATCAATCTGATGCCTTCCGCGACTTCCCGGTTGGCTGCCAATGGAAAGGTCCTTTCGGGAGACTACTTGATGAAGGTGGGGTTGTCCGTATTCGGCCTTTCAAAGTTGCAAAGCCATGTGATTGAGTTGACGGCGCAATAACGGAGGTCGTTGGAATGTTTGGGGAGAGTCCTACCGAGCTCCCCAAAAGAAGAGAATGTCAAAACAGATGAAAGAAACGCGAATTACTGGTGTTCTAAGTCTCTATTTTGACATTCTTTCTTGTTCTTGATACACGTTTGTTTACTGCTGCTTGATGATACCGGAACTTATTTCAGTATCTGAGGCAGGTTTTCTCTTCCCCAGAAGTAATAGACGCAGATTCCGACCCAACTGGTAAGCAGGATGATAATCGCGACTAATAGTTTCTTCACGCCGTCTACCGGCCACTTCATGATTTCCAGTACGGCTTTGACACACAGAACCACACCGATAACCCAAATGATAAATCCAATCATAACCTGTGATATTTAGTATTGTTGATTAAAAGCAAATAGAGGCTACGCCTTATTCAGGAGCAGCCTCTATTTGCTATTTAGTAATTGAAATTACTCTGTAACTTCAGCTCCCCAGTTTTCTCTGGACAGACGCTTGTAGCTGTTGTAACGCCATTTAGCGTTTTCTTCAGCAGCCTTGAACAGTTCTTCGGCTTCCTGCGGATATTGTTTCATTACGGATGCGTAACGAACTTCGCCCTTCAAGAAGTCTTGGAATCCGCTCCAATCCGGTTCCTTGCTATCCAGCGTGAACGGATTCTTGCCTTCAGCTTCCAAAGCCGGGTTGTAACGCCACAAGTGCCAGTAACCGCACTTGACAGCTTTTTCTTCTTCAGCCTGGCTCTTGCCCATACCGGCCTTCAGACCGTGGTTGATACACGGAGCGTAAGCGATGATGAGTGACGGGCCGGGATATGCTTCTGCCTCGCGGATGGCTTTCAAGGTCTGAGCCTGGTCAGCACCCATGGCGATTTGAGCAACATATACATAACCGTAAGTAGTAGCCATCAGACCAAGGTCTTTCTTGCGTACGCGCTTGCCGGCAGCAGCAAACTTGGCGATAGCGCCTACCGGAGTAGCTTTGGAAGACTGACCGCCGGTGTTGGAGTAAACCTCTGTATCCAGAACCAGGATGTTAACGTCTTTACCGGAAGCGATTACATGGTCAAGGCCACCGTAACCGATATCGTAAGAAGCACCGTCGCCACCGATGATCCACTGGCTACGTTTAACCAGGTACTGAGACAGACTGGAAATTTGTTTGCAGTGGTTGCATTTGTCTTTGCCGGCTTCAACCAAAGGAATGATCTTTTCAGCCAATTCTTTGGTCTTGTCTGCATCGTACATGTTTTCCATCCACTCACTGAACAAAGTTTTGGCCTCTGCCGGAGTGCAGTCTGCCGCGATGGCTTCTTGCATAACTTTCACGATACGTGCACGCATCTTTTCGTTGGCAAGTTCCATACCCAAACCGAATTCGCAGAAGTCTTCGAACAATGAGTTAGCCCAAGCAGGACCGTGGCCCTTTTCGTTCTTGGTATAAGGAGTGGAAGGTACTGAACCAGAGTAGATGGAAGAACATCCTGTTGCATTGGCTACCATTTCGCGGTCACCGAACAATTGGGTAATCAACTTCACATACGGAGTTTCACCACAACCGGAGCAAGCACCTGAGAATTCGAACAACGGAGTAGCGAACTGAGAGTTCTTCACGTTGGCCTTGATGTCAACCAAGTGTTGTTTGCTCTTCACGTTTTCTACGCAGTAAGTCCAGTTGGCAGCTTCCGGCAATTGGCCTTCAAGATGTTTCATAGTCAGAGCTTTGCCGCCCTTCTTCGGGTTACCCGGACAGATGTCGGCACAGTTGCCGCAACCCAGACAGTCGAGTACATTCACCTGCATACGGAATGTCATGCCGTCGAATGCTTTACCTACGGCCTTGAGCTGAGTGAAGCCAGCACCCTTCTGCTCTTCAGCGTCGAGTACGAACGGACGGATAGAAGCGTGAGGACAAACGTAAGCACACTTGTTACACTGGATACAGTTTTCAGCGTTCCATTCGGGAACGAAGGCAGCTACACCGCGTTTTTCGTATTTGGCAGTACCTTGTTCCCAAGTACCGTCTTCAATACCCTTGAATGCAGATACCGGCAACAGGTCACCGTCTTGTGCGTTGATAGGACGAACTACTTCATTGATGAATGCAGGATCGTTGTTTTCAGCTTTGGCGTCGTCTGCCAAGTTGGCCCAAGCCGGGTCAACGGCCAGTTGCTTGTATTCACCGCCACGGTCAACGGCTGCATAGTTCTTGTTGACAACATCTTCACCCTTCTTGCCGTAAGACTTGACGATGAATTTCTTCATCTGTTCTACAGCCAGGTCAACCGGAATAACACCGGTGATACGGAAGAATGCAGATTGCAGGATGGTGTTGGTACGGTTGCCCAAACCGATTTCTTGTGCAATCTGGGTTGCATTGATATAGTAAACGGTAATATTGTTCTGTGCAAAGTACTTCTTGACCCTGTTAGGCAGGTTCTTTGCCAGTTCTTCGCCTTCCCAGATGGTGTTCAGCAAGAAAGAACCATTCTTGCGCAAACCACGGGTTACGTCATACATGTGCAGGTAAGCCTGAACGTGGCAAGCCACGAAGTTAGGTGTATTTACCAAATATGTAGAGCGGATAGGAGTGTCACCGAAACGCAAGTGCGAGCAAGTGAAACCACCTGATTTCTTGGAGTCGTAAGAGAAGTAAGCCTGACAGTGCTTGTCGGTGTTGTCACCGATAATCTTCACGGAGTTCTTGTTGGCACCTACTGTACCGTCGGCACCCAGACCGAAGAATTTAGCCTCGAACATGCCTTCGCCGCCCAATGCGATTTCTTCTTCCTGAGGAAGAGAGGTGAAGGTAACATCGTCCACGATACCGATAGTGAAGTGGTTCTTCGGCATCGGCATGGCCAGGTTCTTGTAAACGGCAAGGATTTGTGCGGGAGTAGTGTCCTTTGAACCCAAACCGTAACGGCCGCCTACAATCACCGGAGCATTCTCTGCACCGTAGAAGCAGTCTTTTACGTCGAGGTACAACGGTTCGCCGTTGGCACCCGGTTCTTTCGTACGGTCCAGTACGGCAATCTTCTTGGCAGTCTTAGGAACGGCAGCCAGGAAGTGCTTGGCAGAGAACGGACGATAGAGGTGAACAGCAACCAAACCAACCTTTTCGCCATTGGCAACGAGGTGGTCGATGGCTTCGCGGGCAGCCTCGGTTACAGAACCCATAGCGATGATAACGCGTTCTGCATCTTCTGCACCATAATAATCGAACAAACCGTACTTGCGGCCTGTGATTTTGGAAATTTCGTTCATGTATTCTTCCACGATAGCCGGAACTGCTTCATAATAGTTGTTGCAGGATTCACGGTGTTGGAAGAAGTGGTCGGGGTTTTCGGCCATACCACGGGCAACCGGATTCATCGGATTCAATGCACGGGCACGGAATTCGGCTAAAGCTTCCTGGTCAATCAGCGGAGCGAGGTCTTCGTTCTCCAGCATTTCAATCTTTTGGATTTCATGAGAAGTACGGAAACCGTCGAAGAAGTTCATGAATGGAACGCGGGACTTAATGGTGGCCAAGTGAGCAACACCTGCCAGGTCCATAACTTCTTGTACAGAACCTTCGGCCAACATGGCGAAACCTGTCTGGCGTGCAGACATAACGTCCTGGTGGTCACCGAAGATACATAATGCATGACTTGCCAAAGTACGAGCTGATACATGGAATACGCAAGGCAGGAATTCACCGGCAATCTTGTACATGTTCGGAATCATCAGCAACAGACCTTGTGAAGCTGTGTAAGTAGTAGTCAGCGCACCGGCCTGCAAAGAACCGTGGACGGCACCTGCAGCACCGCCTTCTGACTGCATTTCTTGTACCAATACTGTTTCGCCGAAGATGTTTTTGCGACCTGCGGCAGCCCATTCATCTACGTACTCAGCCATCGTAGAAGAGGGGGTGATGGGGTAGATGGCAGCTACTTCCGAGAACATATACGAGATATGTGCAGCAGCCTGGTTACCATCACAAGTAATGAATTTCTTCTGTTTAGTCATAACTAAATTGAATTTATTAAGTAAAAAAATCTCTCAATCAATACAGGAACCCGAACAACCAGAGAGGAATTTGGTTGCCCCGGCCTATTTCTGCCTTATGCAGTGCATAAGTCACGCCCGGATTATTCTTTATCTTCACGCCTTCCGGGCAGATTTTGAACGGCATCACTTCGTCCACCATGAACGAGACGTTTTTATCGCCTTTGTTTATTTTGTGGTCTTTCCATAAGGTATTCGCAAAGAATGTGTCGAGCACATCCTGCTCTTCCACTTTCACAGGGTAAATGGAATACATCAGATTGGAGTTATGCATCATTATCTTCGATGGCTTCTTGGGGAATTCTTCCCCTTTCGGATATACCATATTGATAAGGCGGGCATCTGCCAGATACTTGATGTAGTTCATTACCGTGGCGCGTGATGTTTGTATGTCGTTTGCCAGTTGGCTGACGTTAGGCGCTTTCGAACCGTCCACAGCCAACAAATATAGCAATTTCTTTATCTTTGAAAGGTATTTCAGCTCGATTTGTTTAATAAGAAGGATATCTACTTCCACCATCATGTTCATGGTCTTGAGCAGATTCTCTGAAAAGTTACGCTTCTCGAGGAAGAAAGGGTAAAAGCCATGATGCAGATAATCCTGGAAATAGTCTAAAGGGCGGACTTTGGAGAGTATGCCTTTGGCAATCTGTTCGTGGTTGCTCAGGATTTCTTCCAATGAATAGGAGTGGAACTTCATGTCCGTCTGCAGATTCAGGTATTCGCGGAAAGAGAAGCCGCGGAGGTTATAGCTTTTGACTATGTCGCGCAATTCCAGATTTTCTTCTTTCAGACGCATTACGGAAGAGCCGGTAAATACAATCTTCAAGTTTGGGAAGCGGTCGTAGCACATGCGCAACTCTCTGCTCCAGTCGGGATATTTGAATACTTGGTCTATCAATAATACTTTTCCGCCACGGCGTTGGAACTCGGTAGCGAATTCTACGATGCCATGTCCGGCAAAGTAGAAATTGTTCATGTTGATGAAAAGACAGGAACGGTCGGTGCCGAATTTTTCTTTGGCATATTGCAGCAGGAAAGTTGTCTTGCCCACTCCACGGGTACCCTTGATACCGATAAGGCGATCGTTCCAGTTAATCTCATCCATGAGATCTCGGCGAACGGGGGCATTCGTGTGCTCAACGAGATAGGCGTGTGTACGGTAGAATGATTCCATGCTTTAAATTCGGTTTATCGGGCGACAAATATACATCTTTTTTATAGAATTGCAAAGTAGAGATGGCAAAATATTGTGTAACTTTGCACTCTCTTGCAAAAAGTGAGTAATAAATTGAAAGCTGAAAGATGAAACTTTATGTATTCAATCCCGATGCGGATATGGCCCTGGGAAATAACGAAGAAAACTATATGGCACCTGCTTCTATCCGTCGTATGGCCGAAGACTTGGCTTTGTTGCCGGTCTGGTATGCGCAACCTGGCAGTGGGGTATTGGCGCCTTCCGCCTATAATGCAGATTATCTGAAACGGATGCAACAGCTGCTCCCGCTGCCTGTGCAGCTGGTTACAGAACCGGAACTGCCTGATTATGCTGAAGCACAGGTAATGCCTTGGGGATGGAATCCGGCTATCCGTAAGCGTATGCTGAAAGGAGGGATTGCAGCATATAAATTACCGACTCTGGAAAATCTGCAGGAGTATCGCGGTCTTGCTTCCCGTATCCATACTTTGGCTTTATTTATGCTTTTCAATTATGACAAGTTGGATTTTGTTTGCGGCTATTGCCGTCTGATTGAAGGAGACGGCAAAGTCTTTCCTGCGGGAGCTGTAGATGATCTTAGGGATGGGTACTTGTTCAAGGCGCTATGGTCGGGCAGTGGAAAAGGTTTATGCTGGTGTCGGGGCAAACTGTCCAAATCCGTTTCTGACTGGTGTTGTCATACAATGAAAGAATATGGAGCCGTTATGGTAGAGCCTATATATAATAAGGTGGAAGATTTTGCCATGGAGTTCTACTCTGACGGTCGGGGGAAAGTTCTTTTTGTAGGCTATTCACGTTTCACTACCAATGAGCATGGTGCATATTGTGGCAATATCTTGACCTCGGACGGGAAAGTGGAAGAATGGATTCAGCAATATGTTCCTTTGGAATCATTCATACGTATCCGGGAGCGGTTGCTGAACGGACTGGAAAAAATTTATGGCAATTCATATACGGGCTATTTAGGAGTGGATATGATGGTTTGCCGGCAAGAAAGCGGATATCCATATGCCATTCATCCTCATGTTGAAGTTAACTTGCGGATGAATATGGGAGTGGTGGCTCATCGGATTTCCAATGATTATCTTTCTGCCGGTTGCAGCGGCTATTTTTCCATTGACTCTTATCCTTCTAATGAAGCATTGCAGGCACAGCACGCACAAGATGTCCATGATTATCCTCTGGTGGTGCAAGACGGTAAAGTGAAGTCCGGTTATCTGCCCTTGGTACCGGTTACTTCCAAAAGCCGTTATCGGGCCTATATCAAGGTTTCGGACTAAAGCTGGCAGGCTTGGCTTTCGTTTCCGCAACGGTCTGTGGCTGTTACTGCAAAATATTTCCTTGCAGCCCACGGCCGTATCGGTGCGTAGATATATTCCGTTCCTTGTACCCGTTGAGCCAGGATATTCTCCGGGTTGGAAGTGTCTACCGGATAGGTATCCGAGCCGTAAACAACATAAGTAGGTGCATTCCGCCTGTCATTGTCCGTGGACGGTTGCCAGCGAAGCAGGGTATAACCTTCGGCTTGCTGTTCTGTGCTGAGATTAGAGGGGGCCGTCGGGGGCACATTGTCAATCCACGGCATGGCCGGTTGCAGGGCCGGAGCCGTGTAGTAGCTTTCTTCCAGAATATCGTAAAGCTCTTGTGTATTGTCCATCAGATACTTGACGCGGTAATGTGCCTCCCCGGCCAGTCCTTGTGCGCGTATAAAGTTGATTTGGCGTTCTATCTCATCGACTGTCCAATTCCCTTCATCCGGGTGAAGGAAATAAATCCCGAGGCCGGGAATGATTTGGCGTCCGTTGCTCTGTTCTTTCCAGTCCAGTGCAAAGGGATAGAATCCATTTTCACGGAAGTACATCATGGGATATACCTGGTCTTGGATGCCTTCCCCCAGCCAGCCTTCTACATCCTGGTTAACGGTATGGAAAGCGTTCCAGCCGCGGGAGGAGTAGCGGGAAGTGTCGCGGTATTTCCCTACAGGGCAGGTGCTTACCTTCACCCAAGGCTTCAAGGCTTTTACACCTTTATATATATGACGGACAATTTCTGTGATGTTGTCCCGTCTCCATTGGGCAAGGCTGCGTCCGTTGCTGTATTTCTTATAATCGTAGCTGTCCGGAAAGCGTGGGGCATTCTCGGGATAGCGCAGATAATCAAAATGCACTCCGTCAACGTCATAGCGTTCCACTACCTCGCGGACAAGGCTCATCAGGTATTCTTTGGTTTGCGGATGGCCGGGATTGAGAAAATATTCCCGCTTGTAGGGTACGCAGATTGCCGGCTTTCTTTTAGTAACCGATTCCTTTCCCAAAGCGGCGACATGCCTGCGGTTGCCCAGAGGGATAGTTACCATCCAGGCATGGCATTCCATGCCTCGTTTATGACATTCCTGAATTGCGAAGGCAAGCGGGTCATAGCCGGGGTTGCCGCCTGCTTTGCCTGTCAGTATGGAATTATAAGGTTCGATGGAAGAACTGTAAAGTACATCCCCCCGGGTACGGGTCTGGAACAGCACTGTGTTGAAGTTGGCAGCTTTCAGCTTATCCAGAATTTCGATGAGTTCGGCTTGCTGTTTGCGTATGCCTGCGGGGGAAGTGGCACGTGTGCGGGGCCAGTCCAAACCATAAACGGCAGTAATCCATGCGGCGCGTACTTCATGTTTGGGCGGTTGTGCGGCAAGCGGCAACAGGAGGATGCTATATAATAAGGTGAGGAATATTGGTTTCATTCTTATATTCTTCTTTTTTTCTGTTATATTTTGCGGCGAAGATAAGCAAAACACTTGATTAATTAGCGGAGTTTACTTGGAAACTATTACATTTGCATACATAAAAACATTGACACGTCATGATTACATTTACGCTCTGCCTGTTGGCATTGATAGCAGGCTATTTTATTTACGGACGCTTTATAGAACGCGTATTCGGGCCGGATGGCCGTAAGACCCCTGCCTTGACTAAAGCTGACGGGGTTGATTATATTCCTTTGCCCACTTGGAAGATATTCATGATTCAGTTTCTCAATATCGCTGGTTTGGGACCTATCTTTGGAGCCATTATGGGAGCTAAATTCGGTACGGCTTCTTACTTGTGGATTGTGTTGGGCAGCATCTTTGCCGGAGCAGTGCACGATTATCTTGCGGGAATGCTGTCTCTGCGTAACGGGGGAGAGAGCCTTCCGGAAATCATAGGAAGTTATTTGGGGTTGACTACCAAACAGGTGATGCGTGGCTTTACCGTTGTTTTGATGGTATTGGTAGGTGCTGTTTTTGTGGCAGGCCCGGCAGGATTGCTGGCTAAGCTGACACCGGATAATCTGGACGCTACCTTCTGGATTGTGGTTGTTTTCGCCTATTATATATTGGCTACCTTGCTTCCGGTTGATAAGATTATAGGCAAGATATATCCTTTGTTTGCGGTAGCCTTGCTGTTTATGGCAGTGGGTATTCTGGTAATGCTTTATGTGAACCATCCTGCCTTGCCGGAGGTCTGGGACGGCCTGCAGAATACACATCCTAATGCCGCTGCGCTGCCGATTTTCCCAATTATGTTTGTCAGCATTGCCTGTGGAGCCATCAGCGGCTTTCATGCTACGCAAAGCCCGTTGATGGCACGTTGCATGACCAGCGAGCGTCATGGGCGTCCCGTCTTTTACGGAGCGATGATTACTGAAGGCATTGTCGCTTTGATATGGGCCGCTGCCGCTACTTGTTTTTTCCATGAGAATGGAATGGAAGAAACGAATGCTTCCGTGATTGTAGATGCCATCACAAAAGATTGGTTGGGTGCCATAGGTGGTGTGCTGGCTATTTTAGGTGTGATTGCGGCTCCTATTACCAGCGGCGATACGGCTTTCCGTTCGGCGCGCCTTATTGTGGCTGATTTTCTCGGAATGGAACAAAAGTCCATTCGTCACCGTTTATATATATGTATCCCCATGTTCCTGGCAGCTATCGGGCTATTGTTGTACAGCCTGCGTGATAAAGACGGCTTTGATATGATATGGCGTTATTTTGCCTGGGCCAACCAGACGTTGTCGGTATTCACATTGTGGGCAATTACGGTTTATCTGGTGCGTGAGAAGAAAAAGCGTTGTTATTACGTCACTTATTTTCCGGCATTGTTCATGACATCCGTATGTATCACTTATATTTGCATCGCTCCCGAAGGATTGGGGCTGAGCCCGGATTATGCGTTGGGAATAGCCTTGCTGTCTGCTGTGCTGGCAGCTTGCTGGTTTTATATTTGGTATTTTAAGGCGACTAAAAAACTTTAGTAATGAAGAAGATAAAAAAATCTACTGGGCTGACTTTGGCCTTGCTTGTTTATGTTTCTGCAACCGCTGCCTATTTTTTGCCGCGTAATACAGAAATAAGTGATACGGAAAAGTATGTCACCGTGGCCGTTTCATACGTTATAGTATTTGTATTGTGGCTGGTACTTCGTAAAAAGGAGGAGTTGCAGCGTAAGCGGCGTGAAGAAGATAATAAACTACATTGATATTCATTCAAAAACAAAACAAGATGAAAAAACTTGCGTTATTCGTTTGCTTGCTTGTTGTCACAGTGGCAGCTCAGGCACAGTTTGAAAAAGGGAAATGGATTATAAACCCATCTGTTACAGGGCTTAATCTTTCATACAATACCGAGTCTGAGAAAGCCAGTTTCGGTTTGCAAGCCAAGGGAGGTGCCTTTCTGGTGGATAATGTCGCCCTGTTGGTCAGTGCCGGAGCCCAATGGAAAGGTGGAGGTACGGATACTTATATGCTTGGTGTGGGCGGACGTTACTATATCAATAAAGTAGGTGTTTATTTAGGAGCGGATTTCAATTTGCAACGTGAAGATTGGGACGGCGGTGACAAAACTCGTTTCGGTTTTGGATTAGAGGCCGGTTATGCCTTTTTCTTGTCACGTACGGTAACGATTGAACCGGCTGCTTATTGGAATATTAATAAGGACCGCTCCGAATTCGGGCTGAAAGTGGGATTTGGCTTTTATTTTTAAATAGGGCGATTCAATCTTTGAATGTTGAAGTAATCCTGAAAGTTAAACGACAAACTTTCAGGATTACTTCATTTTGAGACAGTCCCTTTGGGGATAAATATTAAGATTTTAGTTAGACGTCGGGTTCTGCGTCAAAGTACTTCCGGCCGGATAAGAATTAATGGCAGCTTGTGGTATTAAGTACATAAGCCGTAGCGGGAAAAGCGCCAGGCATAGCAGGAGGGATATGCGGATTTTCATGCTGTGTTTGTTTTTTAAGATTGCTTGGTTTTTATGTAGTGTTTCTGGTTACCCTTGCCACGGCTTGCGATCACTCCTTTTTCTACGAAATATTTCAAGTCCTGCGCCGCTTTCCATTTCAGCCTTCCTGTCAAAGCCGTATATTTTACAATGTTGATAAAGCCGTTTTCATCAAGATAGGCTATCAGTCTTTTTTCCAGTTCTTCCATACTTAGATTGCTGGATTGCCTGAAGCCTATCGTTGGGCTGCGTGAGAGCTTGCCATCCAAAGCTTTTTTGAAGGTGGCCGAAGGACGGAAGTTTACATTGTTGAATTTGACGGACTGGGCGTGTATGTCTGTATTTTTTTCAACCAGGCGGGAACTTGTCACTTTCCCTGTGAAATAACCGAATTCACCCAATTCTACCCTGAATCCTCGGTTTATCAAGTGTGTCACGGTGTCAAACAGACTGATTAGCACTCCTTCTATGTCTCCCTTGCGGAATCCGGAAAATTTAGCTGTCAAATCCAGTAATTCTTTTGCGTCGATAGTGCCTGCAGTGATGATTTGTGGGTAAAGCACTTCTTTTTCTCCCTCTTTGGTGGTAAGTGCCGGTTTCTTTTTAAGATCATAATAAGCCATGATGTAGATATTAAGTATTAGATATCGTTGGAATAATAGTTATTTATGCTATGATTGGGTTAGCCGCTTGCAAACGGCTAATCAGCTGCCTGCAAGCAGCTGATTGGCTGTATATAGACGGCATATCAGCCGTTTATAGGCGGCTGATAACTTTCTTGTGGTAAAGATACTTATTTATCCGTGCCCGGTTGCTAGTTTTAGCGCTTTTTTAGGGTTGGATATGTTAAATGTACGCGTGGAATAGTATTGAGGGCGGAAAACAAAAGATTTTATTTTGCGTATTTGGCCATAACACCTCCTCATGCCGATTGGGATTATCCGGATCTAAGCGGATATCAGGGTAAGTTTCCGGAAACACCTTATATAAATAGAAATGGGAAAGGCGGTTTCAAAACACAGATGGCTCCCAAGGCGGCTTATGCTTCGATGGTGACCGAGATAGACCGGAGTGTGGGAAAAATTATTTCATTGATGAAAGAATGGGGGGGAGTGGGAAAATACTATCTTTGTCTTTTCGTTGGACAATGGCGTACACATACACCGAGCGAGTATTTTAATTGGTAAACAACAGAATATAGAAAAATGATGAGAACGAAATTTTTATTGGGCTATGGCCTGGGAGGTTCATTGCTGATGGCGGGATGTACCGGTGCGGGCAAGGCTGCAGATGCGGTAAAGCTGCGGCAACCGAATGTTATTTTTATTGTGGCCGACGATTTGGGGTATGGTGACATGAGTTGCTATGGTGCGAAATCAATAGCTACCCCGCATGTGGATAGTCTGGCGGCAAGTGGCTTGCGCTTTACGGATGCCCACTCGGTGGCTGCTACCAGCACTCCGTCGCGCTATTCTCTTTTTACGGGACAGTATAGTTGGCGGCGCAGTGATACGGGGATTGCTACGGGAGATGCCGGTATGGTCATTCGACCCGAGCAGCAGACTGTTGCCGATGTGTTTAAGTCGGCGGGATATACCACCGGAGCCATTGGAAAGTGGCATCTCGGAATGGGTGACAAAGCCGGTACGCAGGACTGGAATGGGGTCGTCACTCCTGGCCCCCGGGATCTTGGATTCGATTATTCTTACCTGATGGCTGCTACCGGTGATCGTGTTCCTTGTGTGTGGATTGAGAATCAGCGGGTAGCCAATTATGATGCGGACGCTCCTATTTATGTCAGCTATAAGGAGCCTTTCGCCGGCGAGCCTCTCGGAAAAGATCATCCGGAACTGCTCACCAAACTGAAACCGTATCCCAATCACGGGCATAATCAGGCCATTGTGAATGGGATATCCCGCATCGGCTATATGAAAGGAGGAGGCAAGGCATTGTGGCAGGATGAAAATATTGCCGATACTATTGCCGCCAAAGCCGTACGGTTTATAGAAAACCATAAAGATACCACTTTCTTTCTTTATGTAGGCACGAATGATATTCATGTACCTCGTTACCCGCACGCTCGTTTTGCAGGGAAAAGTGGCATGGGATATCGTGGGGACGCGATCTTGCAGTTCGACTGGACTGTGGGGGAAATCATGAAGGCTTTGAAGAAGCAAGGAATTGTAGAGAATACGATGATTGTGCTGACCAGTGATAACGGGCCGGTGGTGAATGACGGTTATCAAGACCAGGCGATAGAACTGTTGGGTGACCATCGGCCTTGGGGGGAGTTGCGTGGCGGCAAATACAGCATTTTCGAGGCCGGAACACGCGTACCTTTCATTGTTAGTTGGCCGGCAAAAGTCATTCCGGGAGTTTCGGACGCTTTGGTTTCGCATATTGACCTGTTCGCTTCCATGGCAGAACTGGCCGGGGGGCAGGCGGTGGATACTGCGGCTGTGGATAGCCGCAACCAATTGCCGGCATTGCTGGGAGAAGATAAAGAAGGAAGGGATTATGTCGTGGAAGTGGCACAGACATTATCTGTATCGGATGGTGAATGGAAATATATTTCTCCTAGCAACCGTGCGTCCTATAGTGCACTTACCCGCACGGAAACAGGATGCTCGGAAGAGGAGCAGCTGTATAACCTGCGTGAAGACATCGGCGAAAAAAGAAATCTGGCGGCGGAGCATCCCGAAATCGTGGAAGCGATGAGGGAACTGTTGGAGCAGGAAAAAGCGAAAGGCTTCCCGGGAAAATAGACTCCCTTGCGTCTGATGCTAATGATGCACAAGGGAAGAAGCGAGATATAACCGGAAAATTGTGGAACGAAAAGAATATGTATCATCGTTGATGATTTAGGACTCTAAGTAGAGGGAAAACGAAAGCAGGAGGAAAATCATCCGGATTTTCTCCTGCTTTCATTTTTATATTTCTGTTATTTGACGGCCAGTTTCTCTTTCAAGAATTGTCCCGTATAGCTTGCTGCACACTCGGCTACCTCTTCGGGCGTACCGGTTGCGACAATATTCCCTCCTTTATCCCCGCCCTCGGGACCGAGGTCTATTACATAGTCTGCACATTTCACGACATCAAGGTTGTGTTCGATGATGACGATAGAATGTCCGCGGCGTATCAATGCATCGAATGCTTCGAGCAGTTTTTTGATATCGTGGAAATGCAATCCGGTAGTCGGCTCGTCAAAAATGAACAGGGTAGGGTCTGCTTTCTCCTGGCTGAGGTAATAGGCCAACTTCACGCGCTGGTTCTCACCGCCGGAAAGCGTAGAAGAGGATTGTCCCAGCTTGATATATCCCAAACCTACATCCTGCAAAGGTTGCAGCTTTTTGACGATTTTCTTTTGTCCGTGTCCGGTGAAGAATTCAATGGCCTGGTTGATGGTCATGTTCAATACGTCATAGATACTGATGTCATGGAACTTCACTTCCAGTGTATCGGCTTTGAAACGTTTGCCATGGCAGGATTCACATTCCAATACAAGGTCCGCCATAAATTGCATCTCTACGGTGATGGTGCCTTCACCCTTGCATTCCTCGCAGCGGCCCCCTTCATTGTTAAAGCTGAAATATCCGGCACTGTAGCCCATCTGCTTGGCAAGTGGCTGGTCTGCCCATAGCTTGCGGATCTCATCGTAAGCCTTTATGTAAGTCACAGGATTGCTGCGTGAGGACTTGCCGATGGGGTTTTGGTCAACGAATTCTACATTCCGCAGATTTTGCAGGTCGCCGCCGATGGAGACGAACTCACCCGGGCGGTCACTGCATTCGTCCAGCTCACGTTTCAGGGCACGGTAGAAAATATCACGTACCAAGGTACTTTTGCCGGATCCGCTGACACCGGTCACCACGGTCATTACATTGAGAGGAAAGCGGACGTCTATTCCCTTCAGATTGTTTTCGCGGGCGCCTTTTACTTCTATGTAGTTGTTCCAGGGGCGGCGATGCTCCGGTACCGGAATGGTCTCTTCGCCCAACAAGTATCGTACGGTATAGCTGTGGCTGTTTTTTTGCAGGTCGTCCATGGCACCTTGGTAAACGACTTCTCCTCCCAGGCGTCCGGCCTTGGGACCTATATCGATGATGTAGTCTGCCGCACGGATAATTTCTTCGTCGTGCTCCACCACAACCACCGTATTACCCAGTTGTTGCAGTTGGCGGAGCACATGGATTAGTTTGTCCGTATCGCGGCTATGCAGTCCGATACTGGGCTCGTCCAGAATATAGAGGCTTCCTACCAGACTGCTGCCCAATGAGGTGGCGAGGTTGATGCGCTGGCTTTCACCACCGGAAAGCGAGTTGCTCAGCCGGTTCAGGGTGAGATAACCCAGACCGACGTCTAACAAGAACTGGATACGGCTGTTTATTTCCGTCAGGATGCGGCGGGCGATGTCGGCGTCATGTGGTTCCAACTGGAGATTGTCGAAGAAGAGTTTCAGTTCCGTGATGGGCAAATCTACCAGTTGGGAGATATTCCGTCCGCCTACCCGTACATAGCCGGCTTCAGGTTTCAGGCGTGTGCCGTGGCATTTGGGACAAAGCGTTTTTCCGCGGTAGCGTGCCAGCATGACCCGGTATTGTATCTTGTACTGGTTCTCCTGCACCATTTTGAAGAAAGCATTGATGCCTTCAAAGTAAGGGGTGCCTTCCCATAACATGCGGCGTTGCTCATCAGTCAGTTCATAGTAAGGGGCGAATATGGGGAAACCGGCTTTCTCTGCCCCGTGTATGACCATGTCCCGCCATTCGCCCATCTTCTCGCCTCTCCAGCATACCACTGCACCGTCATAGACAGACAGAGACCGGTTGGGAATAACCAGATGTTCGTCGATGCCGATTACTCGTCCGAACCCTTCGCATTCGGGGCAGGCTCCGATGGGGGAGTTGAAAGAAAACATCTGGTCGTTAGGCTCTTCAAATGTAATGCCGTCTGCCTCAAATTTTGTGCTGAAGCGGTACAGGCAGGTACTGCCGTCGGCTTGGTAAAAGCGTAGCAGGCAGGCGCCGTCTCCCTCATACATTGCCGTTTCGGCTGAATCGGTCAGGCGGCTGACGGAATCTTTCTCTGAAGAAGCGGTCATGCGGTCTATCAGCAGGAAAACCGTATCTCCGGCTTCCGGCTTGTACTCATCGATACGTATCATTTTACCATTTACCTCCAGGCGGTTGAAACCTTGCTTCAGGTCAATTTCCAACTGCTGTTGCAGGGTGCGGTCTTCGCGTAGCAGGATGGGGGCCAATACGGTATATCTTGTCCCTTCCGGGTGTTCCAGCATGCATTTTACAATGTCTTCTGTGGAATGTTTTTTCACTTCTTGTCCGCTGACGGGGCTGAAAGTCTTTCCTACACGGGCATAGAGCAGCCGGAGATATTCATATATTTCAGTGGAGGTACCGACGGTGGAACGGGGATTGCGGCTGCTGACCTTTTGCTCGATGGCAATGGCAGGTGGAATACCTTTGATGAAGTCACATTCCGGCTTGCTCATTCGCCCAAGGAACTGCCGGGCGTAACTGCTGAGGCTTTCTACGTAACGGCGCTGGCCTTCTGCGTAGAGAGTATCGAATGCAAGTGAGGATTTTCCGGAACCGGACAGTCCGGTGATGACAACTAGTTTATTACGGGGAATTTCTACGTCAATATTCTTCAGGTTGTTGACGCGGGCTCCTTTTATGATAATTGATTTGTTTTCTGCCATATCAGGGTCACTTAAGCGATTTTGAGAATGCAAAGATAATGCAAACTGGGGAGCAGATAAAATGAAGTTCTCCATTTTTTTATGCCGGCGTGCAGCTTGTCTTTGCTTTTGAGGCAAAGATAGTTACAACTGTGAATTATTTCATCGGAAAGGTAAGGTTAAGATTTGTTATACTTTCAGATGACAGCCAAGTTACTTTAGGTAAAAACATTAAATTCGCCTCAACTCTTAATTGATAATCCAGGCATGATGAAGTATGATGTGAAATGGTTTCTTGTGGTGTTGATGTTAGGAACATGTCCCTTGGCATTGCAGGCCATTGACATCCGTGTCGAAATGGAGGCTTTGGCAGATAGCGCACGGAAAATCTTGGGGCGGAAACAGTTGCCTGTAGTAAATGCCCGATGGATGAAGCTGGCGCAGGAGCTGAATGATACGGCACAGATAAACGATGCTTACAACAACTTGACTTTGCATTATTATCAGCTGGGAAATATCGATACTTTAAAATCAGTGACTTACAAATACATGGACTGGTGTGTGGCATATAACCGGCCCAAGGACAGATATACGGCATGGCGCCAGTATATCCAGCGTATGACCGAGAAGGGGATGCAGGAGGAGGCTATGGCCGAAACTGACAAATTATATGAAGATGCCAAAAAGGGGAAAGACAGATACGGGCTGGCTTGTGCCGAGATGTGTATCGGTTACAATCATCGGGTGTTCGGAAACAATGTGGAGCTCTGTATAGAGTGCTATAACAACGCATTGGAACTTTTTGTGGAAGGTGAATATTACAGGGATGCGTACGTGGTGTTGCTCAATATCAGCCAGACCTATCTTTCACGCAGTGACTATGCAGAGGCCGAAGTTTATCTGGCAAAGCTGGCGCAGCTGGAAGAAAACATGAGGGAGGAGAATATAGAAACAGACGCTTCCTTGCATCTAAGGTTCTGTGAGTTCCGGGTAATCAGTTTGTTGGCAAGTAAAGGGAGAAAGGTTGCCGAACCTTATATGATGGAGACAGATCGGTTCTATAAGGAAAATCCGGAGAGTTCTACTCCTGAAGCCTGGTTTGGCTACAAGATTATGTGTTGCCGTGCTCTCGGCGATTTGAAGGGGAATATCGCTTATGTGGATTCCCTCATGAACTATCAGCGTTCGCTGGGCATTTGTTATCCGTATAACTTTTACATGAAAGCCCAATTGCAGGAGCAATTGGGAGACTATCGCTCGGCCAGTGACAGTTATAGGACTTATGCCAGTGTAAGCGATTCTATGCGTACGGCAGAATTGGATGATAAGTTGAGCGAATATACCGCACAGTATGAAGTGGACCGGTTGAAAATGGAGAAGCTGGAGCTGAGTGGCAAATTGACTCGCGGGCGTTTGGTCATGGCTTTGATTGCGGGTGGAGTGGTTCTGCTCCTTTTGCTGATGATTACTTACCTGTATATCCGTACCCTTTCCATGAACCGTAAGCTGGAAGCTGCCCGTATGGCGGTACATAAGATGGGGGAGGTGAAGAGCTCTTTTATACGGCATATTACGCATGAGATTCGTACTCCATTGAATTCAATTGTCGGTTTTTCTACTTTGCTGGCCCGGGAAGAACCGGATGAGGAGGAGAAAAAAGAATATGCGGCCCAGGTGGAAAGTAATAACACTTACTTGTTGGGGCTGATGGAGAATATCCTGACCATTGCGGACATGGATTCACAAATGATTGACATGTCATGGGAACCGGTAAATGTAGATAACTGTTGCAAGGAATGTGTTGATGAACTTCATTCTGCCCTGAAGCCGGGAGTGAGGCTGGAGTGTATCCCTTCGGGGATTTCTACTGTGTATGCAGCCCGTCCCTGGATGAAAATAGTGTTGACGGCTTTGCTTGACAATGCCGTTAAGTTTACGGAGAGAGGATATATACGTGTTTCCTGCAAAGAAGACAAGTCCCGCCGGGTGGTATGTTTTGTGGTAGAAGATACAGGGATTGGGCTGAAACAGGAGGAAGCGGAACATATCTTTGAACGCTTTTACAAAGTGGATACTTTCACTAAAGGTTCGGGACTGGGACTTGCCATTGCCCATGAAATAATGGCAATGATAGGTGGGCGGGTTTATTGGGACTCCACTTATCAGGGTGGGTGCCGGTTTGTAATGGAATGGCCTGTACAGGATAAACCTTGAGTATGAATAATTTTTTAGTATAAAAGCTATAGATAGAAAATGAGAGTAAGATTCCTATTATGTGTATTCCTTTGGTCTCTGATGGCGGGAGGAATGTTTGCGCAAGTGCAGAAAGCGTCTGCATATCCTAAACGTGAGTTTCGTGCCGCATGGATACAATCGGTTAACGGGCAGTTCCGTGGAATGCCGACCGAGAAATTGAAGCAGACCTTGATAGCCCAGTTGAATTCTTTGCAGGAGGCAGGCATCAATGCCATTATTTTTCAGGTACGTCCGGAGGCTGACGCGTTGTATGCCTCTCAGCTGGAGCCGTGGAGCCGATACCTTACCGGTGTGCAGGGCAAGGCACCCGACCCTTATTGGGATCCGATGCAGTTTATGATTGATGAGTGCCATAAACGTGGCATGGAGTTTCATGCATGGATTAATCCGTATCGTGTGAAAACGTCGTTGAAGAATGAACTGGCACCCGGGCATGTTTATAATATTCATCCGGAATGGTTTGTGACGTATGGTGACCAGTTGTTCTTTGACCCGGCTTTGCCGGAGAGCCGCCGCCACATCACTCTGGTGGTAGGTGATATTGTGTCGCGATACGATGTGGACGCTATTCATATGGATGATTATTTTTATCCTTATCCCATGAAAGGAAAAGATTTTCCGGATGATGCCAGTTTTGCCCGCTACGGTGGAGGTTTCACTGATAAGGGAGACTGGCGCCGCAGTAATGTGAATCTTTTGATAAAGAAAATACATGAAACGGTGCGTGAGATAAAGCCGTGGGTGAAGTTTGGTGTTTCTCCGTTCGGCATCTACCGTAACGAAAGCAGTGATCCGTTGGGCAGCAAGACAAGAGGTTTGCAGAACTATGACGATCTGTATGCTGACGTCCTGTTGTGGGCACGTGAGGGATGGATTGATTATAATATTCCCCAGATATATTGGCAGATAGGCCATCCGGTTGCCGATTATGAAACGTTGATAAAGTGGTGGGCCAAGAATACGGAGAATCGTCCTTTGTTTATCGGTCAGTCCGTAATGAACACGATACAGAATGCCGATCCCTCCAATCCTTCTGTCAATCAGCTTCCCCGGAAAATGGCGTTGCAGCGTGCTTACCAGACGATTGGCGGCAGTTGCCAGTGGCCGGCAAGTGCGGTAGTCGAGAATGCGGGCAAGTATCGGGATGCTTTGATGGCGGAATATCATAAATACCCGGCATTGCCTCCTGTATTCGATTTTATGGACAATGAGGCGCCCAATAAGGTTCGTAAGGTAAAACCGGTCTGGACTGCGGACGGGTATATCCTTTTCTGGACTGCTCCGAAATATAGGGAAGAAATGAACCGGGCCGTACAATATGTCGTTTACCGTTTTGATGCCAAAGAAAAAGTGGATATAGACGATCCCTCACACATTGTAGCCATAACTCGCGATAATTTCTATAAATTACCGTATGAGGATGGAAAAACAAAATATCGCTATGTAGTGACGGCGCTTGACCGGTTACATAATGAGTCGAAGTCTGTTGGGAAGAAAGTCAAACTTTAATACAGTATCAGTCCTGCTATCCCGCAGGCTATAATCATGCCTATCGGGTTGAGCTTGTATTTTTTGGTTCCCACAAACGCAACGAGGAAGATGATACAACTGACGATAAAGGAGTATATGTCTTCCGTGGGGGAACCGAAATTCTCTGCATTCATTAAAACCAGTGCAGCCGACGCCAGTAAACCGACTACTGCCGGACGGAGTCCGCTGAATACCGCTTCTACTGCCGGGTGCTTCTGATATTTCAGAAAAAATTTGCTGATAGTCAGCATCAGTATGAAAGAAGGAAGCACAACGGCAAAGGTAGCGACAACGGATCCCCAAACACTTCCTGTTGCCGTAAATCCCACGTATGTTGCCGAGTTGATGCCTATCGGACCGGGAGTCATTTGACTGATTGCCACAATGTCTGTAAACTCTTGCGGACTGAGCCAGTTGTAGCGGGTCACTACCTCTCCCTGTATCATGGAGAGCATGGCATATCCGCCGCCAAAACCGAATAGGCCTATTTGGAAGAAAGTGTAGAATAATTGTAAGTAAATCATGATTATCAGTGATTAGTATTGAATGGCACTCGCTTTTATACCTTTGACTTTAATTCTTTAATTCCTCGTTTTCCGGGCGTTTAAAACGTCCGAAAAGATATCCTCCGATACCGGCCGCGATAATAATCCAGATCGGGGAGAATCCCAGTAGCCAGATGAGCAGTGCCGAAACGACAGGTATCCAAATGTTGTGGCGATTGACTTTGGCTGATTTTGCCATACTGAAAGTCGGTGCGGCAATCAGTGCGACAACAGCCGGGCGAATCCCCTTGAATATGCGTTCTACCATGGTATTGTCCTTGAAATTATGAAAGAACAAGGCTATGGCAAGGATAATGAGAAATGAAGGCAGTATGGTACCTAACGCTGTAATTATACTTCCTCGGATTCCCCGTAAACGGTATCCTATAAAGATGGAGATATTGACAGCAAGGATACCCGGTGCCGACTGGGATATGGCGAGCAAGTCAATGAAATCTTCTTTGGCTATCCAGTTCCTTTTGGTCACAATCTCGTCTTCTATAAGTGGTACCATGGCATAGCCGCCTCCAATGGTAAATGCTCCGATTTTGAAGAAGATGGAGAACGCTTCGATATATATATTCATATTTAATGTAAAATAAGGTCATGTTGTAGGGTCGCTTTTCCCCTCTTTGCCTTGTTTGGCATATTGGCTGGGGCTTACCTTGAAATGTTTCTTGAATACCTCGCGAAAATACTTGGCATCACTGAAACCGGTCATTTCGGCAATTTCCGTGATGGAATGCCTGTGTTCCATCAGCAACTGGGAAGCACGTTTCAGTTTGATCAGTCGGATATAATCGCCCGGTGCCTCGTCTGTCAAGGCGGTTATCTTGTTGTAGAAGCTGGTACGGCTCATGTTCAGTAGGGTGCAGAGCATATCTACATTGAAACCGGGATTGTCCATATTCTCTTCCACATGTTTTTTGACGGTTGCTATGAATTTCCAGTCAAGGTCACTGGAGCAGTTGATGCATCCCGTGTCATGCTTGTCGTCATTCAATTCCAGATTGGCATATTTATGGCGCAGCAGGGCACGGTTATTGAGAAGATTGGCTATGGTTGCCCGCAATATGCCTATATTGAACGGTTTCACAATATACTCGTCAGCTCCGGTTTCCAAGCCTTCAATAATGTTCTTGTCTGTATTCAATGCAGTAAGCAGGATGATGGGGATGTGGGATGTTTCAATGTCATTCTTCAAGGCCTTGCATAATTCGTCACCCCGCATTTCGGGCATCATGATATCTGAAATAATGAGATTGGGAAGGTATTCCTTTGCAATGGTAAGCGCCATCTTGCCATTGGAGCATACTTGGATGTGGTATGTTTCCGACAAGGTGTTGCGTAAGTATTCTCTCAGTTCATCATTGTCTTCCACAATCAGAATCTTGGAACGATTTTCGTCATTTTGTGGCTGCTGTTTGCTTTTTTCATAAATGGCAGCCGGCAAGGAAGAAGTTACCGCATTGACAGGAACTCCAGAAGCCGTATAGACAACCCTTTCCGTATGGGGTTGAGGCCGGTGGATGGCTTTGCGGTAATGTTTCTCGCCTTTTGGGAAAATGACTTTGATATCAGAGCCTTTTCCTTCCGTACTGCTGAAGTTTAATTTTCCCTTGTGTATGGAAACGAGCTTCGATACCAGCAACAATCCGATACCGCTGCCGGTAACCTTGGAGTTGATGGCATTGCTGCCCCGGAAGTGCATTTTGAACAGTTTCTTTTGTTCTGACGAGGGGATGCCGATACCTGTATCTTTTACTTCAATGCTCCATGTATCTTCCGTCTCGGCTGCGTAGATGTGTACATTTCCTCCTTCGGGAGTGTATTTCAACGCGTTGGATATGATATTCTTCAGGATAGAGTCCATTTTGTCTTTATCCATCCATACGTTCATGTAGCGGAAATTACTCTCATAAGTAAGGGTGATATGTTTGATTTCGGCATACGAGCGGAAAGCATTGATTGTTTCTTCCATATAAGTGCTTAATTCGTATTCCGAGACATATAGATTGCCGGAATAGGTGTCTGCACGTTCAAAATTAATCAGGTTGGTGGTGAGACGCAGCAATGCATTGACATTGCGCAAGGCGGTATTCATGTTGTTGTGTCCGTTCTCGCTCAATGTTTCACGTTCAAGAAGTTCTTCCAATGGTGCTTTTATCAAGGTCAAAGGCGTACGGATATCATGCGCGGTGTTTACGAAGAAACGAATCTTTTCATCAGAGATCTTTCTCTGTTTGCGCATGACTATAATACGCAAAGTGACGCTTACCAGAGACAGGATGATGATGGCATACAGAATGAGTGCCCAGACACTCAGCCAGATGGGTTGCTCAATGACAATCTCCATGCTGCGTTCCTCAAGGACCACGCGGCGGTCCTCATTGGATATGGCACGTACGCGTAGAGTATATTGACCGGGGCTTAAGTTGGTGAAACGGATAATATTTTCTTGTCCGGGACGGCTCCAGCCATCGTAAAAGCCTTCCAGTTTCCAGGAATATAATATCAGTGAAGGGTAGTCATAGTTGATGGAAGATACTTGTAACGAGAAGATATTCTGGTTGTACTTCAAGCGTAATGTTTCAGTATCGTCAATATCTATGGTCAATGGGGAGCCTTGGTCCTTGGGATATACAGTCTGATAGAATACTCTTAAATCACTGAATACCATTTTGAAATTGTAGTCACGGGGTAATAACATGTTTTTGTGGAATTCAATGGCGCCGTCCGTGCTTCCGAATATGAAATTCCCATTCTTTCTCAAGGTTCCGGAGGAGGAATTAAAGTGGTCTGACTTCAGGCCTTGTTCTTTTGTCCAGTTATGGAACGTCTTTTCTATGGGATTGAAACTGGTCAGACCACTTTCGGTGCTTAGGAAGATATCCCTGTTCCCATCGTATAGAATGGTGTATATATTGTTGGATATCAAGGCGCAGTTGTCTTTGTGATGATGTTCAAACGTGTTCTTGTCGGCATTGTAAATCAATAGGCCCGCATTGTTGGTACCGATATATAATAAGCCGTCAGGAGTCTGGTACAATGAATAAATATAGTAAGATTCTACAGGCATTTGTATATAGTGATATTTGCCGGTTGCCTTTTCCAGCAAATAGAGCCCGGTAGCCGTACCTATCCACATGTGTCCGGGATCCTTTTCCACAATGGCCGTAATGCCGTTCAATCCGGGGAAAAGCCGTATGTTTTTATGTACATAGTCTATTTCTTTCAAATTATAATAACCGCCCGACCATACATTGCCGTCTGATGCTTTTACCATGGCACGGATGTATTTGTCCGGCCGAATATTCAATTTGCCGAATAGGGATGGAGTGAAATAGCTGACGGCCAGCTTTTTCTTGTCTATCTGATAAATACCGGAACTATAGCCTCCTGCCCAGATAATGCCGGGGGATACTTCGCACAAGGATATGAAAGTATTGTTCTTGATGGGAGCCGTGTCAAATCCGCTGAGGAAAGAGTGCCATTGCTGTGTTTTGCTTTCATACAGGCTTATGCCGTTATTGGTGGCAAACCACAGGTCGCCGTCTGCATCTTCGATGATTGTGTTCACTTGGTCGTTGATAAGTGATTGTTTGTTGCCTATGGAATGTTTTATCCATTGATAGTCTGAATACTTGTTGTTGCGTACGGTTATCCCGATGGGATAGTTGGCCATCCAGATACGTTGGCTTTCATCTATGTACAGGTCATTTATGTTATTCCCGTTCATTGCATTGTAACGGTTATAGTCAGCAATGATGTATGGAACGCATTCATGGGATTCTGTATTCATTTTATAGACTCCGGCGCCGTCAGTGGCGATAAGAATCTCCTTGTCGTTCAAAGCTTTGATACAGTTGATGCTGACGTCCATCAGTCCGGCATCCAGATGCATGACTTTATGCAGTTGCATGTCATAAACATATATTCCCCGTTGGAATGTTCCGATAAAAACTTTATTGGAAAGCTTGTGATAGTATAATTCGTTGATTTGTATATTCAGAGTGTCTAATTGCTCACAAGGGCTGAGGCTCAACCTGTTATTTTGCAGCTCGGCATAGTGGATGCCTATGTCTGTTCCGATGAAATAGTGTATAGAGTCTATTTGTGCGATATCCGTGATGCTTTCTTTGATTTCATTCTTGATGAATACCACCTTTTGTGAATTGTTGTCGTACAGATACAAGGCTTCCTCGTTACAAAGCCATACCACATTGTTGGTATCGATAAAACCGTAGCTGATGGGGGTAGGACGCCTTTTGATTTCACTTTCCGGCAATTTATACACCAGTTGGAAACGGTCGTGCTTGGTGTCATGACGGAATACGCGCCCTTTTTTGCCTATTACCCATAACTCTCCTGTAGAATCGAGGTAAAGCCAATTCAGATTCATCATGGAGTTGACCTCCTCGTCGCCGTCCATCAACTTATATTGCTTGAATTCTTTTCCGTTATAGCGGTCTATGCCATCATGAGTGAGAAACCACATATAGCCTTTAGGGTCTTTCTGGATTGCATATACCCTTCTGTTGCTGAGTCCGTTTTCCACCCCGATATATTTATATGTCTGGGCTATACTTGTAAGGGGGAGCAGTAATAGTATGCAGTAAAATAGGTATTTTCTCATAATGGTTGATGACGTTTGAGTGTTATATACCAGTCGGGGGAGATTCTAAAAACTAACACAAAAGTAATATTTTTGTTTGAGATAAGCAAAAAAGAATATGAAGAAGAGGGAGATGATGATGTAGTGAGGAGCAGGAGTAGATAGAGTCGGATAAATGAAATGTGCCAAGTTCCCGACAAGACGGGGACTTGGCACATTATCATATAATGGCGTTTACTGCCTTATTTACTTTTTCATTTTTTCTTCTACCCACTTGCGGGCATTGACGAAAGCTTCCATCCAAGGAGTCACTTGGTCGCTGTTCATGCGGTCTGCAGGATAACAACCGTTCTGCCAGGGGAAGATGGAACGTTCCAGATGGGGCATGATGGCCAGATGACGTCCGTCGGCACTTGCCAAGGCCGCTACGGAATAATCCGAACCGTTCGGGTTGGCGGGATATTCATCATACGTATATTTTGCCACTACATTGTACTTGTCCTCATCGTAAGGCAGAGAGAATTTTCCTTCACCGTGGGCTACCCAGATACCTAGTTTGCTGCCGCTTAATGAACCGAACATGACACTGCGGTTGGTAGGAATGGTAAGGCCGAGGAAGCGGGATTCGAATTTGTGGGAATCGTTATGCAACATCTTGCCTTTCTTCTCGAGTTCCGGATTGATAAGGTTGAGTTCCATCATCAGCTGGCAACCGTTGCAGACACCCAGTGAAAGCGTATCTTCACGTGCATAATACTTGTCGAGCGCTTCTTTGGCTTTCGGGTTGAACAGGAAAGCACCTGCCCAGCCTTTGGCAGAGCCGAGAACATCAGAGTTGGAGAAACCGCCGCAATAAACAATCATGTTTACGTCTTCCAGAGTTTCACGTCCGCTGATAAGGTCGGTCATGGTGACGTCTTTTACATCGAAGCCGGCAAGGTAGAGTGAATAAGCCATTTCGCGCTCTCCGTTCGTACCCTTTTCGCGGATGATAGCCGCACGGATACCTGTCGGTGTACGGCGGTCCGGATCAATGCCATATTGAGAGAACTTACCCTTGAACGGCGGCATGAAGGCAAATTCCACAGGTTGCATCTTGTAATTTTCAAAACGCTTCTTGGCGCAGCCGTTCATGGATTGCTTACGGTCGAGCAGGTAAGAAGAAGAGTACCATACGTCACGCATGTAGTCGATGCCGAACTGATAGGTAGCATCGCCTTTTGATACGAGGATGTGACGTTCGTCTGTCGGCTTACCGAGTTTCACGTAACCTACACCTGCATCTTCAAGTATCTGCTTCACTTCTTCTTTATGCTTGTCGCTTATTTGGATAACGATACCCGGATTCTCGGCGAACAGAATTTTGATAAGGTCTTGTTCCTTGATTTTGTCAAGGTTGATTTCCATACCACCTTCTACATTGGAGAAACACATTTCAAGCAAGGTTGTAATAAGACCGCCGGCTGAAATATCGTGTCCGGCAAGGATGAGTCCTTTGTCTATCAATGTCTGTACGGCAAGGAATGCATCGCGGAAGTATTCGGGATCCTGTACGCAGGGCACTTCGTCTCCTACTTTGCCCAATGCCTGTGCAAAAGCGGAACCGCCGAGTTTCAGCTGGTCAAAACTGAAGTCGATATGATAGATGGTCGTTTTTTCATTGTTGACAAGAACCGGAGAAACCACTTTTTTGACGTCAGAGACTTCACCGCCCGCAGAAACGATGACCGTACCCGGGGCAATAACCTTGCTTCCGTCAGGATATTTCTGGGTCATGGAGAGGGAGTCCTTACCTGTCGGTACATTGATTTGCAGTGCGCAGCAGAAATCACTTAATGCTTTGACGGCGGTGTACAGACGTGCGTCTTCGCCTTCCTGTGAGCGGCAGGGCCACATCCAGTTGGCCGAGAGGGAAACGCTGTCCAGACCTTCGGCAAGGGGTGCCCAGATCAAATTGGTCAACGCTTCGCTGACAGAAAGGATGGAGCCGGCAGCCGGGTCGGCAAGTGCGGCTTGTGGAGCATGGCCGAGAGAAGTCGCGATACCCTTTTCGCCACGGTAGTCCAGAGCTACGACACCGCAGTCGCTTAATGGCAACTGAAGCTCGCCCTGGCACTGCTGGCGGGCTATTTTACCTGTTACGGAACGGTCCACTTTGTTGGTCAGCCAGTCTTTGCAGGCAACGGCTTCCAGCTGGAGCACGTTGGTGAGGTATTCGTGCAATTGGGAGAGTTCGTATTTCGGCATTTCATAATGACGTTCCACAGTCTTGTCCACCATGTATGTTTTGGGGGAAGAGCCGAACATCTGCTCTACTGCGAGGTCGAACGGACGTACGCCGTCAGCCTGCTGGAAAGCGAAACGATGGTCTCCGGTAGTTTCACCTACTACATACATCGGAGCACGCTCGCGTTCGGCCACTTTACGTACGTGTTCAATGGCTTCCTCCTCAATCAGCAAGCCCATACGTTCCTGGCTTTCATTGGCGATGATTTCTTTGGCGGACAAAGTCTTGTCACCGATGGGCAATTTGCTCATATCGATTAAACCGCCGCATTCTTCTACCAATTCGGACAAACAGTTGACGTGTCCGGCTGAACCGTGGTCATGGATGGAAACCACGGGATTAGTCTCTTCTTCGCAAAGTGCGCGTACCACATTATAAGCACGTTTCTGCATTTCGGCATTGGCACGCTGTACGGCATTCAGCTCAATGCCGCTGCTGTAACGTCCGGTATCTACAGAAGATACGGAGCCGCCGCCCAGACCGATGCGGTAGTTGTCGCCGCCGATCACCACTACTTTGTTTCCGGCTTCCGGGGAGCCTTTCAGACAGTCGCGTTGCGTACCGTAACCTACACCGCCGGCAAGCATGATTACTTTGTCGTAACCGTAAACTTCTTCTTTCTCTTTATGTTCGAAAGTAAGCACGGAACCGCAAATCAGCGGTTGGCCGAATTTGTTGCCGAAGTCACTGGCACCGTTGGAGGCCTTGATCAGGATCTGTTCCGGAGTCTGGTATAACCATTCGCGTACCGGCAGGATTTCTTCCCAGGGACGTCCTTCATCGGTACGGGGATAAGAAGTCATATAGACAGCTGTTCCGGCAATCGGCCAGGAACCTTTACCGCCGCCCATACGGTCACGGATTTCACCTCCTGTACCTGTAGATGCACCGTTGAACGGTTCTACGGTGGTGGGGAAATTGTGTGTCTCGGCTTTCAGGGAAATCACACTCTTGATGTCTTTCACCTGGAAATAGTCGGGTTTGGAGTGGTCTGCCGGGGCAAACTGCTCAATCACCGGACCTTCGGCAAAAGCTACATTGTCTTTGTAGGCGGAAATGATTTTATTGGGATTTTCCTGTGTAGTCTTTTTAATCATCTGGAAGAGGGAAGACTCTTGTTCCACTCCGTCAATGATGAATGTTCCACCAAAGATTTTGTGACGGCAATGCTCGGAATTGATTTGAGCAAAACCGAATACTTCGGAGTCTGTCAGAGGACGTCCCAAGTCCTTTTCTACTTTCTTGAGATATTCCATCTCCTCTTTGGACAAGGCCAAGCCCTCTTTTTCGTTATAGGCTTCAAGGTCCTCGATGTGAATGATGGGTTCCGGCTGACGATTGGTTGTAAATACATGCTGGTCCAGTCCCTTGTACATACGTTGCAGCATCGGGTCGTGGTCTGCATTCTCGTCTTTTACGGGGAAATATTCCTCGATACGGACGATGCCGTTCAGACCCATGTTCTGGGTGATTTCCACGGCGTTAGTACTCCAAGGAGTAATCATTTCACGGCGCGGGCCGACGAAATGTCCTTTCAGGTTGTCTTCACTTTCGGGGGCGGCTTCTCCAAAAAGCCAACAGAGTTTGTCGCTGTCTGCCTGGGTAAGTTCGTGGTCACACTCTACGGCAATCACGCTCTTGGATGGGGTTCTGAAAAAAAGAATCATACTTATATTTACGATTTGACGATTTACGATTTGGCGATTGAAGTTACTAATAGTTAGTTTCTTCATCTTTTCTTCTTTCTGGGTGCAAAGATATACAAAATCAGTGGGGAGGAGAAGGAAATGGAAAATAAAAAACGTATGCGGTTTTACTTCTTAAAAATCTTTTCGGTCGAAAAAACGTTAACACTATTCGTTCGTCTCATAAAAAAGTACGATATTTGCAGCCATGATTCAGATAGAGACCATATTTGACATATTGTGGAAAGGGTTCATAATCGGTGTTATTGTGTCCGCACCGTTGGGACCTGTGGGCGTACTGTGTATCCAGCGCACTTTGAATAAAGGACGATGGTATGGTTTTGTTACAGGCATAGGAGCTTCGCTGAGTGATATTGCTTACGCCTTGTTGACGGGTTATGGCATGAGTTTTGTCTTTGATTATGTCAACAAGAACATTTTCTATCTGCAGCTTTTCGGAAGTATTCTGTTATTGGTTTTTGGAGTCTATACTTTCCGCAGCAATCCGGTACAGTCCATCCGGCCGGTTTCCACCAATAAGGGGTCTTATTTCCACAACTTCATAACGGCTTTTGCCGTCACCCTCTCCAATCCGCTGATTATTTTCCTGTTTATCGGCCTTTTTGCCCGTTTTGCTTTTGTCAGTGAAGGGATATTGGTCTTTGAGGCGGTTACCGGATATCTGGCCATTGCATTGGGTGCTTTGGCCTGGTGGTTTGGCATTACTTTTTTTGTAAATAAAGTCCGTAAGCAATTCAACCTGCGTGGCATTTGGATGTTGAACCGTATTATCGGAAGCATTGTCATGGTGGTGTCTGTGCTTGGGCTGGTGTTCACGCTGATGGGCGAGTCGCTGTACTGAGTGGAAAGGTGAAAATTCATAATTCATATATCTTATCGTGAAGATTGCACAACAACTGAAAGAAAAGAACATAGCCGAATACCTTATATATATGTGGCAGGTAGAGGACTTGATTCGTGCCAACAAGTGCGATATCGATGAAATATGCCGCAACATTATTTCCCGTTATCCGGTAGAAGAACATGCCGGGCTGGAAGAATGGTACGGTAATCTGACCGAGATGATGCGTGCCGAAGGAGTGAAGGAGAAGGGGCATCTGCAAATAAACCGTAATGTCATCCAGAATCTCACGGAGCTGCATGCCGGATTACTGGCATCGACTAAATATCCGTTTTATAACGCAGCCTATTTCAAGGCATTGCCGTTCATTGTGGAGCTGCGCCAGAAGGGGGGAAAGCAGGAGGAATCCGAGCTTGATACCTGTTTCGAGGCACTCTACGGGGTGCTGCTGCTGCGGTTGCAAAAGAAGGAGATCAGCCGGGGCACAGCCAAGGCGATAGAGGCTATCAGCGGCTTCATTTCGCTGCTTGCCAATTATTACGACAAGGAGAAGCGGGGAGAGCTGGAATTGGAATAAGAAAAAATTGTTCATCGTAACATAAATATTTATAAGCGTAACTTTTTAAATGAATATTTTAGTAACCGGTGCCAACGGTCAGCTTGGCAATGAGATGCAAGTATTGTCACGGGAAAATCTGCAGCATACCTATTTTTTCACTGACGTACAGGAATTGGATATTTGTGACGAGCAGGCGGTCCGTGCTTTCGTGGCAGACAACCGGGTGGATGTAATTGTGAACTGTGCTGCCTATACAGCGGTCGATAAGGCTGAAGACAATGCGGAACTTTGTGATAAGTTGAACCATCTTGCGCCGGGTTATCTGGCGTCCGCAGCCGAGGCTTGCGGTGCTGCATTGATACAAGTCTCTACAGATTATGTATTTGACGGGACGGGACATATACCTTATACGGAAGAGATGACTCCTTGTCCCAACTCCGTTTACGGTTCCACTAAGCTGGACGGTGAGCGGGCAGTGATGGAGAAGTGCAGCCGTGCGATGATTATCCGTACGGCATGGTTGTATTCTGTTTACGGAAATAACTTTGTAAAGACCATGCTTCGTTTGGGGCGTGAGCGTGAAACACTGGGGGTTGTTTTTGACCAAATAGGTACACCGACTTATGCTAAAGATTTGGCATGTGTTATCTTTGAGGCTATCAATCATGGTATTGTTCCGGGTATTTATCACTTCAGCGATGAAGGCGTTTGTTCATGGTATGACTTTACTTTGGCGATACATCGCATAGCCGGCATATCAACTTGTAAAGTAAGTCCTTTGCATACAGACGAATTTCCTGCTAAAGCACCACGTCCTAATTATTCAGTCTTGGATAAAACAAAAATAAAGAAAACATTCGGCATTGAAATCCCCCATTGGGAGGAGAGTCTAGTGGCATGTATGAAGAAACTTTAAGATAATGGCACAGAAGAAGAAAACTTATTTAACGTTCGGTGCTTGCCTCGCTATAGGGATGACTTTTGGCATTATCATGCATAAACTAGTCATGGGTATTGCTATTGGCTGCGCATTAGGTGTCTATTATGAGAGGAAAAACAAGCAAGATAAAAAAGATGATATATGATTAACGAGATAGAAAGACGAAGAACGTTTGCGATTATCGCACACCCGGATGCCGGTAAGACGTCGTTGACCGAGAAACTGTTGCTTTTCGGCGGACAAATCCAGGTGGCCGGTGCTGTAAAGAGCAATAAGATAAAGAAGTCGGCAACGTCGGACTGGATGGATATTGAAAAACAGCGTGGTATTTCCGTTACTACTTCCGTGATGGAGTTCGACTACCACGACTACAAGGTGAATATCCTCGATACTCCGGGTCACCAGGACTTTGCCGAAGATACTTATCGCACGCTGACGGCTGTAGATAGCGTTATCATCGTGGTGGACGGTGCGAAAGGTGTGGAAACGCAGACACGCAAGCTGATGGAAGTCTGCCGTATGCGTAATACGCCGGTGATTATCTTCATCAACAAGATGGACCGTGAAGCCAAAGACCCGTTCGACCTGCTGGACGAGCTGGAGGAGGAGCTGCACATCCACGTGCGTCCCTTGACCTGGCCTATCGAGAGCGGCGTCCGTTTCAAAGGTGTCTATAATATCTACGAGCATAACCTCAATCTTTACCAGCCCAGCAAGCAGGTAGTGACGGAGAAGGTGGAAGTGGATATCCATACCGAGGAACTGGACAATCAGATTGGCGCTCAGTTGGCTGACAAGCTACGCGGGGAACTGGAACTGATAGACGGTGTTTATCCCGAATTCGATAAGGAAGAGTATCTGAAGGGTGAGCTGGCTCCCGTATTCTTCGGCTCGGCACTGAATAATTTCGGTGTGCAGGAACTGCTGGATTGCTTTGTGGAGATTGCTCCCAGTCCCCGTCCCGTGAAGGCTGAAGAGCGTGAGGTGGAGCCGGAAGAGCCAAAATTCACCGGATTCATCTTTAAGATAACCGCCAATATCGACCCGAATCACCGTTCATGTATCGCTTTCTGCAAAATCTGCTCCGGCAAGTTTATACGCAATGCCCCGTACTTGCATGTACGTCACGGCAAGACAATGCGTTTCTCGTCGCCCACGCAGTTCATGGCGCAGCGCAAGACAACCGTCGATGAGGCTTGGGCGGGAGATATTATCGGTCTGCCGGATAACGGTACGTTCAAGATCGGCGATACGCTGACCGAAGGCGAGGCGCTCCACTTCAAGGGACTTCCGAGTTTCTCGCCGGAGATGTTCAAATACATTGAGAATGCCGACCCGATGAAGCAGAAACAGCTTGCCAAGGGTATCGACCAGCTGATGGACGAAGGTGTGGCGCAGTTGTTCGTCAACCAGTTCAACGGGCGTAAGATTATCGGTACGGTGGGGCAGTTGCAGTTCGAGGTCATCCAGTATCGTCTGGAGAACGAATACAGTGCGAAGTGCCGTTGGGAGCCGCTCAGCCTCTACAAGGCGTGCTGGATTGAGAGCGATGATGCGGCAGAGCTGGAAGCCTTCAAGAAACGCAAATACCAGTACATGGCGAAAGACCGCGAGGGTAGGGATGTGTTCCTGGCCGACAGCGGATATGTGTTGCAGATGGCGCAGATGGACTTCAAGCATATCAAGTTCCACTTTACGAGCGAGTTCTAAGCTATATGCCTCCTGCCGATTTCCGGGTATGGATAATGCAGGCTAAAGAGAAATATGGGTGAAGAGGTACAAAGTGATGAAAAACTTTGTACCTCTTTATTTATTGTGGGAAGAAAGTGTTACCTTTGTTTCTGCAACGATTAACCTGCATTGATTATGAAGACTGTTGAAGTAAACTCGTTCCTTACCGATTTTACACCTTACTTATTATAAACACAAAATTTCAAGATGAAACATACCTTCCTTTTTTTCTTGCTGATTCTCCTGCTGGGGCTGACAGCCTGCTCGAAACCTTCCGGTAAAACTTTGATGGACTACGAACAGTCTCTCGTCTGTGCCGACTCGCTGGTGCGGTCCGGTGTTGCCGACAGTGCCCAAGCCGTCCGCCTGATTTCCGGCTTGCACCGTGAGTATAATCAGATAAAGGAGTTTTCCGACGGCAGGCATGTGCGGCTGAAGCCGGTCAGTGCTTACGAACGTCTCTTTTGGGGAGCGTTTTCTGTAATTATGTTCACTATCTCCGGTACTATGCTGTTCAGCCTTATCCGTTTCAAGAAAGAGCGTAGTCACCGTAACTATCTTGTCACCCTGAGTGAAAACGAACAGCGCTTGCGCAACAATGAGCGCGAGCGCGAAGAGCTGGAGGAATGCCTGAAGGAAATGTCGCTGACTGACGAAGAGCGCGAAGAAGTGCATAGCTCGCTGATGAACCTCATGGAGCATGGCAACCGTCTGGATAAGGAAAACGAGTCACTCCGCACCCGTCTCAAGGAGTATGAGGACAGTCCCGTGCCCCGCGAACTGGAACTGTTGAAGAAAGAGGGCGAACGTGTCCGCATGCTCGACGGGCAGGTGCAGGCGCTTGCCTCTGCCATGATAGACGCAGACGAAGTGGTGAAGCAATTGCGCACCCGGCCCAAATTCCTTGCGGACAGCCAGTGGGAGTACTTGCAAAAACTTACGGACAGGGTCTATAAGGGTGCTTCCAAGCGTCTTGTCCTGCGTTTTCCCCAGCTTACACCTGCCGACAGCCAGCTTTGCCTGCTTATCCGCCTGCGTTTCAGCAATACGCAGATTGCCACACTCATTGCCGTGTCTCCCGCTTCCGTGTCCCAGCAGAAGTTCCGTCTGAAGAAGCGGATGATACAGGCGGATGGGAGGCTGTTTGCCGATGGAGAGACGCTGGAGGGAGTGATTGGGAGCTGTTGAGAATGATAGATTCTTCTTGATTCTTCAAGAATCTCGAAGAATCAAGAAGATTTTGAAGGTATTTTGGGAGGGATCTGTTGCATTTCTTTACAAATCAATTGCAAAAAAAGAACGCTTTGCAGTGGGTGTTTGTTTCACTCACTGAACGAACGTGATTGAGTCAGGGACTGAAAGGCATTCAGTCCCTGACTCAATGCCTTTCAGTCCCTGACTCATTATGGCCCCTCTCAGAAGGTATTCTGGATGGGGTGAGGGAGGTGGGAAATTGGCGTGGGGTGTGGATGGTAAAAAATGCGGATATGTTTCATGGCTTTCATTCCCGAAAGCATGAACTGCCGGTGGCTGTTTTATAAAATCGGTCGGCAAAAAGCAACTAAAAATTGCTTTTATTCCCGTTTATCACTATTTTTGTTCAAAAAAAATTTTCTTATGAAGGAAAAGCACTTAGGCTGGCGGCTGTCTTTGCAATGATAGCTTTCGGTGCTGTTGCTCAAGAAACATCGACACCTGAAAAGATTACTGTTATAAATGGTAAGTTTTTCCGTAAACTGCCGGAAGGAGTAGCAAAGATGATGACTCCCGACGGAATAAAGGTATCGTCGGGCAAGGCGGAGCCGTTGCTTAAATATGTATATATACATTGATAATGAATTGTAGGTATAGAGAATTTTGTATTAAAAGAAAGATAATTAAGACATTAAATATATGAATAAGCAACAGCTTGCAAATAAAATATGGGCCTCGGCCAATAAGATGCGTTCTAAAATAGATGCCAATGAATATAAGGATTACATTCTTGGACTTGTGTTCTATAAATTCCTATCGGACAATGAAGTGGACTGTCTTCGTCGTATCGGATGGAATGATGATGACATGACGGCTCTTGTAGAGGATTATGAAGACCCGGAAGCAACAATGATGATTGCTTATTGTAAAAATAACATTGGCTATTTTATTGAATATAAATACTTGTTCGGTACTTGGCTGCTACCCAACTCTGATTTCAGTGTGGCAGACCTTAGTGCCGCGTTGAATAGCTTCGACCGGCTAATCAGTCCAAACTATAAGCATGTATATGCCAACATCTTCAAGACGCTACAAGCCGGATTGAGTAAATTGGGGGAGAATCCTTCTTCTCAAACCCGTGCTTTGAAGGATTTGATTAAACTCATTAAAGACATCCCTACCGATGGCAGTCAGGATTATGACGTGTTGGGCTATGTTTATGAGTATCTCATCAGTAATTTTGCAGCCAATGCCGGAAAGAAAGCCGGTGAATTCTATACTCCTCACGAGGTGGCGATGCTGATGTCGGAGATTGTAGCAGAGCATCATAAGGATAAACAGCAAATTGAAATATATGACCCGACAAGTGGTTCCGGTTCTCTGCTGATTACCATTGGCAAATCCATTGGCCGCCATATCGCCGATAAAAACCAAGTGAAGTATTATGCTCAAGAGCTGAAGGAGAATACCTATAACCTTACCCGAATGAATCTCGTGATGCGTGGTATCAAGCCAGATAATATTGATACCCGTTGTGCTGATTCTCTGGATGAAGACTGGCCTTTGCAAACCACAGGTAGTGATATTGGCAAACCACTCTATGTGGATGCGGTTGTGTCAAATCCGCCTTATTCGCAGCATTGGGATGCCACGGATCGTGAACTCGATTCTCGTTTCAAGAATTATGGAGTTGCACCTAAGAGTAAAGCCGACTATGCTTTCTTGCTTCACGAACTGCATCATCTCAAACCCGATGGCATTCTCACCATCGTACTGCCTCATGGAGTACTTTTCCGTGGCGATGTGGACGCAGATAGCGGAGGAGAAGGGAAAATCCGCCGGAATCTTATTGAGACCAATAATATAGACGCCATTATCGGGCTGCCGGCTAACATCTTTTTTGGAACAGGTATTCCTACACTGATTATGGTCTTGAAGCAGCATCGGGATAGTGACGATGTGCTTATTATCGATGCTTCCAAAGGATTTGTCAAGGAAGGCAAGAACAATAGACTCCGTGCCTGCGACATAAAGCGCATTGTCGATGCCATTCGTGAGCGTAAGCCTATTCCTGGTTTTTCTCGTCCGGTAAGCCGTGACGAAATCCGACGGAATGGATATAACCTCAATATTCCCCGTTATGTGGATTCTTCGGAGGCTGCCGAACAATATGATATCTATGCCACTATGTTTGGTGGCATTCCCGAAAGCGAGATAAATCAATTGCAGACCTATTGGGATGCGCTGCCTTCACTTCGTGCAGACCTTTTCCAGCCCAAGGAGGACGGTAGTCCGTATGCCACGGTGAAGAGCAAAGATGTGGCCGAGATTATTGAAGAGAATGCGGATGTGTGTAATTTGAAGCAAACCTTTGCGAATGCATTCTCCGATTTTAGCAATGTTCTTCACAGCCGACTGATTACAAATGTCAGTACTGTAAATGAACAAAATGAACAAGACGATATAGCCGACGATATATTTAATCGCCTAAAGCCGATTCCTCTGGTGGATAAATACGTCGCTTACCAAGCTCTTTCAGATAATTGGCAGGTGATAGCGGGCGATATAGAGACTATACAAAGTGAGGGAATTGATGCTGTGCGGGTGGTAGAGCAGGCTTATAAACTTGTGAAGAAAGGCGATGAAGAAATAGAAGTGCCCGATGGGTTGAAGGGACGCATATTGCCATTTGAATTGGTACAACATGAGAAATTTCAAGCTGAACTTGATGCTATCAGTAAAAAGCAAGCGGAAGTAGAGGAAATTGTATCCTTGCTTGAAGAGCTGCGTGACGGTTTCACCGAAGAAGAAGGGCAAGCCTATCTGGATGAAGATGACAATACCAAGTTCAATAAGAATGCCATAAAGGCCGATGCCAAAGCTAAAGGCGATGAAGTGGAACCGGAAACCAAAGCTAAACTGAAAGAGATTGTAAGTTTATGGGATAAAATCACTAAACTCAATAAGAATATCAAAGAGGATAAAGCTACATTGGTACAACTTACTATTGCGACCATAGAACATCTAAGCGATGAAGAGATAGAGTTCTTCCTGCACAAGAAGTGGATTGATCCGGTGTGTGGCGGTATTAATGGCACGTTGTTATCTGTTTTTTCTGCTCTTGAGAAATCGGTCACGGCACTGGAAACAAAGTATGCCTTGTCATATAATGAAATTGAAAACAATATTGTCGATGCTCAAAAAGAGCTGTCGGAACTGATTGGTCAGCTTACGGGTGATGAGTTTGCGGTGAAGGGTTTGCAGGAATTTCAGAATAGATTAGAGGATTGAGGAGATGGCAGAAAAAAAGAATTTAATTAACAGGGATATGCTAAAGGTGTCGCCAGTTGTGACACAATCTTTGATACAGGATTTGTGTCAGATAGTTGACCAGGTTCGCAATTATGTAGCTGCTACAGTTAACCATGGCCTCACTTTGATGTATTGGCATATCGGAGAACGCATCAATCGGGATGTGCTTGAAAATCAACGTGCAGAATACGGCAAGCAAATTGTCGCGACAGTGGCGCGACAATTGCAAGTAGAGTATGGAGCTAAGGGATTTGATGAAAAAAATATTCGTTCAAAAAAATCGTTAGAGTTCGCTAAGGCAAGATTTGATAATATAATTGAGGAGGATGAGGTATGAATGGGATGATGGAACCGGAAATAAGATTTAAAGGATTCGAGGGGGAATGGGAACCTTTTTCGTTAAAAGATGTGTGTGAAATTAATCCACAGTCTCCACTTCCTGAAACTTTTGAATATGTAGATTTAGAATCTGTAGTAGGAACTTCAATGGTATCACACCGCACAGAAAACAGGTTGACAGCCCCTTCTAGAGCTCAAAGACTAGCTAAAGGTGGTGATATATTCTATCAAACTGTAAGGCCATATCAGAAAAACAATTATTTGTTTGTAAATCAAAATACAAATTTTGTTTTTTCTACAGGTTATGCACAATTAAGAACTAAAATAGACAGCAAATATTTGTTTAATATTCTCCAAACAGATAGGTTTGTTAATCAAGTTTTATTGAATTGTACGGGAACCAGTTATCCGGCAATTAATCCAACTGCACTTTCTAATCTTAAAATTGGAATTACAAGAAATAAAACCGAACAGAAACAAATAGCCTCCTGCTTCAAATCATTGGACGCTCTTATTCAATCAGCCACGAAGAAAATAGCTTCGCTCAAACAACTGAAGTCTGCTTCCCTTGTCTCTATGTTTCCACAAGCAGGAGAAACGAAGCCTCGTGTCCGCTTCAAAGGGTTTAAGGGAGATTGGGAGAACATAAATCTATCTGAAATCTTTGTAGAAAGGCATGAAATAAGCACGATTACAGAAAGCCTACCTCAGCTCTCTTTTACTATTGCTGAAGGTGTTATAAGACCGGAAGACCGGAAATCCAATAAACGAGATTTCCTGATAAAGGATATAGATACAAAAAAATATTTGGTAACCTACCGAGATGATATTATTTATAATCCTGCTAATGTTATATATGGTGCAATTCATAAGAATAGCCTATGCAACGGCGTCGTTTCCCCTATCTATAAAATATTCTATACAGATCAAAATGCAGATTTCATGGAATGTATAGTAAGAAAACCTTCATTTATACAAGAAATGACAATCTTTATGGAGGGAACCGTAAAGAAGTTGAAGACCCTAAAGCCTGAGTCTTTCTTGAAAATGTCTGCCTATATATCACCATCTCTTGAAGAACAAAAAAAGATTGGTGACTTCTTCCACTCACTTAATATTCAAATCACCTTAGAGACCCAACGACTTGATAAACTTAAGCAAATAAAGTCAGCCTGCTTGGATAAAATGTTTGTATAACGAAACAATTCAATAAAATGGAAGAAAAGGATAAGAGCAATATCATCATATATCAGAGTGAGGACGGACAGACACACATAGAGGTGCGGATGGACGAAGATACTGTATGGCTCACACAACAGCAAATTTGTGAGTTGTTCGACAAGTCGAAATCAACCATTAGCGAACATATTAAAAACGTATTTGAAGAAGGAGAACTACAGCGTGATTCAGTTGTTCGGAAAATCCGAACAACTGCCGCAGATGGGAAATCATACGAAACCTTGTATTACAATCTGGACGTAATTATATCTGTTGGATATAGAGTGAAATCAATACAAGGCACCCATTTTAGAATTTGGGCGACGGCACGTCTTAAAGAATATATCATCAAGGGCTTCACCATGGATGATGAACGATTGAAACAAACGGGAGGAGGAGGTTATTGGAAAGAACTGCTCGACCGCATACGTGACATTCGTTCATCGGAAAAAGTGATGTATCGACAGGTGCTCGATATTTATGCTACGGCGATTGACTATGACCCACGTTCTGAAGTATCTATCGAATTCTTCAAAATAGTGCAAAACAAACTGCATTTTGCCGCTCATGGGCATACGGCCGCCGAAGTGATTTATGAACGGGCGGATGCAAACCAACACATGATGGGACTGACCTCTTTCAAGGGAGACCATCCTACATTGCGCGATGCCAAAATAGCGAAGAATTACTTAAGTGAAGAAGAATTGAAAGTTCTGAATAATTTAGTTTCCGGATATTTCGATTTTGCCGAAGTGCAAGCCATGAAGCATCGGACTATGTATATGAAGGACTATATTCAGCATCTTGACGCAATCCTTTCTTCTACGGGAGAACAACTCTTGAATGGTTGTGGAACCGTCAGTCATGGGCAGGCCATGGAAAAAGCGGAAAAGGAATATAGGAAGTTTGATGTCCGTACACTCTCGCCCGTAGAGCAAGCCTATCTGGATAATATAAAGATATTGAACAAAAAAGTTAAAGGAAAGAAATAGTCTTGTATGTATAACCTATAAATGCCCAAAGCTATATGCCAAACGACAATACGCAATTCTTCATCAAAGAAAGTGCTTTTGAGCAGGCACTTGTTGATTTACTTCCCCACCACGGCTGGGAGAAGGAGGTAATGATGCAACCCGGTGAAGCAGATCTGATACAAAATTGGGCCAACATAATCTTTGATAATAATAGAGACATCAACCGGCTTGGCAATGCTACGCTCACCACAAGTGAGATGCAACAAGTCATCGACCAAGTGAATAGATGTGACAGTCCGTATGCCATGAACAGACTTATTAATGGCGGGCAGGTATGTATCAAACGTGATAATCCTGCGGATGTGAATAATTGTGGTAAAGAGGTATATCTCAAAATATTCGATGCTCGTGAAATCAGTGCCGGACAAAGCCGTTATCAGATAGTGCGCCAGCCTCGTTTCAGAGCTTCACACCCTTTAGGTGGAGACCGGCGAGGCGATGTGATGTTATTGATCAATGGTATGCCTGTTATCCACATTGAACTGAAACGTTCAAAAGTGGATGTGAGCCAGGCTACTTTTCAGATCAAACGCTACACCCACGAAGGTGTATTTGGCAGTGGCATTTTTAAGATGGTACAGATATTTGTTGCTATGACTCCTGAAGAGACGCTTTACTTTGCCAATCCCGGACTGGAAGAAAACTTCAAACCTGAATATTATTTTCATTGGGAGGACTTCAACAATACCATCGTCAGTGATTGGCGAAGAGTTGTATCCGACCTGCTAAGTATTCCTATGGCTCACCAGCTTGTGGGATATTACACCATTGCGGACGATAAAGACAAGACGTTGAAAGTACTTCGCAGTTATCAATATTTTGCAGTCAGCAAGATAAGTGATGTGACCCATAAAACCAATTGGGACACGCACCAACATCGTGGAGGCTTCATCTGGCATACAACAGGGTCTGGCAAAACCATGACCAGCTTTAAATCGGCACAACTGATAGCTAACTCAGGTGATGCGGATAAAGTGGTATTCCTTATGGATCGTATTGAGCTGAGCATACAGTCACTTGATGAATATCGTGGCTTTGCCGGAGAATCTGATGTAATACAAGACACACAGAATACTGCCATTCTGGTCAGCAAACTGCAAAGTACTGATAAGGATGACCGCTTGATTGTAACCTCTATCCAAAAGATGTCGAATGTCAACAGCGAACACGGCATTTCACAGGCCGAAATAGACAGCATCGGACGTAAACGATTGGTATTTATCATAGACGAATGTCATAGAAGCGTATTTGGCGATATGCTTATCGACATTAAGAATACATTTCCTCGCGCGTTACTCTTTGGCTTCACCGGTACGCCGGTGTTTGAAGAAAATGCCCACAACGAAATCATGACCGAAACGCTTTTCGGTGATATGCTTCATAAATACACCATTGCCAATGGCATCCCCGACCATAACGTACTTGGTTTTGACCCTTATCGCATAAACACCTACGATGACAACGAACTACGCGAAAAAGCTGCATTTGCTCAGTTAAAAGTGAAGCGCATTGAAGAGATTGAGGGTGATGAGGAGAAAATGGCAATCTACAATAAATTTGTCAATGAGTTGCAGATGCCCAAAACTTACACTGAAGGCGGTGAAACAAAACATGGTATAGAATATTATCTTCCCAACGATATCTATCAACAACCCATTCATCACCAAGCTGTAGCGGCTGATATTATAAAAAGCCGTAGCCAGCTAAGCAAGAACGACAAGTTTCATGGAATACTGGCTACACAAAACATACCGGAAGCTATAGCTTACTATAAACTATTCAAAGAGCAATATCCCTCGTTGAATGTGGTAACTGTGTTCGACAATAATATCGACAATTCCAATGAAGGAATTGCCAAGGAAGATGCGTTACTGGAAATACTTAAAGATTATAATGATAAATATCACACTTCTTTTCAGCTTTCTACTTACGCTAAATATAAGAAAGATGTGGCCAAACGATTGGCTCACAAAAAGCCTTACCTTGGCATAGAGCATGACCACAATCAGCAGATAGATTTACTCATTGTGGTTACGCAGATGCTTACCGGCTACGATTCAAAATGGGTGAATACGCTCTATGTGGATAAGTTGATGAAGTATGTGGACATCATCCAAGCTTTCTCGCGTACCAACCGCTTGTTTGGACCTGATAAACCTTTTGGCATTATCCGTTACTACACATTCCCATACACTATGCAGCAGAATATTAACGATGCGCTTGAGGTATATGTGGATCGCCCGCTTGGTGTGTTTGTAGATAAGTTGGAAAGTAATTTGGTTAATATCAATCAACGTTTCCTGCATATACGCGACATATTCCAATCACACCGGATAGCCAACTTTGAGCGGTTGCCCGATACTCGTGAAGACCGCAATATGTTTGCTAAAGACTTCAGTCAGATGACTCATCTACTCGAAGCGGCTAAACTGCAGGGATTCTTATGGGATAAAGTCGAGTATGAATTTCAGCATGGTGATACTTATACTCATGTAAGAATGGAGCTTGATGAACAGACCTACTTAATTTTGTTACAACGCTATCGCGAGTTGTTTGAAGGTAGAGAAGGTGGCGGTGAAGCCAACGATTTCGACTATCCTATCGATACTTATATCACCGAAACCGGTACGGGCACCATAGATGCGGAATATATCAACTCGAAGTTTGTGAAGTTCATCAAAAACCTTTATACTACCGGTCCTAGCAGCGAACTTACGAAAGAGGCCTTTAAAGAGCTGCATAAAACATTCGCCTCACTTTCGCAGAAAGACCAACGAACGGCAATGGTGATACTGCACGACATTCAATCGGGTGATTTGCATCTTGCCCCAGGCAAAACTATCTATGACTATATCGCAGAATATCAACTCCGTGAGCTACACAAGCAGATAATGATTTTAGTAGAAGCTACAGGTATAAATGCCAGTCAGTTGGAACATATCATGAACAGAGGCATTACGGAACAAAACTTAAATGAGTATAGTCAATTTGATAATCTGAAGTTAACCTTGAATATGGCTAAGACTCGTGAGTTCCTTACCAAAACAGAAGGTTCGGAAGTTCCTGCACGCATGGTCATGCCCAAAATTGATAAGATACTTAGAGAGTTTATCCTTGACGGAAGCTGTAGAGAGCGTATCTTAAAAGCTTATCTGAATGAAGATGAAAATTATTCTACTGATACAATCAACCAGGAATCATTAACGGGACAATCCGTTGAGGTTTTAGAAAATTCACAAGAAACCGAAAGAGAGCAGTCTTTCGACATTGATGTCGTAAAAGCAAAAGTAAAAGATATACTGACAACGACTTTAAGTGGAGTACTTCCGCAAATGCGTTCCATAGAAGAAGTGTTAAATAGCGTATTCTATGTGATTGGCAAGGAATCCGTCGAATCGCTTGACAATGTGGGGTTGTTCATCAATAGGGCTTTCAACAATTTATATGGAAAGAAAGTAACCATAGTAGATAAGTTTGTGGCATTCAATCTGCTTGTGACCAAATATGAAGCCTACCTTAAAAAACTATATTACTTGATGCATAACAGTGATGTACCTGCACGAAACGAAGGTGAGGATGTGACATGGAAAAATGTAATTTATGCTCATAGATGCCTTTGGAACTTGAAATTTAGTACCGATGCAGCCAAACAGCAATTGTATCAGTACCTAATGTTGATTAAGGGCTGGCGTAATGATGAATCGCATATTTCGCCTACTGCTTCTGAACAGGAAGTAGATACTGCAATTAGTATAATCATTTCAATGTATTTCTATGTTACAGGAATTTCTATCACAGATTTGGAAATGGCGGGTCATGATGTAAGTGAAATAATTGCACCAGAATCTATATCACATCATTGTTGTAGACTTTATTCCGTTACTAACGATGGAAGATATTCCGGTATAGCTGCAGAATCTATTGATGTCAGAGAATTGCCGGAAGAAAAGCGAATTAAAATACTCAAGAAATGCATTGTTAAACTTCTGGGATATAATCCTAAGAAATCGGCCTTCTCCAAGCAACGGCACTGGGAGGCTATTTACCGTATAGCAGCTGATAAAGGATTCATTATTGATGGTGATTATGCTTATTTTAAAAGCATTATTGATGGAATGCAATTGTCAAATATTCCTGTACCTTTTAATACGGACTTATTGGAACGATTAAATCAAGGTATTTATGCAAAAAATATTAGAGATTGGTCATCTGAAGGTCTTTGCGGGAAAAAACTTCAGGAGTACAAAGACATTAAAAACTGTGCCGATGCGTTTAACAGAGTGGTAGACGAAACTACTCAGCAAAAAGAGAATCTTTAAAAAGACAATGGTAGTGGTTGAAGAATACGATAAAGATTTGAAATATTCATTGTCTGCATTGATTATACAATTATGAATGGTAATATCTTTGTTGTAGAGACTGTCTTGAATGCCACCGTTCACTATCAGTATTTTACGCCCTCTGCCTGTAGAGATTACCACAAAAAGATTGTTTATTTCGCTTTATTGCCTTTTCTTCCTTGTAGAGATGTTGTTTTTGTAATTCCTTGTTTTTAAGTGGTTTATGTAAATCGGTTGTAGATGCCATTTTCTTGTTTTCCCTTGTTGCCCGCCCTAACTTTGCAACATCGAATTTGAGAAAAGCGGATGCTGAATCGTTGAGGCCTCACGACGAAAACCTCCGCTTCTCGGGTGAGACAAGAGAAATCATATATACATTATTAATCATTTAAAAACATTATTATTATGGCATTTTACAAGAAATTTCAATCAAAACTGAATGATTTGTGGTATCCGAAAGCAATTACTACCGGTGTTCCTATTACTACGGACAAGGTGGCAGACAAACTGTCCGTTCTCTCTACCGTAACCCGCGGCGACACGTATGCCGTACTGAAAAACTTGGGAGGCGTGATGGCTGACTATATGGCTATGGGACGTACAGTGAAGTTGGAAGGGGTCGGAACATTCTATTATACCGCTGCTACGAACAAGAAAGGAGTTACTACGCCTGATGAGATAAATTCCGCACAGATTAATGGCATACGGGTACGCTTTATTCCCGAAGTGAAACGTAGCAGCAGCAAGCAGATTACTACCCGTTCGATGGTGGATGTGGATGTCGATTGGACGGATGTAGAGAAACTCGCCAATGGTACTATTACCGGCGGTAATCCCGGTGGCAATCCCGGCGACAATACCGGTGGCAATCCCGACGGCAATGAAAATGAGAATCCGCTGGGATAATCCTTCTTCCCCGTTGGCATATAGACACTTATTTTAGGACAAATGATTCCTATGCAGCATTTTTGTGGCATAGGAACCATTGTTGTTTTAGCATCTTTTATATCTTTAGGGAAACAATTTTTCGGTAATAATCACTAATTTCGAACGATTTTTTGTAAAACCTGTCAAACAACTAATAAATTATAATATGGAAAACTTGAATACAGCGCTTCTGCTGATGGTAGTAGGCATGTCAACGGTCTTCGCTATCCTGCTGATTGTTATCTACTTAGGAAAGGTCCTTATAGCACTTGTGAATAAATATGCACCAGAAGAAACAGTACCCGCAAAAGCCGGTGCCAATACTCCTGCGCCTGTCCCCGGAAATATATTGGCGGCAATCAGTGCTGCTGTAACAGTGGTGACACAAGGTAAGGGGAAAGTTGCGAAGGTTGAGAAGATTTAAAAATATGGAATACTGGGAATGCGGATAATGAGGCATGAAGTACGAAATATGAACTGTGAAGTAAAACTTAAATATATAAAACACACACCGAATTATTTAGTATGAAAAAAGAAATTAAATTCAGTTTGGTATTCAGGGATATGTGGCAGAGTGCCGGAAAATATGTACCCCGCGTTGACCAGCTGGTGAAAGTAGCTCCTGCCATTATTGAGATGGGTTGTTTTGCGCGTGTAGAAACCAATGGCGGAGGTTTTGAACAAGTTAATCTGTTATTTGGGGAGAATCCGAATAAGGCTGTGCGTGAATGGACGAAACCGTTCCACGAGGCCGGAATTCAGACACACATGTTGGATCGCGCTCTCAATGGCCTTCGTATGAGTCCTGTTCCTGCAGACGTACGTAAGCTGTTTTATAAAGTGAAGAAAGCACAAGGTACGGATATCACACGTACTTTCTGTGGATTGAATGATGTACGCAACATTATTCCTTCCATCACCTATGCCAAAGAGGCGGGGATGATTTCGCAATGCTCGCTTTGCATTACCCATTCTCCTATCCATACGGTAGAGTATTATACTGATATGGCATTGAAGCTTATCAAGGCGGGAGCCGATGAAATCTGCATCAAGGATATGGCAGGTATCGGACGCCCGGTTTCTCTGGGCAAGATTGTAGCGAACATCAAGGCGGCCCATCCCGATATTCCCGTACAGTATCATAGCCATGCCGGCCCGGGATTCAATATGGCAAGCATTCTCGAAGTTTGTGAGGCCGGTTGTGATTATATTGACGTAGGTATGGAACCTCTTTCTTGGGGTACGGGGCACGCCGATTTGCTCAGTGTACAGGCTATGTTGAAAGATGCGGGATTCCAGGTGCCTGAAATCAACATGGAGGCGTATATGAAGGTACGTGCCCTCATCCAGGAGTTCATGGATGATTTCCTTGGCCTGTACATCAGCCCGAAGAACCGTTTGATGAATTCGCTGCTGATTGCTCCGGGACTTCCGGGGGGCATGATGGGCAGTTTGATGGCAGATTTGGAAACAAACCTTGAATCTATCAATAAGTACAAGGCAAAACGCAATCTGCCGTTTATGACACAAGACCAGCTACTCATCAAGTTGTTCAATGAAGTGGCTTACGTCTGGCCGCGTGTAGGATATCCTCCGTTGGTGACTCCGTTCAGCCAGTACGTGAAGAACCTCTCCATGATGAATGTCATTGCCATGGAAAAAGGCAAGGAACGTTGGGGTATGATTGCCGATGATATTTGGGATATGCTGTTGGGCAAGGCGGGTAAACTGCCGGGTCAGCTGGCGCCCGAGATTATTGAGAAGGCAGAACGTGAAGGACGCAAGTTCTTTACGGGGAATCCGCAAGACAACTATCCGGATGCACTGGACAAGTATCGTAAGATGATGAAGGAGAACAAATGGGAGTCGGGTGAGGATGATGAAGAACTCTTTGAGTACGCTATGCATCCGGCACAGTATGAAGCATATAAAAGCGGTAAAGCCAAGGAAGACTTTCTGGCGGATGTGGAGAAACGCCGTGCGGAAAGGGATAAGTCTCCGTTGGATGACGCCAAGCCCAAAACACTCACCGTACAGGTGGATGGACAGGCATACCGTGTAACGGTGGCTTACGGTGATATTGATCTGCCGGCTTCGGCTACGGAGAAGGTCACTGCTCCCGTAGGTGAAGGCCAGGATGTGCCTGCCCCGTTGGAAGGCAAGTTCTTCCTGACCAAGAATGCCCAGGAAACCCCGTTGAAGGTGGGGGACAAAGTGGCAAAGGGAGACCTCCTCTGCTACATCGAAGCCATGAAGACATACAATGCCATCCGTGCGGACTTTGCCGGAACGGTTACTGCCATTTGCGTCAATCCGGGTGATTCTGTTTCTGAAGATGATGTATTAATGAAGATTGGATAATGGAAGATATATTTGCAAAACTCTATGATATGACGGCTTTCAGCAACATTATTGCCGATCCGTCGTTCCTCGTGATGTATGCCATCGCTTTCATCCTGCTTTATTTGGGCATCAAGAAACACTATGAGCCGTTGTTGTTGGTACCCATCGCTTTCGGTGTACTCATTGCTAACTTCCCCGGTGGTGACATGGGGGTGATACAGGCAGATGAAAACGGTATGGTTTTGGTAAACGGAGTATTGAAGAATATCTGGGAGATGCCGCTGCACGAAATTGCGCACGACCTTGGACTGATGAACTTCATCTATTATATGTTGATTAAGACCGGTTTTCTGCCGCCTATCATTTTTATGGGGGTAGGTGCGTTGACGGACTTTGGTCCGATGTTGCGCAATTTACGGCTTTCTATATTTGGTGCGGCTGCCCAGCTTGGTATTTTTACTGTGCTGCTTTGTGCCGTGATGATAGGGTTCACTCCACAGGAGGCCGGTGCATTGGGCATCATCGGTGGGGCGGATGGTCCGACAGCCATCTTTACTACCATTAAACTGGCGCCTCACTTGCTGGGACCGATTGCCATTGCCGCTTATTCATACATGGCTTTGGTACCTGTTATCATTCCATTGGTAGTGAAACTGTTCTGCAGCAAGAAAGAGCTGATGATCAACATGAAGGAGCAGGAGAAACTTTATCCTTCAAAAACAGAAATCAAGAACTTGCGTGTGTTGAAGATTATCTTCCCGATTGCAGTGACTACGATTGTTGCCTTGTTTGTGCCCACAGCGGTACCTTTGATCGGTATGCTGATGTTCGGTAATCTAATCAAGGAAATCGGTGCTGATACGAGCCGTCTGTTTGATGCGGCAGCCAACAGTATTATGAACGCAGCTACTATTTTCTTGGGATTGAGCGTCGGTGCTACCATGACCAGTGAGGCATTCTTGAACTGGACGACCATTGGTATTGTAATCGGCGGTTTCCTGGCGTTTGCACTGTCTATTACCGGTGGTATCTTCTTTGTGAAGTTGTTCAACTTGTTCAGCAAGAAGAAGATTAATCCGCTGATTGGTGCAACCGGGCTGAGCGCTGTACCTATGGCAAGCCGTGTTTGCAATGATATTGCAACCAAGTATGACCCGAAGAACCATGTACTGAATTACTGTATGTCCAGTAATATCTCCGGTGTAATCGGCTCGGCTGTTGCGGCGGGTGTGCTGATTTCGTTCTTGGGCTGACAAAGCGGGCAGGACTTGATATGATAAAAGAACTCCGGTATGGTTATGGCTATACCGGAGTTCTTTGTATATAGGTTGGGTATTGTTTATTCACTGATTACTTTTCTGTATTCGGCCACCGCCATTTTGGATGCCAGGTACGCGTTTATCAGGTTCGTTTGGGCTTGCGTCCACGAAAGCTGTGCGGACAGCACATCGACCATGCTTGCTTTTCCTTCGTTGTAGGAGAAAGTGACAAGGTCGAGGTTCTCTTCCGCAAGGGACATGTTTTCTTTGGCTGTCTTTACCTGTTCTTCTGTTTCGGTTAGTTTGGTGGTCGCGGCGGACAACTCTTCGAGTATGCCGTCCGATATATAACTTTGCTGCAACTTCTGAATACCTATATATGCCTTCTGCTGGCGATTGGTCTTGAAGCGGGCGCCCCAACGGAAAATGGGGATGTTGACACTTAGGCCGGCTACGGGGGTATGGGGAATCTCTTGCCCCATGTAGGTGGTACCCGTATCCCAACCGGAGGCGAGGAACATGCTTACCTGCGGGTTGTATTTGCTTAACGCGGCTTTGCGTTGTGCTTCGCTTTTGGCAATGCTGATGTCCGTGCTGGCATAGTCGGCACGGCGTCCAAGTACCTCACTTAGTCCCATCAACTGTACATCCGGACATGATACGCTGATTTCACATAAGCTATCTACCTGTGCATCCGGTTTTGCACCCATCAGGATGTTAAGCTTTTGCAGGGCCAGGGTGTAGTTTTGCCTGGCTTTGATGAATTGCAATTCGGCCTCTTTCTTACGGGTGGAAATCATCAGCAAGTCTGTCCGGCTGATAGCGCCGTCGTTGAAACGGTCTTGGATGATGGTATATTGTTGGTTGACGATTTCCTCGAATTGCTTGGCGGAGGTCAGCATGGCGAATGCGGCGGAAGCGTTCCAATATACAGCGTCGCTCTGGTAATGTATCTGGTCGAGGGTCAGTTCAATACTCAGCTTGTCGAGCAGTTCGTCAGCCTTGGCCATATCTTTTTGTGCCAGCAGCGCACCGCCCATGTAGAGCGGCTGCCCTAAAGTGGCCAAAGCCTGGTAGGTATAAGGGCGGTATTGCCCCTTTTCGCTGTGCCACATGTCAAGGTGGTTCAGGTTGGCGGTTCCTTCGGCTGTAATGTCAATCTGCGGAAGAAAGCCGGTCATGGCTATCTTGCGGTTTTCGACACTTGCCACATACTTCAGGTGTTGCTGTTTCAGCACCTGGCTGTATGTTTCCACTTTGTGGCGGTAGTCTTCGCGGCTCAAGTGGTTTTGTTGTGCTTTGGCATGCAAGCCAATGCACAACAAGGACAGAATAAATATATTCGTTTTCATCATTCCAAATGGTAAATAGTATAAATCATCAAGTCATTTTATCCTTTTATCTTATGAATGGCACAGTATGCCACCGGCAAGACGAACAATGTCAACGCCGAGGCTACCAGCAATCCACCCATAATGGTGGCTGCCATACCTCCGAACATGGCATCGAACAGCAGTGGCAACATACCCAGAATAGTGGTTCCGGATGCCATGGCTACCGGCACGATGCGGCTGACCGTTGCACTGATGACAGCCTCCCGGGGAGATTTTCCGGAAGTGGATTCAATGTCAATCTGATCGACCAGTACGATGGCATTCTTTATATTCATGCCAATCAGTCCCAACAGACCGAGGATGGCAAAGAAGTCGAACGACTTGCCCAACAGCAGCAGTCCCAGTACAATGCCGATAAAAATGAGCGGCAGCATCAGAAGGATGACAATCGGTTTGCGGTAAGTACGGAAGAGGAACAACAAAGTGACAAACATCAGGAAGAAGGTCAGTGGCATATTGGCAGCCAAGGCGGCATTGGATTCTGCCTGGCTTTCCTGCTCGCCGAAGTACTTCATGCTATATCCTTCCGGTATTTCGATTTCCTCTTGCATCCGCTTCCAAATCCGGTTGAAGGCGGCAATGGCGTTTACGCCCCGTCGGGGGTCGGCTTGTGCCATCATAACCATCTGGCGGTTATAGTCCTTCACGTTGGAGAACTTATACTGGAAGTCGAAATTGCTGACGACTTGTTCCAGGGTGGTTGTCTCGTGGGTAGTACCGAAGACGGGCAATGTGCGCAGGTCATTGATTCGGAAAGAGTCTATGGTATTGTCCTTCAATAAAATGGGCAGTACCTGATCTCCCTGGCGGTATTCGCCCAGAGTCATGCCGTTGGTACCGATCTGGATGCTCTGGGACATGCTTTGGCGGGAAACTCCCAGCGGTTGTGCGCGTTCCTGGCTATAAATGGGTTTCCATATAGGTACTTTGTTTCCCCATGAGTTGCGTACGTTGATAAGCTCGTCATCCTTGTGCATGATTTCCAAAGCCTTGTTGGTCAGCATAACCAGTGTGTCCACATTGTTCCCGATGAAACCTATTTCGATGGCCGCGTCCACGGCAGGCGAAAGTTTGAAGAGCATGGTGCGGGTTATGGCATTGGGATAATTCGCTTTCATATAGGTATCGAGGTTCTCCTCGTACTCTTTCGTATATTTACTGTCGGTCAGCTCTACCAGGATGTTGGCGAAGTTAGGTTTCGGACCTACGGATGTGGAAGCCAGATAGTAGCGTAGCGGCGTGCTTCCGAAGGTGACGGATACCCGTTTTACTTCCGGCTGTTGCAGCAGGTGGGCTTCTACCTGCTTCATTTCCTTCTCCACGTCACGGATGCTGTATCCGTCCGGGTAGAATACGTCGGCACGGAAGTAGGGCTTGTCCAAGGACGGGAAGAAGTTTTGCGGCATCAGTCCCATGATCACCAAAGAAAGGATGAACAAGACGACCATGCTTCCCAAGGTCAACGCTTTCTTCCGTATCAGGACACTGAGGATAGACGCAAATTTGTGGTAGAAAGGCTTGTCGTATGGGTCTTTGTCTCCATCACCTGCCTTTGCTTTGAGTATGAAGTTACCGAAGGTCGTGGTTTGTGTCAGTGCCAATATCCAACTGAGTCCCAGCGATATGGCAAGCACGATGAACAACGGTTTCACGATTTCGGCTACCGAGGAAGGTGCAAGGTATAGGGGCAGGAAGGAGCAGATGGCTATGAACGTTGCTCCCAGCAGTCCCCATTGCGGTCCGGTAGCTCCGTTTATCAGGGCTTTCCGCCGGTCTGTTCCCCGGGCAATGGCTATCTGGGCATTGTCTGTCACTACGATAGCGTTGTCCACCAGCATACCCATGGCAATGATGAATCCCGCCAGTGAAGTACGGTTCAGTCCGACCCCAAGGAAGGACATGATGAGCAGTGTACCTCCGATGGAGAAGACCAGCGACGAACCGATTAGCAGACCGGCACGCATGCCCATTACCAACATGATGATAACAATCACAATCAAAATGGACTCTATCAGGTTGATGATGAATCCGTTGTTGGCTTCTTTGGCTATGACATTCTCGGGATAAAGACTCGACAGCTCCAAGCCTACCGGGATGAGAGGCATCAGTTCGGCAAGTTTTGCATCCACCAGTTCGCCGGTCTTCACGACATCCTTGGTAGGGTCGGTGGAAACGCCGATGCCGATGGCACGTTTGCCGTTCACGTGCATGATGGTGCCGGGAGGTTCCATATAGCCTTTTTCTATGGTGGCTATGTCGCCCAGTTTTACTTGACCGCCTGATGTGGTGATTACCTGATTGCGGATATCGCTCACGGTGGTATAGGTGCCGTTGGCTACGACGCGCAATTGTTGTTCGCCTGCGCTGATTTCTCCGGTGTTGATAATCTGATTCTGCGATTGCAGCAGGCTTGCCAGTTGCTTGGGGTCGATACCCATGCCTGCCAGCTTGTTGACGGAGATAAATATATTGATGACCTCTGTCTGCGTACCGAAGAGTGCCACTTTCATGACACCGTCCGCAGTAATGACCTGTGTCTTGATACGCTCTGCCCAGTTGCGCATCTCCTCGTAGGAGAATCCGTCATCGGCTACCAGTCCGTAATAGATGCCGAACACATCGCCGAAGTCATCTGATACTGTTGGTACGGAGGCACCGGAAGGCAACTGTGGCTGTATGTTGAGCACCTTGCGCCGCAGTTCGTCCCATTTTTGCGGGATGGATGCCGCTGCGAGTGAGGGTTGTAATTCAAAAGTTATCTTGGAAAGTCCGTACATTGATTCGGACTTGATTTTATAGACTCCGCTCATACTCTGTATTTCGCGGGAGATGGGTTCGGTGATGAGCCGTTCTACTTCCGCAGGCTCCGCTCCCGGATAGCGTGTCATGATGACCGCTGTCTTAATGACGAAAGGGGCGTCTTCCTTCTTTCCCAACCGGCCGAAGGAGAATATACCGCCGATGAGCAGTACTGCCAGAAAGAAGTAGATGACCTTTGTATTGTCTAATGAATATTTGGCTAGATTCATGTTATTTAGTTATGAATTATGAATTTTGGCGTAGGGGAAAACTTATGAATGCTATTATTCCTGATTCATGATTTTCACCGTTTGTCCGTCCGTCAGTTGGTGCACTCCGGCTATGACAATTGTTTCTTCCGGTTTCAATCCTTCGGATATAAGAAGATTGGCTTCTCCTGTGGGAGAATAGACTGTCACTTCCCGGCGGCTTACCTTATTGCCATTGACTACCCACACATAGGTCTTCTTGCTTTCGCTTTCACCGAATACGGCACTGAGGGGCACATTCATCAGCTCTTCCTCCAGGAAAGGAGAGACATCCGATGCCAGTTTGATTTTGCAGGTGAATCCGGGATTTACGTCATACGTGCTGCGGTCGAAGGTGGGATCATCAATGATGATGCTGACCGGTATTCCTGTTCCCGCCGTTGAAATGTCAAGGTATTCTTCCAGAACGGCATTGAAGACGTTGTTCGGGTAAGTGTCGAATACTACTTTGAAATTGATATCCTTTGCCCGCAGCAGATACAGATAATCGTCGGGTACTGTAAACTTGATACGCAGTTTCTGCGTATTGACCAGTTGCACGATGCCTTCCCCCGAATTGACACGCTGATAATTCTCCACCAGGCGTTTTTCGATGGAGCCGTCGAACGGGGCGGTCAGCTTTGTATCTCTCATGTTATTGGAAGATAACTCATAGGCAGATTTTGCTTTCTGGTAATTGGCCACACTGATTTCATACTCTTGCAGGGAGATGGCTTGTCGGCCCAACAGACGTTTGTTGCGTTCTACTTGTGCGGCGGCTGTTTCGTAGGCGGCTTTATCGGCGGCGTATTGCAAGGAGATATCCCGGGGATCGATGGCGGCAATCAGTTCTCCCTTTTTCACGCGTTGTCCTTCTACAACCGGAAGGTTGATGACTTGACCGCTTACGCGGAAAGCCAGTTTTACATATTCCACTGCTTCCACAATGCCGGAAAAGTCTTTGCGGATGACTGACTGTGAACTCACGGTTGAAGTTTTTACCGGTCTGATAAGAGTGTTCCCACTCTCTTGCTTTTGTCCGCAGGACGTAACAAACAACGTCGTGGCAAAAGCAAATAAATAAATTTTGTTCATTTGCTATGGGTTAAACGGGTATAATTATGTTTTGCATCGGCACAAAAGTACAAAACTAAAAAACTAATCTTAGTTTTCCAGTGTATTAATTGTGCTTTCTTAACAATGAATCCGAATTACTCTGTCATTTTGACAGTTAAACTCGAGCCTTGTTTAAGTTCATAAACGTTTTGATAGACTCCTATGTTCAATTTGTTTCCTGCTGTAAGCGAAAATATTATCTCTTTTCCTGCTACTCGTATATGGAGCGTGTTTCCCGAATAATTGACTTTGAAGGTGTAGCCGCTCCATTTTTTCGGTAAGACGGGGCTGAAGCTCAATATACCGCCATGAATCTGTAAACCGGCAAACCCGCGTACTATGGCAAGCCAGCTGCCCGGCATGCTGGTGATGTGCAACCCTTGGTCGGTTTCGTTGTTATAATCGTCTAAGTCGAGGCGCGTGGTGTGCATAAAAAGTTCGTATGCTTTCTCTACCTCACCGATGCGTGCCGCAAGGATAGAGTGGATATGTGGGGAGAGGGACGATTCATGTACAGTCATCGGCTCATAAAAATCGAAATTCCTGCGGGTGGTATCCGTATCAAAATCGAAATAATAGAGGTAGAGCCCCAACAGCACGTCACTCTGCTTGATGTAACAGGAACGAAGGATTCTGTCCCATGACCAGTGTTGGTTGATAGGGCGTTCTTCTTCAGGAATGGCACCGGTACTTTGCAGTTCTTTGTCCATATAACCGTCATTTTGGATAAAGATACCCTGTTCCGTATCTTCCGGCAGGTACATGCGTGCTATGATGTCTTTCCAGCGTTCAGTCTCTTCCGCTTGATTGAAACTGGTGATACGGCGTACACGTGCGTATTCATCGGGATTTTCCTTGGCTATGATTTCAAGGTAGCCCAAGGTGATTTTCAGGCATTGTGTGCAGGAATAGTTGGTGTACCAGTTATTGTCCACGTTGTTTTCATATTCGTTCGGTCCCGTAACTCCTAATATGACATATTTTTGTTTGGGACGGGAAAAGGATACACGCTGGCTCCAGAAGCGGCTGACGGCTATCATTACTTCCAGTCCGTATTTGGCGACATACTCCAGCGAGCCGGTCATGGTGGCGTGTTGGCCAATGGCATAGACAATGATGTTGTTCCGGTGGATTTCTTCAAAGGTAATTTCCCATTCGCTATGGCACTCCTCGCCGTTATTGGTCACTTGCGGGAAAAGTGCCGCACCATTGCTGAAACCCAACTTCTTTGCATTTTCTATCGCTTTCGGAAGTTGGTTATATCGGTATATCAGCAGATTTTTCACAATCTCCCTGGGGGTGGAAAGCAGGAAAAAAGGCACACAGCACAGTTCCGTATTCCAATATGTGTTGCCGCCATATTTCTCTCCGGTGAATCCTTTGGGACCGATATTCAGGCGGGGGTCATCTCCCCGGTAAGTCTGGTAAAGCTGGAAGATGTTGTAACGGATACCCTGTTGCGCTTCCGGATCGCCTTCGATGATGACATCGGCTTCGTCCCAGATATCCAGCCAGGCCTGCCGATGATCTTGCAGCAAGGCGTTCCAGCCGATTGTCTTGGCTTCTCGGACTTGTGAGACGGCTTCTTCTATCAAGTCCTGCCGCTCATAATGAAGGGAAGAGACGATAGAAATATATTTGATGATAGTCACGGTATCACCTGGTTTTACATCTGTGCCTACGCTGAATCCCACTTGTTTCTCTTTTTCTATGCGTATCGGGTTGGCGATGGGTTCTTTATTGTTTTTATAGAACTGATAAGTCATGGCATAGCAGATTTGGGCATCTTCACGGCGAGTCTGTGTCCATAAATAGCTACAGTCGCCGGCGGCACCGGAACGCAGAATGTTCCAGATTTTCTCGTTGGCGTATTCTGTGCCATCTGCGATGTTCCCGTCAAGGAGAGGGACCAAAGAAACCTTGCCGCTATAACTGAGGGATGTTACACTGTACTTGATGAGGCAGAGGTTAGGATGAGCCATGTTTGTGATATGTTCTACATGAAGACTGAGCCGGTTGCCTCTGGGGGAGGTCACTTCCACATCCCGGTAGGAGATACCTTCCTTCATATTCAGGCATCTTCTGAAACTGTTGACATCCCATATTGCCAAATCCAGTTCCTCGTCAATGAGGCGCAGGCCGATATGGCTCCAGTCTGCTGCATTGGGTATGCGGGTATGGAAATGGGGATAACCGTTTTTCCACCATCCTACACGGGTATTGTCCAGAAAAGGAATGCCGGCCACGAAGGAACCGCGGTAACAGTCGCTGCTATAAGGCTCTTCAAAGTTTCCCCGTTGTCCGAAACGACCGTTTCCGAGGCTGAATATGCTTTCGGACATCCGCAGGTAATCGGCGTGAAAACTATCCTCAATGATGTTCCATTCGTCGGTCTTTAAATATTTCTTCATGTTCTGTGTGTTCTGTAGTTATCGCTGTAAAGATAAACAATCTGCAGAAATAAAGAAGAAATGGGAAGGGAAAAATAACATGATTATCCGCATTCATCCCCTTAATCGGTTATTTGTATGGCTCATCCTTATTCTTTCACCGCATCTGCCAATTTCGTTCTTATAGTGAGATGGCATAAAAGCCTTATAATACCCTATTAATAGGCTTTTAATAGGGTATTATAAGGCTTTTAATCACAGTTCCTTGTATAGTCTTCTAGGCAGATTTATACACGCATCGTCCCAGAGTCGTGTGCTTACTTGCCTTTCTCTCCTTGGCTTTCTTTGATGAGATATACGCAGGCAGCACCTATGAGCAGCATCACTCCGGCAGTAATCAGCATGTTGATTTCCGGGGGAAGTGCTCCTTCGGGAGTAAAGAAGGCAAGTATTGTGCCACCTAAGGCGGCCGCCACGATTTGAGGAATGCAGATTGTACCGTTGAAAAGCCCCAGATAAGTACCCATGTGTCCGCCGGACAGGGCATTGGTCAGTATCGTGAACGGTAATGCCAGCATAGCTGCCCATGCGCAACCTATCAGCAGGAAGGATATGAACAGCATATACGGGTCGTACATGAAATAGGTGGAGATAAATCCTATACCTCCCAATACAAGACTGAGGGAATATATGAAGCGTCGGTCCTTGAACATCGGAATGCAGATGGCCCAAAGTACGGAGCCGATAGCCTGGACTGCGAACAGTACACCTACCCAGTTGGCGGCTTCCTGGTATTGCAGGCTCTTGGTATCCAATACAATTTTGCTGATACCGTTCACTGTATGTTCTACGGTTGGTGCGTCGAATGCATTGGCCGCGATGCTTCCATTCGTATAAGTCCACATGAACATGAACGCAAACCAACAAAAGAACTGTACCAGACCCACTGTCCAGAAAGCTTTGGGAGCCTTGACCAACAGCTTCAGCATATTGGTTTTCTCATGCTCTTCCTCTTCCGTGATGCCATGGTATTCGGCATATTCAGCGGGTGGCATTTCCTTCACCTTGACTGAAGTGTAGATGACGCAGAATATAAGAATGGCGGCTCCTATATAGAAAGAGTAGATTACGGAGTCGGGAATCACGCCTTGCGGCGCCGTATTGCTGATACCTATCCATGCAAAGATAAACGGGAACAGATAGCCCACCAGGCTGCCTGCATTACAAAGAAAACTCTGGATGGAGTAGGCGAGTCCCTTTTGTTTTTCATTGACCATGTCGCCTACCATCATCTTGAAAGGTTGCATCGCCATATTGATGGAAGTGTCGAGGAACATTAGTGATACCAGTCCGAATATCATGGCGGTACTTGCCGCCATACCGAAACTGCCTGCGTTGGGCAACAGGCACATAACCAATACTGCTACCAGAGAACCGATAAACAGGTAGGGAATGCGGCGTCCGAAGCGTGTCCAAGTCTTGTCGCTGGCAGCCCCTACTATGGGCTGTACTATGATACCTGCCAGTGGCGGCAATATCCAGAAGTAACTCAAATTATGCGGGTCGGCTCCGAGAGTGGAGAAAATACGGCTGATATTCGCACTTTGCAGGGCATACGCTATCTGTACGCCGAAAAAACCGAAACTGATGTTCCACAGTTTCCAGAAACTTAAATCGGGTTTTACTTTCATTGTTATAATATGGTATTAGTTTTTATTTCGTTGTTCCTCTCACTACCAAGTTGGTACGTACAATCTTGTTGGAGCTCTTCTCTTCTCCTTCCAGCTTGTCTATCAGTATGCTGAAGGCACTTCTGCCTACTTCTTCTCCATGTTGCTCCACGGTAGTCAGCTTGGGGTCGGTACTTTGCGCTATGGCTCCGTCGGTAAATCCGCAGATGGAAACTTCGTCGGGCACTTTGACGCCTACCAGTTTGCAGGCATAGAGAATGCCGGACGCCGTTTCATCGTTGATGGCAAAGAAGCCGTCGGGACGGTTGGGACCTTCCAGTAAATCGGGGGTCAGCGCGATGGCGCGTTCGCGGGTGTCACATAACAGTATCATACTGTCATCTACCGGAATTTTGTATTTTTTCATGGCGTCTAAATAACCGTTGCGCCGGTTCTTGGTAATTTCCAGGTGTGGTGCGGCACCATAGAAGAGGATACGTTTGCATCCGGTCTGTATCATGTATTCCACGGCAGCAAATGAGCCGGCGTAATCGTCCACTACTACCCGTTCAGTCTTGAGCCCTGTACAGATGCGGTCGTAGAAGACTATCGGGATATTATTGTTCAGCAATTCCTGGTAATGGTCATATTGTGATGTATCCTTGGCCAAGGAGGCGATGACACCGCAGACACGGGCTGCAAGAAAAGAATGTACGATCTTGACTTCCTGTTCGTATGATTCGTTGCTTTGTGCCACAATGATATTGTAGCCGGCTTTGGCGGCTGATTTTTCAATTCCGCTTAGTACGCAAGAGAAAAAATGATGTACCAGTTGTGGGATAATCACTCCAATTGTATTGCTGCGGCTGGCACGGAGGTTTACTGCAAGCACATTGGGCTTATAATTATGTTCGCGCGCGTAGGCATGGATAAGGTCACGGGTTTCCTTGCTGATGTCCGGATTGTCTTTCAGCGCCCTCGACACAGTGGAGGGGGAGACGTTCAGCGCCCGGGCAATATCCTTGATGGTTATCTGCGGTTTATTCATGAGTATGATTTGATTTTTCGGTCAAAGATAATGCAAATCGTAACAGACAGTCAAATTTACTTGGACTTTATGTTGAGATGCCGCTTATCTTTCTTATTAAGGATGAAGGTAAACTCCGTTAATCCGATTGCAAAAATAATGGAATTGGTTAAAATGCACTTACTCATTATTATATATCGGAATGTAAGTTTGTGCAAACGATTGCGTATGGTTGTGTTTCCGTAAAACAGGTGCAGCTTGGATGTATTTGTTCTATTTTCTTATATTTGCGGGACATAAAATTAGGGTAGCTATGAAACGCATGAAATTCTTGACTTTTCTTTTTAGTGCTGCTTTTGCCGTATTGGCATGCAGCAGTCATAATGAGTCTGATCCCAATGCAGGTGGCCTTCCGGATAATGGAGAGACTTCTGGCATTGAGTTTGCTAAAGGTGCAGATATCAGTTGGGTGACGGAAATGGAGCACAAAGGCATGAAGTTCTATAATGCCTCCGGAGTGGAAAAGGATTGTTTCCAATTGATGAAGGATCTTGGAATGAATGCCATCCGGCTCCGGGTCTGGGTGAATCCTGAGGAGCACGGCAACTGGTGTGACAAGGGAGATTTTTTGGCTAAAGCAAAGCGGGCGGCAAAGTTGGGAATGGACTTGATGGTTGATTTCCACTACAGTGACTGGTGGGCTGATCCGGGACAGCAATTTAAGCCGGCCGCATGGAAAGGAAAATCTCTTGCTGAATTGAAACAGGCAATTGCAGATCATACAAAGGATGTATTGGTTGCGTTGAAGTCGGCAGGAGTAACGCCCAAATGGGTGCAAGTGGGCAATGAAATACGTCCAGGAATGCTATGGGATGAGGACGTTGCTTTGAGCGGGGCATCCTATGATATCTATGAAAAGGATGTGAAAGGGTTGGATAGTTCGGTTGATAAACTGAAATATCCTAAAAACTTTGCTAATCTTGCCGTTTTTATCAATACAGGATATGAGGCGGTAAAGTCGGTCTTTCCGAATGCTGTTGTCATCGTTCATCTGGATAATGGCTACGATAACTCTTTATATACGTGGTTCTTTGATGAATTGAAGAAGAATGATGGAAAGTGGGATATGATAGGTATGTCGCTTTATCCTTACTGGACAATGCTTGAACATAAGGAATATACGGCAGAGAAAACAATCGAGGATTGTATCGCTAATATCAAGAAAGTGAGTACCAAATATGATTGTGATGTAATGGTAGTGGAAACAGGAATGGAATGTGCGGATGATAAAGGCCGGTTGGCTGCTGCATCTGTTTTGCAGGAAGGGAAAAAGCTGTTGACCCGCATCTTGAAGGAATGCCGTGAGAATACAAATGACCGCTGTAAGGGTGTGTTCTATTGGGAACCGGAGTGCAGGCCAAGTCAATACCGGTTGGGAGCGTTCACCGAAGACGGTTATCCTACTGTAATAATGGATGCCTTTAAGTGATGTTTCAAGGCATTTCTTTTTGTCTTTGTCTGTAGTTTTCTTTATTTCATATAAGTTATCTGTTTTTCTTATTCTTTATTCTTTATTTCGTCCCACGTATGTATGCCGGATTGCCCGCAAATGTGTGCTCTGTGGTTTGCATACGTGGGATGAACTTCTTTCTTACGTTTAAGACTGTCCGGAGAATAGTGGATTTCCCTAAAGTGTAACATCGTTTTCCTTGTATTGCATGCAATCGTTTGCATTGTTTGAGTTGCACATTTCGTATGTTTCCTGTATTTTGCTAAATTAATAAGTTTTATTTTTGTTTCATCATGCTATAGGTGCTTGAAAGACATCCTTGGCTGATACCGTGAAAATCAAGAATTATTTCTTGAATATATATAGGTAATTAATATTGTTAACTTTAATTTATTAAATGCATGAAGCAAGTTAATCTTAGAATCTGTCGAACGATTCTTACCCTAATCTTAGGGCTATTCTTGTCAGTAGGCGCTTATGCACAGAGCATCACTGTGAAAGGGCATGTAAAAGATGCCTTAGGTGCTGTGATAGGTGCGAGTGTAGTAGAAAAAGGAAATGCTACAAACGGAACAATCACCGATCTTGACGGTAACTTTACATTGAATGTACCTAAAGGCTCTACGTTGGTAGTGTCTTTCATTGGCTATAAGACGCAGGAGGTTGCTGCTGCCCCTAATGTTGCCATTACTTTACAGGAAGATACAGAAATGTTGGATGAAGTGGTCGTTATTGGTTATGGTGTGGCTAAAAAAAACGACTTGACTGGTTCTGTTACGGCAATCAAGCCGGATGAAATGAACAAAGGTTTGGTGACGAATGCACAAGACATGATGCAAGGTAAGATTGCCGGTGTAAGCGTTACAAGTGGTGGCGGTACACCTGGTGGCGGTGCAACTATTCGTGTTCGTGGTGGTTCATCTCTGAATGCAAGCAATGATCCTTTGGTGGTAATTGATGGTGTGGCAATGGATAATCAAGGTGTAAAAGGTCTTGCCAATCCTTTGTCAATGGTTAATCCTGCCGACATTGAAACGTTTACGGTATTGAAGGATGCCTCAGCTACAGCCATTTATGGTTCTCGTGGTTCTAATGGTGTTATCATTATTACTACTAAGAAGGGACGTAGTGGAGCTAAACCTACTATTACTTATAATGGTAATGTATCTGTCAGCACCAAGAAAAAAACGATTGATGTGTTGAGCGGACAAGAGTTTGGCGAATTTGTTGAAGAAATGTACGGTATTGGTAGTGATGCCTGGAATTTGATGGCGGGTGTGGTTACCGATAAAAACAACAATGTGATAGGCTTGACAAATGCCAAGCAGCTTGAAGATGGAACTTATCGTTATAACAATACTGATTGGCAAGATGAGATTTATCGTACTGCTATCAGCCATGATCATAATATTACGATATCGGGTGGTTTGAAAAATATGCCTTATCGCGTGTCATTAGGTTATACAAACCAAGACGGTATTTTGAAAACATCTAATTTTGAACGTTATACAGCTTCTATTAATGTGTCACCAAAGTTCTTTGACGACCATTTGACCGTTAACTTGAATGCAAAGGGGATGATTGCCAATAACCGTTATGCGGACGGTGGTGCCATTGGTGCAGCTGTTTACATGATTCCTACTTTCTCTGTACATGGCGCTACAGATATTTTGAACAATTATTTTGGTGGATATAGTCAGTGGGTATCAGATGGCTCTGCCTTGAATGACCCCACTTGGCCTTATACTTCTAACCGTAATGCTACAAAGAATCCGGTTTCTTTATTGGATTTGAAGGATGATACGGCCAATTCCAAATCGTTTATTGGAAATGTTGAACTGGATTATAAAGTACATGGATTGGAGGATTTACGTTTGCATATGAATGTTGGCGGTGATTTCTCAACAGGTAAGCAGACTACGCTTATTTCTCCATATTCAGTTTCAAACAACTATTATGGTTGGGATGGTTGGGAAAAAATATTTAAGTACAACAAGATGCTTAATGCTTATGCCCAATATAATAAAGATTTTAATGATGCTCACCATTTTGATATCATGGGTGGTTATGAGTGGCAGCATTTTTATCATAGAGGCGAAAAGGACGGCTGGGGACTTTATCAAAGTTCCAATACAGAAAAACCGGGTGAAAAATATCAGCGTGATGCTAAGGTATGGAAAAGTGAAAATTATTTGGTTTCATTCTTTGGACGTGCCAACTATACTTTGCTTGACCGCTATATGTTGACGGCAACTGTACGTTATGACGGTTCTTCCCGTTTTAAGGATCATTGGGCACTTTTCCCGTCTTTCGCATTTGGCTGGAGACTGAAAGAAGAAGCTTTCTTGAAGGACGTAGATGTTCTTTCTGATTTAAAACTCCGATTAGGATATGGTCAGACTGGTCAGCAGGAAGGTATTGGAGATTATAATTATTTTGCTTCTTATAATGTAAGTACTGGTAACGGTAGCTCTTATCCAATCCTTGGTGATGGTATTCTATATCGTCCGGATGCTTATAATGAGAACCTTACTTGGGAGACAACAACGACTTATAATGCGGGTATTGATTTCGGCTTTTGGAATGGCCGTTTAAGTGGTAGTGTGGATTATTATTATCGTAAGACTACAGATTTGCTGAATACCGTATATGTATCGGCCGGTTCTAATTTCCGTAATCAAGTTACTTCTAATATCGGTTCTTTGAAGAATACGGGTGTTGAAATCGCTTTGACTTATCGTCCTATCCAGACGAAAGATCTCTCTTGGGAGATTACGGCAAATGCAACTTATAATGATAATGAAATTACAGAGTTGATAGGTGAAGAAGGCTATTTTGTTCCAACAGGAGGCATCTCTGCCGGTACAGGAGGTAATTGTCAGGCTCACTCGGTAGGTCATCCGGCTAGTTCATTCTATGTATTCCAACAGGTATATGATAAAGCCGGTAAGCCGATTGAAGGTGCGTACGTTGACCGTAATGGTGACGGCATCATTAATCAGGATGATAAATATTTCTATAAAAGCCCGGCAGCTCCTTGGACGGCAGGCTTGTCTTCCAAACTTATATGGAAGAATTGGGACTTCGGTTTTTCTTTGCGTGCCAACTTCAACAATTACGTGTACAATGACTTGGAGGCTGGCTCAAGTAACGTAAACAAAGGGTATCTCTATCGTTTAGGTTTCTTAAGTAATGTTCCTACTATGTCCATTGAAAAAGGATGGCAGACTAACGATAATGTTTTGTCTGATTATTTTGTGCAGAACGCAACTTTCCTGAAATGTGACAACATTACATTGGGCTATAGTTTTGATGGTTTGTTTGGCTCTAAGCTTGGTGGACGTATCTATGGTGCTGTGACCAATGTGTTTACCATTACTAACTATAAAGGTATTGATCCGGAAGTATTCGGTGGTATAGATAACAACTTATATCCACGTCCGTTTACAGCTCAACTGGGATTGACTCTTAATTTCTAATCATAAAAAATACTAAGATATGAACTTGAAGAATATAAAACATATAGTTCCTGCGGCAATTCTTCTATTGTCGTTAGGGTTGGGCTCTTGCGTGAACGACTTGGACGTTACGCCTATTGACCCCAGTACGAATATGACTCCTGATTATGATGCACTGTTCACAAAATGCTATGCTAACATGGCGTTGGCTGGTAATGGTGGTGCCAATGGTGATTGTGATGTTGATGGTTTGGATGGTGGTACGACCGGTTTTGTCCGCCAAATGTTTAATGCTAATGAATTGACTACTGATGAGGCCATATGTAACTGGGGGGATGAAGGTATTCCCGCATTTAACTTCAATCAGTGGGGAGCCAGTCATCCTATGTTGAAAGGTTTTTATTATCGCCTTTATTTTGGAGTGACAATGTGCAACTTCTATTTGGCTGAAGCTGCTGAATATGATGCAACTATGACTGCTGAAGTTCGTTTTCTCCGTGCGCTTTATTATTTTCATCTGATGGACTGTTTTGGAAATATTCCTTTCTTGACTGAGGTTTCTCCTAATGCTGCTCCTCAGGCTACTCGCAAAGAGGTATATGATTTTATTGAAAGTGAATTGATTGGAGAAAATGGCTGCATTGCTTCTATGAAAGCCCCGAAAAGCAATACTTATGGCCGGGCTGACCAGGCTGCCGGTTGGATGTTGCTTTCTCGCCTTTATTTGAATGCCGAAGTTTATACTGGTACGGCACAGTGGGAAAAGGCGGCTGAATACGCTGACAAAGTAATGAAATCGGGTTATACGTTGCATAAGACGGGTGAAGGTCAGTGGAGTGCCTATCAGATGCTTTTCATGGGAAATAACGGTGAAAATGGAGCACAAGTTGAAGCAATCCTTCCGTTGCTGCAGGATGGTAATACAACAACCAGTTGGGGTACATCGCTTTTCTTGATGGCTTCTACCTTTAATGATAAAATGACTTATGTTGGTGAAGCTACCAATGGAACAACAGAAGCTTGGGGAGGTAATCGTTGCCGTCCTGACTTGGTGAAGAAGTTTTTCCCTAATGGTGGTATTCCCGAAGATACGGATACTTGGGGTGTGCTGAAAGCTGCCAAGGATGACCGTGCTCTCTTTTGGGGGAAAGGTCATACACTGGAGGTAGATGATGTGGCTACTTTTGAGAGCGGATTTGCTTGTACTAAGTTTACAAACTTTTATTCCGATGGTTCTGCTGCCAAGAATTCTCAGTTCTGTGATACGGACTTCTTCTTGATGCGTGCTGCCGAAGCATGGTTAACTTATGCTGAAGCTACTGCACGTTTGAATGGGGGTACAACGACAACCGAAGGTGCAGCTGCTATCAATGAGATTCGCAGCCGCGCTAATACCACAACTAAAGCCTCTTACTCTTTGAATGAAATTCTGGATGAATGGTCTCGTGAATTTTATTTCGAGGGACGCCGTCGTGGGGATTTGATCCGTTTCGGCAAGTTCGGTGGTAGTTCTGACTATAAGTGGCAGTGGAAAGGTGGAGTGAAGGAAGGTACCAACTTCAATGCAAATTTAAACATCTTTGCCATCCCTGATACAGACTTGAACGCTAATCCGAATTTGAAACAGAATCCTGGCTATTAATAGAAGTGTATCATTTGTAAATAACGGAATAATATGAAAAAAATATCAATATTGACTATTTTGTCCGCCGGATTGCTTTCATTCTCGGCGTGCGATTCTGACAGGGATTCAAATCCCATTTTACAGGAACCTACTGCTTTTGTGCTGAATACTCCTGCTTATGTCAACACCACTTATGATTTGACAAATTCCAAGTCTATCGAATTGACTTGCTCTCAACCGGACTTTGGATATACAGCTCCTACTATATATTCTGTAGAGGTGTCTTTGAACCAGGACTTTGCAGAGCCTGTAAAGTTGGATACTAAATATACGACAGCCAAGATGGATGTTGACGCTTCTGAAATGGCTCTTGCTGTAACCAATTTGGCTGTTGCTCAAGGCAAGGTGGAAGCTGATTTTCCGATAACGACTTCTGTATATGTACGCGTAATTGCAGAATTGGCTTCGGCAACAGAAACCATTTCTTCTATAACTTCTAATGTAATTAATTTGCCTTCTGTAAAAACAGACTTTGCATTGCCGCCGGTTGTATTGCCGACCAAACTTTATTTGATTGGCGAGTACTGTGCTTGGGACTGGGGCAAAGCTCTTGAAATGATTCCTTGCCATGACGGAACAACCGGTACTTTCTGGAGTCTGGTTTATTTGCCTAAGGGTGGCGTTAAGTTTAACACAGCTACTGCTTGGGATGGTAATGAAATAGGTTATGCCGGTTGTACGGCAGTTGATAACTATAAGGCTGGTCTGTCTGATAGTGGTGGTAATATTGGCGTTGATAGAGCAGGTTGGTATTTGATAGTAATCCGTTCTGCCGTTAATGGCCGTAATATTGATTACACTATTGAATTCAACGAACCGGCAGTATGGCTGATTGGTGGTGTGATAAAAGAAGGTGGTGACTGGACTGAATGTGCGGACGGATGGAAGTTTACAGTGCCGGAAACTGCTGACGCAGATTTTGTTTCACCGGCATTTGCGGCCGATGCTCCCGAAGGTCCTCGTGCTTATGTCAAAGTTGACGGGTTTGATTGGTGGAAATCAGAATTCATGGTATTCGACGGTAAGTTGAAATATCGTGCTGCAGGTAGTGACTTAGATCGGGTTACTTCTAAAGCCGGTCAGAAGATGTACATCAATTTCACTAAGGGGACAGGAAAGATTGAATAAAAGAATCATGAAGAGTACTCTTGCAGGATGGATTATCCTTCTGCAAGAGCCTCTGAAAGAGGTTATAATCTGATAAAAGAAAAACAATTATGAAGAAAATATTATTCTATACGTTACTTACAGCAGTTGCTTTTACAACTGTATCTTGTGACGAGGATTTCAATGAAGATGTGGCTGCTCCACAAACGTGGCCGCAAGAAGAAGCCATTACATTACCGGGGTTTTCAGCTGCATCAACCGCTTCTGTCGATTTGGCTTCGGGTGACTCTGTTGCTGTATTCACTTATACCGCTCCGTCCAATTTGCCGGAAGGTACCACTGTTGATAATTTTCGCTTGGAAATAACTCCCGATGGGGTAGAGGGAGCCAAGGCAACTACCGTGAAGGCTTCTTCCAATGGTAAGGTCGCTTCTGTCGATTTGCAGAAAATTATTGAGGATAATTATGGAAAACGCCCCGTTGAGCGTACCTTGAACGCTAATTTGTATGCCAATTTGATGAAAGAGGGTCAGGCTTCTTTGCTGACTTGTGAACCCATTGCCATAAAGGCTACTCCGGAAGCTCCGCATATTGCTTCTAAATATTATATGGTGGGTGATATGTTCAAGGTTGATGATGTAAATAACGGCTGGAATGCTGCTACCATGAAGGCATTCAACCATAGCGATAAGGATGTTTATGAAGATCCTATATTTACTTTGATGATTACTACTACCGCCGATAATCAATATTGGAAGATTATTCCACAAGACAATATTGATAATGATGACTTCTGGGCTGTAGGAGTACTTGGTGTAGCTATTGACGGTGATGACAGCATGAGTGGTAGCTTGATTAATACGGGCGATGTAAAAGCCGCTAAAATAGCGAAAGCTGGTATGTACAGTATTACGCTGAATATGATGGACTATACTTATGCCATTAAAGAGGTTATTCCGGAATATTATATTGTAGGTGCCATGCAGAACTGGAACGCTGATGCTTCAAAAGGTAAGACTTGTATGCTCTATCCGCAAAGCAAGATGGTTCATTCTTATACCACCCAATTCAAGGACGATGCGAATCTGAAACTTTGGCTGGGTAGTGATTTTGGCAATTGGGACGCTTGCTACGGTGCCGCTGTCGATGGTGACAATGCCGCTTCGGGTACATTGGTGGGTATCGGTGCCGGTGCTGCCGTATGCCCGGAAAAGGGAGCTTTCTATACCTTTACGGCAGATTTCTCTACCATGACTTATAAATGGACGAAACTGGAAAACCAAGAACCGAAAATTTATACTACCATTTCATTGATAGGAGCATTCAATGGTTGGGACCAAAAGACTAACATTGATTTGAAAGAAGTTACTCCTCACAACTGGTATGGAAGTGCTGTGACATTGGCAGAAGGACAACTGAAATTCTGTGCTAACGATGACTGGGCAGACAGTTGGGGAGGTACAGGTAACGACGGTGATGTGAATGTTGCAGACCAGAATTCTGGTAAGACGGTGTACAATGGCAAGAATATGTTTGCGCCTGCCGGTACTTATAATGTGTACTTCAATGATATCACAGGCGAATATGTATTCCAGGTTGTAGAGTAGGAAACTGTTCTTGAATAGTTTTTGATATAATAGTCAGACTGCCCGCAGCAATGTGGGCAGTCTTTTTTTATTTTCAGCCCCAATCAACAAAGAGTTGAACGCAGTTTTACCCTCATGCTCTCATAGATGTGCTGTATTCTCTTATTCATTGGGTGTACAGCTATGAGGGTAGTTATGAGGGCTAGGTGTTATTCTCATAGCGTATTGTTGCCTTAAAACATCATGTTTACTAACGGCTTGCTATAGTGAGCCGGGCGGCTTACTATAGTTGGCTGCTATTGTACATAAAGGATTTTATCAAAGGAGACGGTGCTGAAGCATAAGGAATGTCACTTAGAATAATTCGGAATGGCTTCCAATTCTAAGCAAATCAATTATATTCCCATCAATCCATATAAGAAGTAAATCATCCTCAATATGGCATTCCATACAGCCTCTGTACTCTCCCTTCAATAAATGAGGTTTGTACTCTTTGGGTATCGGCAGGTCATTGATAAGCAGATTGGCTATATTTTCAAAAGCTGCCAATTTCTTGGGGAACTTCTGAATACGCTTAAAGTCCCTTTTAAATTGGCTCGTTGGGTGCAATCGTTTTTTCACTTTATCAATTCCTCCATCAAACTTTCTACGCTATCAAATGTTTCTTTATCCTTTGCTTCACGTGCTTCTTTAATAGAAGCAACTGTTTCTTCATTGGGTTCTGAATACATTGCATTCATCAAAGTGCTCTCTACGAAGTTATTCAAGCTTCTGTTTGCTTTCTTGGCATGTTCCTGCAATACCTGCAACAAGTCTTCGCGCAGACGAAACGAAGTTTGTTTTCTTACTACTGCTTCCATATCATATTATTTTTGTATTTTATTATACTGCAAAGGTAATACATTGTAATACAAAAACAAGTTTTTCCCTTATTTCCTTTGCGTAAAAAAACGAACCAGAGGGGCAACACGATATACAATCGGATAGAACCTGTACGAAAAACATCGTGCTATGTATGAATAGTGTAGGTTATTAGGAATAAGGCTGTTTGGCGAAGCTTGACTTGATATGCAAACGTTTTCGTAATCTTATCCTTGTTTTCTCTTGCGTTAGTCTGTTTGCTGTTTTTTTTCCGGCTATATTTGTAGAGCGATAACTTTGAATACTTTATATTATGAAAATTATCAATCAACGTAAGAATTCTGTTCTATGGCATTTAATATGCTTCAGTTTGGTGTTGGCATTCACGGCATGTAGTGACGATAAAGAGGAGTTCCAGGAGTATCTGACCCCTGCTTCCGGTAGTGAATCAATCTTTGAACAAGGCTTTAGCTTTGGTGAAGCTGCCTCTTCGCAAAGCGTCAGCTTTGAGGCCGGACAGCAATGGACAGCCGAACTGAGTGGTGAGGATACCGGTTGGTGCAACATCAATCCGGCAAAAGGTACGTCCGGGAAAGCTACGATTATGGTTTCTGTCGGCAAGAATGAAACCGGAAAATCGCGGACGGCACAATTGAATATCATATCCGGTTCAAAGAAGAAAGAAATATCTGTCACTCAGGCTGCCAATGCAATGGTTGTTCCGGACGGTTTGAGCTTTACGCCGGTAGCACCGGATGCCGACCAGCCCCTTGTAATTACTTTTAAAGCGGATGCAAAGTCTGCCCTTTATGGGCATAAAGGAGAGGTGTATGTGCATATCGGTGTGGTCAGTGAAGGGACCTGGCTGTTCGTTCCGGCAGACTGGGCGGAAAACACGGATAAATGTAAGATGACTTCAACCGAAGCCAACGTATGGAGCATTACGTTGACCCCGAATATCAGGGAGTGGTTTGGAAGCGGAAAGACACCGGTGAACCGACTTGGAATAGTGATTCGCAATGCGGATGGTAGCAAGAAAGGGGTAGAGTCGGATTCCTTTATTGAGGTGACCGACACAAAATACGAAGGCTTTGTGCCTGGTGAAATTAAAACAGCGGCAGTACCGGCTGGTATGGTTGAGGGTATCAATGTAGTGGATAATTCGACGGTGACACTGGTGCTTTATGACAAGGATACGAATGGGAATCATAAGGACTTTGCGCATGTAGTGGGCGACTTCAACAACTGGACATTGAGTAATGATGAAAAGTCGCAGATGTATCGTGATGATACTTCCGGATGTTGGTGGATTACGCTGACGGGACTGGACGCAAGCAAAGAATATGCTTTCCAATATTATGTGGGTACAAAGGAGGGTGAAGTGATTCGTCTGGCTGATGCCTATGCGGAAAAGATTCTCGATCCTGATAATGATAAATATATTCCGGCTTCCACCTACAGCGAGAGTATGGCTTATCCTGAGGGGGGAGTAGGAATCGTTTCTACCTTCAAGATACAGAAAGACAGTTATAATTGGAAAGTCAATGATTTTAAGATAGCAAATCCGGAGCAATTGGTGATATACGAATTGCATTTACGTGACTTCACCGCTTCCAGCGACATCAATGGTGCGATGGGTAAGCTCTCTTATCTGAAGGCTATGGGAGTCAATGCCATCGAACTGATGCCGGTGCAAGAGTTTGATGGAAACGACAGTTGGGGGTATAATCCTTGCTTCTTCTTTGCGATGGACAAGGCTTATGGTACAAAAGCCATGTATAAGCAGTTTATTGACGCTTGCCATGAAGCGGGTATGGCTGTCATTTTCGATGTGGTCTATAATCACGCCACCGGGAACAATCCTTTTGCCAAGCTGTATTGGAATGGTGACAAGACTGCGAAAAATAATCCTTACTTCAATGTTGAGGCTCCCCATCCTTATAGTGTATTCCACGATTTCAACCACGAAAGCCCGTTGGTGCGTAAATTCGTGAAGCGCAATCTGCAATTCTTGCTGAAGGAATATAAAGTGGATGGCTTCCGCTTTGACTTGACAAAAGGCTTTACGCAGACAAGTTCTACAGAAGGCACGGCATCCAATTATGATGGAAAACGTGTTGCCATCCTGAAGGATTATAATGCAGCCATCAAGGAGACAAAGAATGACGCTTATGTTATCTTGGAACATTTTTGTGATTCAAAAGAAGAAAAGGAGCTGGCTGCCGATGGTATGCACTTGTGGCGTAATTTGAACAATGCCTATTGTCAGTCAGCTATGGGATATAGTCAGGACAGTTCGTTCGGAGGCCTCTATGAAGAAACACCGGCATGGGTAGGCTTCATGGAAAGCCACGATGAAGAGCGCATGGCCTACAAGCAGACCCAATGGGGCGATGGCGTGTTGAAAACAGATCTCAAGGCACGTATGGAACAATTGGAGTTGAATACTACCTTCTTCCTCACTGTACCCGGCCCTAAGATGGTTTGGCAATTTGGGGAAATGGGATATGACATTTCCATAGAAGAGAATGGCCGTACGGGAAAGAAACCTTTGCATTGGGAATATTTGGACAATGCCGATCGCAAAGAATTGCATGATGTCTATGTGGATCTGATGAAATTGCGTAATGATTATCCTGAGCTGTTCAGTTCCAGTGCCGCATTGACTTGGAAAGTAGGTACTGCCGATTGGAACAATGGGCGTTCGCTGTTGTTGGAAAGTGTGGCAGGAAAGAAATTGGTCGTAGTGGGCAATTTCACTCATGCGGCCATAGATGTTGCTTTTCCCGCAGCTGCCGGAAATTGGAAAGATTATTTCACCGGAAAGGATGAAACTGTGGGGGCTAAGGTGAGTGTGCCTGCCCACGGATATAAGGTTTATATCAACTTCTGACAATTATACTGATTCATTCATACATCTTGATCAGCATCCGATTCAGCCATTCCCAGCGAAAGTGGAACCAGCGTCGGGTGCTGATTTGTTTCCCGCCGAAGCGGAGTACAAAATCCCGGTACCCATGTTTGCGGAACGGGAGGCCGACATCCATGAATTCCAGATGGCGGTAACCTTGTTCCTTGGCATCGTCCAATGCTTTCCATACGGCAAGAATTCCCGGATATTGCAAAGCGTACGACTTGCGCATACCGCCAGAGAACCATAAGTAGGCACTGTCATCGGAATAGATGCAGGCACTGCCTCCTATAATCTTGCCTTTATAAGTCACTATAAAGATTTTGCTTTGTTGCTCTTTCATGAGTTGCGTTTCAAGCTGCTGGAAGAAATTCCTGTTGGGGAAGTGGCGGCGGACTTTGGAGGAGTAAACATGATGAAGCATCTGGGCGAATGCCTTTATCTCTTCTGTACCATGTGCTTCACGTACTTGTGCTCCATTTTTTAATCCTTTCTTTATTTGGCGGATACGGGAAGGACTAAAGCGCTCTTCCGCCTTATCCAGACTGTGCAGCGAATTACGCACCCTTAACCAGTTGACCGCAAAATACCGGTTTTCCCGGAAAGCCTTGTAGCCGAACATGGCATTGTCCAGATTGCGGAATTCAATAAGAAAGCATTTTCTTAAGGCTTCACTGGTCAACCGTTGAAGCATGTCACCGAAAACGGACTCTTTATCCATGTTTTCTTCGAAGTATTCTCCCGTGCCATATATTTCGCATCGTTTGATGATGCCGGGAGGAAACAGACGGGCACTTGTACGTATGGCGGCAAGCAGTTTGGCTACAGGTTTGTCATCTACGGAAGCAACGATAAGAATGGGGGTATAACCCGGAGTAGCTTCATAAATGTGGAACAACTCTGTAGAATGGAACGTGTTGGTGCCCGGCAATTCCGGTACCTTGTTTCCGCCGTAATATGTGGTCAGTTTAAGGGGCATTGACTGCAAATTTAAAAAATAATAGATAAATTCCTTGTACTCGTAGGGGAAAACTCATTTTCCATGAGTTTATTTAATCGGATTTTTGCGTTATCTTTGCATCAAAAGGCGAAGATAGGCTGTATCTCTGTATAAAAAAGGATAAGTTCTTTTTATTCTACTTCCGGTTTACACTATCTTTGCATGTATTAAACACGAATAGGTTATGGAAAGTTTCAGCGAGTTAATAAAGGTTCGCCGTAGTATGCGGAAATTTACAGAAGAAGAGTTGACGCAAGAGCAGGTTGTCACCTTGATGAAAGCTGCTTTGATGGCACCTACGTCAAAACGCAGTAATGCCTGGCAATTTATCGTAGTGGATGATAAGGAAAAGCTAAAACAGTTGTCATATTGCAAGGAACAGGCTTCGCAGTTTATTGCAGATGCCGCTTTGGCAGTAGTGGTGACAGCCGATCCGTTGGCAAGCGATGTGTGGGTGGAAGATGCAGCCATTGCTTCCATTTATTTACAGCTTCAGGCTGAGGATATGGGATTGGGCAGTTGCTGGGTGCAGATACGTGAACGTTTTACGGCCACAGGCGTACCTTCCAATGAATATGTACATGAGGTACTTGATATTCCTTTGCCGTTGCAAGTGCTCAGTATTATTGCTATCGGTCACAAAGGGATGGAGCGCAAGCCTTTCAATGAAGACAATTTGCAGTGGGAGAAGATTCATCTCAATAAATACGGAGGGGAATAGCAGTGAGTGCAGCAAAAGCAAACAATAACCGGGACACATACAAGGCTACTGCCATCACCCTGATAGTGTTCGGCATTCTATATCTGGTGGATAAATTGGTGCATTTTTCTGCGATAGGCCTTCCATGGGTGATGAACAAGGATAATTTCTTGCTTTATACCGCAGTGATTTTTCTGATGTTCAAGCACGATAAGTCTGTAGGGCTGGTCTTGATAGGCTTGTGGCTGGTACTGAACTTTGGGCTGATTACCGCATTGCTTGGTACGATGTCAGCATATTTATTACCGGTAGCATTGTTGGTAGTCGGTGCTATCTTGTATTTGGTCTCAACAAGATAAGATGAAAAGAAGTATAGAAGATACGTCGGTAGCCTTTATCGGTGCGGGGAATCTTGCCACTAATCTGGCAAAGGCCCTTTATCGGAAGGGATTCCGTATTGTGCAGATCTATAGCCGTACGGAAGAGTCGGCGCAGTCTCTGGCACAGATGGTAGAAGCGGAATGCACTACAGCATTGTCTGACGTGACGAAAGATGCACAGCTTTATATAGTATCGCTGAAAGATGCGGCCTTGGTACGGCTGTTGCCCGAAATTGTTGCCGGAGGGGAGAGAAAAGCCTTGTGGGTACATACAGCGGGCAGTATCCCGATGGATATCTGGGCAGGACATGTAGAAAGATATGGCGTGTTTTATCCCATGCAGACATTTAGCAAACTGCGTGAAGTCGATTTTCGGGATATACCCATTTTCGTGGAAAGCCGTTCGGAAGAAGATACGCGGTTTCTGAAGGATATTGCGGCCGCTCTCTCGGAGCAGGTTTATGAGGCTACCTCTGAGCAGCGGAAAAGCCTCCATCTGGCTGCCGTGTTTACATGTAACTTCACGAACCACATGTATGCTTTGGCCGCCGAATTACTGAAGAAGTATCAGCTTCCTTTTGAGGCAATGCTTCCGCTGATAGATGAAACGGCACGTAAGGTGCATGAGCTGGAACCTCGTGCGGCACAGACGGGGCCGGCCCTAAGATATGACGAGAATGTGATTGACGGCCATATATGTATGTTGGCCGATGAGCCGGAAATGCAGGAGTTGTACCGGAAAATCAGTGAGAGTATCCATAGACTTGCAGCAGGCAAGTAGTTTAACAACAGAAAGAATACAATGAGTACAATAAACTATGATTTAAAGAAGATAAAGGCCCTTGTTTTTGATGTGGACGGAGTGCTGAGTGCTAATGTGATTCCTATGAGTTCAGAGGGAGAACCGATGCGTACGGTCAACATAAAGGATGGTTATTCGTTGCATTTGGCAGCCAAGCAGGGGGTGTTGCTGGGAATTATAACCGGTGGGCGTACGGAAGCTGTCCGCAAGCGTTTCGCTGCTTTGGGTTTTGATGACAGTAACATTTATATGGGTTCTTCCGTGAAGATACATGACTACTGCGATTTTCGTGACCGGCATGGGTTGAAGGATGAGGAGATTCTTTATGTAGGTGATGACATTCCCGATATGGAGGTGATGCGTGTCTGCGGTCTGCCATGTTGTCCGAAAGATGCTGCTCCGGAAGTAAAGACGATTGCACGTTATATCTCCCATGCGGAGGGCGGTTATGGCTGTGGGCGTGATATCGTAGAGCAGGTATTGAAGGTGAAAGGGCTTTGGTTGGCTGATGAAAAAGCCTTCGGCTGGTAGTCTTGATTGCCAAATCGTCAATTGCTAAATCTGAAATAACATGATACTGGACAATCTGAAGAAATATAGAGTGATTCTTGCCTCCAACTCTCCACGCCGGAGGGAGTTGCTGGCAGGGCTGGGAGTGGAGTATGAAGTAAGGACTTTACCCGATGTCGATGAATCTTATCCTGATACATTGAAGGGGGCGGATATCCCTCTGTATATTGCAAAGAAGAAAGCAGACGCTCATCTTTCCATGATGAAGCCGGGAGAGTTGATGATAACGGCCGATACGATTGTCTGGCTGGACAATAAGGTCCTGGGGAAGCCTAGGGATAGGGAAGATGCTTTGCAGATGTTGCGTGATATGGCCGGACGCACTCATGAAGTCTTTACCGGAGTATGCTTGACTACGACGGAATGGCAACGTAGTTTTACGGCTCAGACAGAGGTTCGTTTCTCCCGGTTGGATGAAGAGGAAATAGCGTATTACGTAGATAAATACCAACCGATGGATAAAGCGGGAGCATACGGTGTGCAGGAGTGGATTGGCTTTATCGGGGTGGAGAACATATCGGGCAGCTACTATAATGTCATGGGGCTTCCTGTACAGCGGCTTTACAAAGAACTTATTAGTCTGTCAAGTCCATCATCAGCGGAATGTCTTTCTCGTTGATTCCCTGTTTGATCAGCGTTTCCTTGTCCTTGCTGAACATCTCCCGGAATGCTTCCCTGCTACCGCTTTCCAAAGCTGCCTTACCGTAGAGCTCTGCTGCTTTTTCAAGATTCCCCAATCTCCAGGCAACATGTCCGGCATTGAGGTAATCGGTGGCAAGAGGCCGGGAGTCAAGTATCTTGTTGTAGTATTTCATGGCTTGTTCGTGCTTCCCGCTGACAAATGAACACCAGCCTATGGCACGCCATGCTTTGACATTGTTGTTTTCTATAAAATCCAGTTTAAAGAAGTACTGCAGGGCTTCTTCATACTTTTCTTGTTCTGCCAGGCAACTGCCTGTATAGAAAAGGATATTGTGGTTTTCCGGTTGGATCGTTTCCGCTTTTCTGTAATATTCCAGGGCAGAGGTAAAATCCCTCATCTGACGGTAGCAGGTGGCAAGATGGCGGATAGTCCACACATGGTCAGGTTTCAATATGTCGGCCTTGCAGTATGCGCTGACAGCTTCTTTGTAACGCTTTTCTTTTTGCAGGCAATAACCGGCTTTCTGGAAGATATCTGCATCTGTATGATTTTGGTTGATCAAGTTTTGATAAACTTCCAAAGCCTCGGTATAATGCTGTTTACGGAAATGGAAATCGGCCACGGCGGCGAGCAGTCCGGGCTTGCATAAGATTTCTTTTAAAGCCGGAATCCGGTGCAGCGCTATCTCTTCTTTAAAAATATCACGGAACTCCAATCTGCGTTGGTTCAGTTTGAAGAAACGATATAAATCATGTATATATTGATTGCTGTTGACATCCGGTCGTTGGGCATACTGGCGCAGACTGGAGGATTTGCTTTCATCCGCCAGGTCATTCAAATCCTGGGAGGTCATCTGGCTGAGCATCATTTCGCGCTGTGTCTGCGGTATGTGTGCCATGGTGAAACAGAGAGAATACTTGTCACTGTCACAAAAGAATCCCGATTGCAATATCAGAGAAAGGATGGCATTGTCTCCCGTCGGCTTGAAACCGAATTCTTTAATAAGGCTGGAGTGCTGCATGTCAAACGGGTAGAACCAGTTATACGGTTCTCTGAAGAACGGATAGCTCTTGAGTTGGGCAAATGTGCTCATATAAACATCTGCGCCTTCCAGTTGCAGTTCATTCATCTCGCGTATCTTGTCTCCTAAACCGGATTGTTCGAAAGCCTTTTCCCAGTCCGGATTCAAGTCATTTTCATCGGCGGCATTGTCCTCGAATCCGAATTTCATGTTGCGCATGATGCTGACATTCTTCATCATTTCCGGAATGATTTCCTCGCGCATCTTCTTGTCTATCTTCTCTGTTTCCTGGCTACGTAGCAGTTGGATATAGACCCGGTTCAGCTGTTTGCCGAAACTGCTGTCTTCATTGAAAAGAGACAGGCGGGCCGTCAGTTCGGGATAATAGGACAGGCGGGCAGGGTAGATATGCAGCGCAATGGCTATTCCTACCAGGGCGCGCTGGTTTACATGGGTTTCGGCATGAGTCGTTGCATCCAGCAACCATGCGAACTTGCGCATGTCAAAACATTCCATTAGGCTCAGTGTCACGGCGCTGGTAAACAGGCATAGGTCGTTGACGGGCAATAACTCGGATTCCAGTAATTCTTTGGCTTGCTGCTCGTCCTTTGCCGTCCAGGCACTATTGCTCCATGTGGCAAGGAAAAGAACCTGGTTGGTCTCTTCATGGCGTTTTAATACGGCATCCAGATTTTGATTGTCTGGCATTAGCCGGCATACGGCCATATCGTCCGGAAAGGACTCCAAGACTTTCCGGAGGGTGGCAATGTCATATTCTTCGGGCAGCCTTTTCCTGTTTTTACGTAAGGAGTGGTAGTAATGGCTGGATACTTCATCGAGTGAACCCAGACGGGCCTGGTCGGCAATTTCCCACGTTTCGGCAAGCAATTTCCGGTAGAGCTTCGGGCGTTCCGGGTCATTGACTCCTTGCTTCATATATTGCAGCATATACCGGTAGGAGGTTTGCGCCTGTTCCAGACGGTTGCGTAAACTCCAGTTGCTGCTGTCCCATAAGAATGTTTCCAATAGGGATTGCGCCTCTTTCAATCGTTTCTGTTGCAGCAAGCTAATGATATGTTGGTATTGCTCTTGTATGGTTTGCTCGTTCATGGATTTCTGTCTTTTTAAAAGTATCTTTTGCAAAAGTACAAAAAGAATGCCAGAAAATTTGGCGATTTCTCAGAAACCGTTTGCCTGCTGTTGTAAAAAGATGAAGAGGTTGAATCCCATAAATGAAAAACATGGAATTCAACCTCTCTTTAGTCGTTGTAAAGCAGTGGGCTACAGCAGTCCGCTCGATCCTAGGAAGATCAGCATGGCATATCCCAGCACCAGTCCGATGGCTCCCATAATGAGACCGACTTTTTCCATATCTTTCTGTTTGATCATGCCTGTGGCATGTGCCAGCGCGTTGGGCGGTGTGCTGATGGGCAGCACCATTGCCAGGGATGAGCCGAGGGCTACGCCTACCAATAAGGTCAGTACGCCACCCATGGGCTGTAGCGTGTCGCGCATACTGATTCCGGCAATGGCGAGGATGGGCACCAACAATGCGGCAGTAGCCGTGTGTGAGATAAAGTTTGCCATGGCGTAACAGATAAGCCCCGACCCTACAATCATTACGACAGGTGACCATGTATTGAACGGAATGGCTTCAATCATGTGTTTGGCCAGTCCGGTCTCGTTCAATGCCACGCCTAAAGCGAAGCCGCCGGCAACCATCCAAAGTACACTCCAGCTGATTTCTTCCAAGTCGCGTTTGGTTATGACTCCGGTGATACAGAACACCGCTACCGGAATCATGGCTACTACATTGGAGTTGACACCGGTAAACTTGTCGGACATCCACAATAATACCGTGATGGCAAAGGTGATATATACCACAATAGACCGCCAGTCTTTTTTGGCTTCGCCTTCTATTTGCAGTTCAATGGTTTTCTGCTTGAAAGGGAACAGGCGGAGGAGGATGAACCAGGCAATGAATAGCACGATAATGGTATAGGGCATCATGAAACTCATCCACTCACCGAAACCGATGTTCATGTTCAAGCCTTCGGGGTCGTTGAGGTATTTCAGCGCGATGGCATTGGGCGGTGTGCCGATAGGGGTTCCCATGCCACCTACGTTGGCTGCTACCGGAATGGCAAGTGCCAGGCCTATTTTACC
>MJGMH1__coassemble_1894_pt1 | contig 59393 bp, 51 predicted proteins | sample MJGMH1__metabat2_high_PE_019 | metagenome-assembled genome bin MJGMH1
ACATATTTCCCATCCTTACTGATGTCTGCATACTGAAAAATGCCATTTTCATCTTTACCGATATATTTTGCCCCATAAAAAGTTCCGATGGGAGAACCCGGTTTAAGTACTTGAGAAGTTTCCTCCAAACCTGTAATAGTCCGTGCCCCAGTATATACTATATCACGTTGGAACTCATCATTAGACAGAGTTTCTAACATGTTTTTGTTACGAGCAACATTCACACTCATGTCCCATTGAAAATTCTTGGTTCTGACAGGAGTTGTTTCCAATGTAATCTCAAAACCCTTATTAGAAACCTCACCTACATTGGCTATCATTGTACCATACTGATAAGGAGGAGTAGGTACTGGATAATCATACAATAAATTTTTCGTATATTTATTATAATATTCAATGCTACCTCTCAGCAAACCATTCCACAAATGAAAATCAAGTCCCATATTGAACTGTGAAGTTTGTTCCCACTTCAAATTAGGATTCGCATTTTGATTGGGACTATATTGTGTATAAAACTGCCCATTACTATAATAATAGCCTCCTGTACCATACATAGCTAATGTTTTATAGTTGGGAATATCTTGATTACCAGTAACTCCATAGGATACACGTAATTTAAGATCCTCTATAAAATTAAGACTACTCATAAACTTTTCCTGAGAAATACGCCACGCCGCAGAAACAGACGGAAAATATCCCCAACGGTTATTAACACCGAACTTTGAAGAACCATCACGACGTAAGGTTGCAGTCAGCATATATTTGCTGTCATAACTGTAATTTGCCCGCCCGTAAAAAGAAATTAAACGATTTGAATTTTTCTGGCTCGCAATATCACCCGGCAAAAGATTATTACCTGCACCCAAGTTATTGTAAGTAAACAAATCTGTTACAAAATCACGATTTTGGGCACTAAAACCTTCGTTAAAAAACTCCTGAAAAGAATAACCGGCTACGACATTCACTTTATGTTTTTCTGCAAATGTTTTATCAAAGGTTAAGTTACCTTCGAAGAGCAATTGATTGTCTTCTGAGGTTTCACGTTTAGCAATTCCTTTTGCAGCTTCAGCTGGACGAGATGTCCTCGGCGCATAATATCCCCACAAAAAGTCATTACGTGACATAGAGCCATTCAATCCTATTGACAAAAATGGAAATATCTTATAATCTGCCGCCAAACGTCCTTGAAGATAATTACGGCTTTTATCTGAAACCAGCTGATTCAATATAGCGACCGGATTATAATTAAGCATTCCGTTTTCTTCTTTGTAATTTCCATCTTCATCGTAAATAGGCATTGTAGGGTTTAGATTATAAGCATAAGTGTACACATTTCCATCCGGTACATCATGCCATTTCTCAAATGTACCATTCAATGACAAATTTACAGTCAGTTTATCATCAAGTGCCTTTTGCTCTAACGAGAAATTTGCATTGAAACGTTGTAAGTCATTATTAAGTATTATACCCTTTTGATCTAGAAAAGTTATACCTGCACGGTATTTGCTTGTCTTGCTGCCACCCGTAAGACTAAGATTATGACTTTGAGAATAACCTGTCCGGAATATTTCCTTATGCCATTCCGTATCCCCTCCATAATCTGTAGCAGTTAAATTGTTCTCTTTGACATATTGTCTCCATTGTTCGGCAGACAACATATTCAGATTGTTTGCAATATTTTCAATACTAAAATAGCCGTTATAAGAGATATTTGCTGCTCCCTCACGCCCTTTCTTCGTTGTTATAATAATAACACCATTGGCAGAACGGGCACCATAAATTGCTGCAGCCGATGCATCTTTCAGGACAGAAATAGACTCCACATCTTCTGGAGAGATAATGTTCATAGAAGCACCGGGAACACCATCAATCACTATCAAAGGTCCATTACCACCTAAAAGTGAAGTAGTCCCACGCAATCGCATAGTGGCACCTGTTGTAGGATCTCCGCCTGGCTTTGTTATGACAAGTCCAGCTACTTGTCCGGATACCATTTGATCTACAGAGGTTACAACACCTTTATTAAAATTTCTATCCGAAAGATTAGTTACAGAACCCGTAAGATCCTTCTTCCGCACAGTACCATAACCTACGGCAACTACCTCCTTTAAGGTAATGGACTCATCTTGGAGTGTAACCTTCATTACACCATTGGAAGGAATATCAAATTCACTCACACGCATTCCTATATAGGAAAAGCGTAAACGCTTAGATTCCGCCGGAACTTTTAATTGAAAATTGCCATCCAAATCCGTAACAGCTCCAATATTGAGTGCACCCACAACTACTACACTTGCACCAATAACAGCATCTCCATTAGTATCCAATACGGTTCCCTTTACATCTTTCTGCTGCGCAAACGCCGATACAGTGCATAATAGTAATGCAACAGACACAGCCATGAATTTAGAGTAATAACTCCATGTGTTTTTCTTTAGGTTCATAGTTTTTCTTATTGTAATTATTACATTTGAATAAAGTATATAGCCATTTATTAAAGTGATAGAAATAAAAAAACAACTTGTCCGGACTGTTAAAAAATAACCTATTGATATCTTTTGGTAACTATTCTTTTAATATATGGCTCCTACTTTTTCTTCTTTATATAAATCTGTGTTTTAAAATAATTCCACAAGTTTCCTCAAACTTAATATGTTTGAACATATATTTGATTGTGCAAATATAAAGATTACTTTTTTATTTCAAAATAATATTTGGATATTTTTTCAAAAAAGACTACTTTTGCTATATATTTACTTAATTAACAAACTATGAAAATAGATCACAGCAGCAACAAACCTCTTCATATTCAAGCAGAAGAAGTATTAAGAAAGTTAATCGAAGAAGAAGAATATAAAAATGGGAAGCTCCTTCCAAATGAGGTTGAATTGTCTGAACAATTAAACATATCAAGAAATACACTAAGACAAGCCATCAACAAGTTAGTTTTCGAAGGACTTCTGATAAGAAAAAAAGGTTACGGCACAAAAGTTGCTAAAAAAGGAGTAGTAGGAGGAGTAAAAAATTGGCTCAGTTTTTCACAAGAAATGAAGATGTTAGGTATTGAAGTTCGTAACTTTGAGCTTCATGTCTGCTTGAAAAAGCCTTCTAAAGAGATTGCTAACTTCTTTGAAATTCCCTATGATAATAATACAAAACGCTGTGTAGTATTGGAAAGAGTTAGAGGAAATAAAGATTTTCCTTTTGTATATTTTATCTCGTATTTTAACCCGACTATCCCCTTAACCGGTGAAGAAAATTTCACTCGTCCACTTTACGAATTATTGGAAATAGGCTATCATATTGTTGTAAAAACAAGTAAAGAAGAGATTTCGGCAAGGCTAGCTGGTGAAGTTATCGCAGAAAAATTAGAAATCAAAGCTAATGATCCGATACTAATTCGTAAAAGATTTGTATATGATGTTAACAACGTCCCCATAGAATATAATATTGGTTATTATAGAGCGGATAGTTTCACCTATACAATAGAAGCAGAAAGATGAGGTATGTTCATACATGAAATATAAGTTCCAAAAGACTATTTACGCAATTTCTTAAGATGACAAAACAACAATTCTCCTTTGTCATCCCGCAAATGCATACCATTACCTTCACAATAGCGGAAGAAATCACAATCAGCACAAATACCTTTATGCATCCATTCGCGATTACGGAATTTTTGAAAGCGATGTTCCCCAACATCCATAAAATTGTCTTTATAAATATTTCCTTGATGAAGGTCGCTGCGAATACTAAGACAGACAGAAATAGAACCATCCACTAAGACAGAACCTACACTCAAGCCCGCATTACAAGAAAAGAAATGATTCCGGACTTCTCCTTCATAATGACCCAAGAAACCCTCGCAACAATAGCTTACATTCATCTCTCCTTCCTTACGGGTACGCTTTATGAAATCCAAAACATCTGTAAATTCCTCGTCTGCCAACCGCAAATCCGGATGTTATGCAGCCCTTTCTAAAAGAAAGATGGTGAACAGGCGCCAATGATGGACACCGATACGGTAAAGGAATAACATCAATTCCTCCAGACGAGGGCAATCCCGATGATTAACACAAGAACCACATTCCATACCAATTCAGGCTCATGCACCAGCCTCCTAATAGCATCCATCGCCCGGGCATAACTTTCAGGATGTCCACGCAACCAATTATGATTATCTTCCAATCCATCCAGACTGACAGTAATAGAATGAAGGCCTGCCGCCATCAAGTGCTGTAAACACTTATCTGTCAAATAAATACCGTTAGATACTATTCCCCACGGATAGCCACAGCGATAAAGCGCAAGACCTACCTCCTCTAAATCTTCACGCACCAACGGTTCGCCACGGCTCATTTTGTAAATCCAACTCCTTCACGATAATCTGTACGTCCGTAACAGACTGCTTTTCCTCTGCATCCTGTACCTTACCTTTAATCTTATAATCATCATGAGGCTGACCATACTACAAGGCTCATCCCCATTCATGACATTGTCACACGACGTAAAACCTAGCAGAAACAAAGTGCAGTACATCAGATGGTTACAAAACTGCTGCCAACGTTTCTTTCCTATCTTCATGGCATTCTTCTCTTCAAAGTTATATTCTATAAATACACGTAAAAAAAGAAATACTGCATAAGGGTACTTTCTTCTTTTTGAACAACGGCTATTTTTTCTCTATTCTGATACGCGCATCTACCGCTATCACCTGTTTTTCCGTGGCAAGCAGCGGATTGATATCCATTTCTTTTATCTCTGTGGCAAAGCGGAGCAACGTAGAGAGTCGTACAATAATCTCGGCAAACTTATTTTCATTCACCCCTCTTTGTCCACGAGTTCCTTTGATTATTTTATAAGCACGCAATGAACGAATCATAGAATAAGCTTCTTCATACGACAAAGGTGCCAGACCGGAAGAAACGTCTTTCAGCACCTCCACAAATATGCCACCTAAACCGCAAAGGACTACATGTCCGAACTTTTTCTCATATTTTGCACCTATGAACAGCTCAATTCCCCGGAGCATCGGCTGAACCATGATACCGGTCACTTCAGGTATTTGCATCATACGTTCGAACTCCAAAGCCAAATGCTGCTCACCCTTGATGTTCAAGACAACCCCTCCGACATCCGACTTATGTACGGGGCCAACTACCTTGGCCACTACCGGGAAGCCTGTACGACGCGCAAAGGTGAGCACTTCTTCCTTATTGGCAGATACAAACTCTTCCACGACAGGAATACCTGCAGAGCGAAGCAAAGCCTGCACATAATGAGGCTCTATATATCCATCTTCGGGTATAGAATCAATAATCCGGCGAATACGGGGTACATCCACCCCAAAAAGTTCTATCTCATTATTGGCCGGTCTGGAAGCATTGACAATCCTGGAAAGCGCCGTACCCAAGGTCACCTCATCTGCAAAATTCACATGCCCTTTGGCCAGAAAAGCCGCTACCTCGGCTCCTGCCGTATTAATAGAAGGAAGAATAGGAAAAATAGGTTTCTTGCAAATCTGCATCTTTTCATGCAGCACATCATACATCTCGAACATGGTTACCAATCCCGGCGTACCGAAAATAGCCATCACGGCATCAATATTGTCAAACTTTTCTTCACAATATTCCAGACAAAGACGCAAATGCTCCGGAGTCCCTGTAGCCAGAATATCAATAGGATTTCCTACTGCCGCACCGGGAAAAAGCTTGCTCTTCAATTCATCGGCAAGCGAACCTTCAAGTTTCGGTACATTCAGCCCACCTTTACTCAAAGCATCCGTCAGCATCACCCCCGGACCACCGGCATGAGTAATAATAGCAAAATTCTTACCCCGCAATTCCGGTAAAGTAAAGATACACCCTACAGTCGTCAACTCCTCACGGGAGTAGCAACGTACAATCCCCGCTTTACGGAACAAAGCCTCTACAGCCGAGTCACTGCTTGCAATGGCACCTGTATGGGAAGAAGCCGCCCTGCTGCCGCTCTCGCTACTTCCTGCTTTGATGGCAGCGATTTTGCAACCTTTCTTTATCAGAGAAGAAGCATGGAACAACAAGCGGTCGGGGTCACCGATACTTTCAATATACAGCAGTTTAATTTTAGAATCTGTTTCAAGATTGAAATGCTCGTCCATATATTGAAGCACATCTTCCACACCGATTTGTTTGGCATTTCCCACGGACCATACCGAATTGAACTGCAAACCTTTAGTCACAGCACTCTCCAATATAAAGACGGCAGTGGCACCCGAACTGGAAATCAGATCCACTCCCTGTGGATGCAGGTTCGGAATAGGCTGGCTGAAAACACTATGATGCGAAGTGTTCAACAAACCGATGCAGTTAGGGCCTATCAAAGAAGCCCCATATTTATTCACCGTCTCCAGAATACGCTCCTCCAGCAATGCGCCCTCATGTGTCTCTTCTCCAAATCCAGCTGAGAGTATAATGAAAGCACGCACCTGCTTTTCAGCAGCAAGCACTTCAACAGCATCAGGGCATAAAGCAGCGGGAATGGCAAGGATAGCGAGGTCTGTATCGGGAATATCTTTCACGTCAGCAAAGGCCGGCACACCTTGCACGTCTGTCTCCTTAGGATTGACAGCACGAAGTGCCCCTGCATATTTTCCACTTATCAGGTTCTTCAAGATAGCACCTCCCGGCTTGTGTACATTGTTGGATGCCCCCACCACTACGATGCTGGCAGGATGCAGCAATTGGCTTGTTATCATAGTCTTTCCATGTTAAGTTTACGATATCTTGCACAAATATACACTATTTATCCAGAAGTGAAAATATTTGTTCCGGTATATTCTCAAAGGGTCATAATTCTAATGGGAATATTTTGTGTTTTAATACAAAATATATACTTTTGATAATAAAATATACAGATAGACAATTTAAAGAGCAAGAAAGATGAAGACATTTAGAAACTTAATCATAGCCTTTTGTACATATACCTTATTCTCTTGCAACAATGCCACGATAGAGGGTTCTTGGGTTCAAACCATTTCCGGAATGCCCGGCATGCAGCAAGGTTTCACTCTCGAGACCGATGGCAGTGCTTTTTCCATTCACATGGCTACCTTGAAATATGAAAAATGGAGAAAGGAAGGAAACTTGCTATTTCTTTCAGGAGTCAGTATCGGCAATCATCAGAATATTTCATTCACAGACACACTGACAATAGAGAAGTTGACACAAGACAGCCTGATTCTCAAGAAAGGAAAATTATTTTTGAGATACTCTAAAACTAGCGGGATACCGGGCAAGGAAACAATACCCGCTACATTGATCACTCCTGCAAAAAAACTCCTGTCAGTAAAAGGGGAATTGGTTATCGGACACGAAGTACGTTCTTTTACGTCTGAAGGAGATTCCTGTAATTATTGGATCGTAGATGAGACAGGAGAACTCATACAAAGATATGATAATATAACGAAAGGGGTGAAAAACGGGAAAACCGTTCACGCGGAATTGGAAGTTATTGATTTGGGGAAGTCCGGGGAAGGATTTGCTGCTGATTATGCCGGTGTTTACCAAGTAATAAAAATAAAGAAAATGACTTTGTCCTCCCGGTTACCTTGAGTATGGCAATAAACTATCTGCCATAATTCTCCGCGCAAGTAAAACCGATAGAATGGAATGAATTTAAATTAAGCGGTCAAGCTTAATGCAAGACCGCTCATGAAAAAATGAAAACATTCTTTTCAAACAGAGACTGATTAAGGATTTTATTGTAATTCCTATAACATTTTCTCCATCAGCACCTTTCCATTCACATCCATTACTTTTAATGTCACTTTTCCCCCGTGAAGTTCCAAGCGGACAGCAGAATCCGCTCCTTGTTCCAATACAGGGAAAGCATTGCCATCCACATTACAATCATGGAAAAAGTAACGGTGTGTATGCCCTGAAACCAATAGATCCACGTTTGCCTTATTCAATATCGGCAGGAACTTATGGATGGCATCTTCCCAACCATACCACATCTTTTCTTCTTTCCATTTACTTCCCATCACCATAGGGAAATGCGAAAGGACAATACGATACTTGGCCTTTTTATACTCCTCGGTCTCGATTAACTTTTCCAACCATTCGGCCTGTTCTGTACGATAGGCGTCATAATCGGTCAGTCCGGCATATACCCAATGGCTTTCCGCCTTGTCCTCACCACTGTCCAGCATTACAATCATCACATCACCAAGCAGATAAGAGCCATATATTTTCCCGCTCTTTTTAGGGAAATAAGAAGAATAAGTACGGGCTAAATTGCCGCGTGTCTCATGATTGCCCCTTACCACTTCAAATGGAATGGAAGAGGCAAACAACTTGACACTGGTATCAATGAATGAAGTAAATGGAGCATCGAAATCTTCGATATAACTGGTCATATCGCCAACATAGAAGAAAGCGTCACATGTTTGGTAATCCGCCGCACGAAGCAATTTCTCTAGCTTGGCAGCATCAAAATGCATATCGCTGGTAATGAAAATGGAACCTCCCTGCTTTTGGGGATTGACGGTAGAAAAGGTGTACCACTCTGTGGCGATGCTATCACCAAATACAACTTTGTAAGGTTCAAAAGAACGCATTTCTTTGGAGACAATGCGATAGTCATAACTCATACCCGGCTTCAAGTTCTCCACACGCACGGAACCGAAAGTATTCCAAGCCTCTTTTAGTCCATTCCTGGAATTGAAATACTTTATAGCCTCTCCGTCTTCCGCATTATGCCGCTTCAATTCTACCCAAGAGAACGCCTTTTGAGAAGTGGTAAATACGACAGTGGCTCCTTCTTGCGTGACCTCCTGCAAATAAGGGCCATGGTTTACTGTAAATGACGTTTGGGCAGATGCTCCAAGAATGGAACAGCCCATGAAAATTGAAAATAATAATCCCTTCATCTTTATCCTTTTAATTAAATATCAAATAACCTTTATCCATAGAAAGCTCACCCAACTCTGCAAGCAATATACCGGACAGCCATCGTTTCACCAATATACAATCATCTTATTAAGAATTAGCAGACTTACATTCATTGCTGTAATACTTTTATAGTCTTCTCTTGTCGCAAATCATTCCAGGAACGTCCTACCTTGATGACAAATTCTCCAGATTCCACCACATAATCCATATTGGCATTCCACAGACCCAGTTCCTTATAAGGCACAGAAATAGTTATACTTTTTTCTTCACCGGGTTGCAAATCCACTTTTTCAAATCCTTTTAATAGACCTAATGGTGTGGTCACACTGGATATTTTATCCGTAACAAAAGGCATGGCCGTTTCTTTACCACTAAGCAGCAGCAAACCGAATGAACCGTTGGCGGTTTTCCATGAAGAAACGGTTGAATGAAGTTATATCAGTAGAAACGAGCATATAACAATATATATTATTGACACCCCCGCAAAGATAGCTTAATTTTTCAGAAAAAGACTTATGCGTTTCACATATATTACATGCTAAGACCGTTAAACCACGCTACGCTGCGAATTCTGTGCCACCGTGCAGGCACAAATGTGCCACCGCTATGGCACAACTATGCCATAACGGTGGCACAAAATCCAACCTTGCTACACGGCTGAGATTCATCTTGACACATCCACCGGTTCTGAGGAATGCATCTTTTGTCTTATAGAATCACTCCTTCCGCAGTCACCTTCACATGAACTTCTTCCTCGCCGCGTTCTGCCTCGACCCAATAATAGTCATTCTCCTTTGTTTCCACATAATCGGCGTCATCGATCACGTAATCGGGATACCGGGCCTGTACAGCTGCCGTCACTGCTCCGGGCAAGTCGGAAGTACGCACATCCCAAGAAGTGGAAACCCATGTACCGTCTGGTGTGAACAGCAACTCCTTCGCTTTATTTTCATGAATGATATCCACTTCCGTCATCTCCTTTTCAACATCCATTTCCACGATACGGGCATCCGGGTAGTTTTCGTTGATAAAAGTCCTGACAGCCGCGGAAAGGTCAGAAGGAAGATAGCCTTCAGAGTTGTGTCCACCGTCCGTATCCGCTACCTCTTTGATGAATATGCCGCTCTCGCTATAGTACAAGTCCATTTCTTGCTTACCTTGTTCCACTTCGATTACATAAACAGTTTCCACGTCTTTACGCTCCAGCTTGTCTATATCATCCACATGCCAAGAAGCATACCGGCCACTTTCAAAAGCCGATTTCACTACAGCGGGCAAAGCTGCCAGACCGGGAATATCGGTTTCGGTCATCTGCCATACGCCGTCCTTTGTAAACCAAGCTTCCTTCTCGTAATTATCTTCATAAAAATCGGCTACATAATATGTACCTTTTGTCTCCCATTCAATGCGTTGGGCATTGCCATGCTTCTCCGCCAATGCATTCTGCAGTTCGGCAGGAACAGAGATTCCGTCATTATCGTCGTCGTCACAACTCTGGAAAGCCAGCGTAAACGCACCCAGTGCAAGTAGTAAAAAATACATTTTCAGTTTCATAGTTTTTTGTTTTTACGTTTCTAATTCTCATTTATTCGTTTTCGCATGGCAAAGATGAATCCCAAATCTGGAAAGAATCTGGAAGAATATAAATATTTGGTAGAAAACCGCTATCTTTGCAGCTTATAAAAGCGTTCATAACAAAAGAGATACATATTATACAATGGAAAAGAAATTCAAACGTACCACCGTAACTTCGGCATTGCCGTATGCAAACGGGCCTGTCCATATCGGACATCTCGCAGGAGTTTATGTGCCTGCAGATATTTATGTCCGTTATCTCAGACTGAAAAAAGAAGACGTAATCTTTATCGGAGGCTCCGACGAGCACGGGGTGCCCATCACGATCCGTGCCAAAAAAGAGGGCATCACTCCGCAAGATGTAGTGGACCGCTATCATACCCTTATCAAAAAGTCTTTCGAGGATTTCGGCATCTCATTCGACGTATATAGCCGTACTACTTCCGAGACCCACCATGAGACGGCTTCCGATTTCTTCCGCAAGTTATATGATAAAGGTGAGTTCATTGAAAAAACCAGCATGCAATATTATGACGAGGAAGCCAAGACCTTCCTTGCCGACCGTTACATCACCGGCGAATGCCCTCACTGCCACGCAGAAGGGGCTTACGGTGACCAGTGCGAAAAATGCGGTACCAGCCTCAGCCCTACGGACCTGATCAATCCGAAGAGCGCCATCAGTGGAAGCCAGCCCGTCATGCGCGAAACCAAGCATTGGTATCTGCCACTCGACAAGCACGAAGAATGGTTGCGCCAGTGGATTCTGGAAGACCATAAGGAATGGCGTCCCAACGTGTACGGCCAATGCAAAAGCTGGCTCGACATGGGGTTGCAGCCGCGTGCCGTAAGCCGTGACCTTGACTGGGGCATTCCCGTGCCGGTAGAAGGCGCCGAAGGCAAGGTACTCTATGTATGGTTCGATGCTCCTATCGGTTACATCAGCAACACGAAAGAATTATTGCCCGACTCCTGGGAGAAATGGTGGAAGGACCCCGAGACACGCCTGGTTCACTTCATCGGCAAGGACAATATCGTGTTCCACTGCATCGTATTCCCCGCCATGCTGAAAGCGGAAGGCAGTTTCATCTTGCCCGACAATGTGCCGAGCAACGAGTTCCTGAACCTGGAAGGTGACAAAATTTCCACCTCACGCAACTGGGCAGTGTGGCTGCACGAGTATTTGGCCGATTTTCCCGGAAAGCAAGATGTACTCCGCTATGTGCTGACCGCCAACGCTCCCGAGACCAAAGACAATGACTTTACCTGGAAGGACTTCCAGGCACGCAACAACAACGAACTGGTTGCCGTATATGGAAACTTCGTGAACCGTGCCTTGCAGCTTACCAAAAAATATTTCAACGGCGTGGTTCCTGCCGCAGGCGAACTGACCGACTATGACCGTGAAACGCTGAAAGAATTTGAAGATGTAAAAGCCGAGGTGGAAAAGTTGCTCGACGTATTCAAATTCCGCGATGCACAGAAAGAGGCCATGAACCTGGCCCGCATCGGAAACAAATACCTGGCGGACACCGAACCGTGGAAACTCGCCAAGACAGACATGGCACGTGTCTCTACCATACTGAACATCTCGTTGCAACTGGTTGCCAACCTTGCCATTGCCTTCGAACCTTTCCTCCCCTTCAGCAGTGAGAAGCTCCGCCGGATGCTGAACATGGAGAGTTTTGACTGGGCCGAACTTGGCCATACCGATTTACTTCCTGCAGGACACCAATTGGGTACTCCCGAACTCTTGTTCGAGAAACTGGAAGACGACGTGATCCAGGCACAAGTCGATAAGCTGCTGGCTACAAAGAAAGCCAATGAAGCCGCCAACTACAAAGCCAATCCCATCAAGCCGACCATCTCTTTCGATGAATTCGAGAAGTTGGATATCCGCGTAGGTACCGTACTTGAATGCGAAGCCGTACCCAAGATGAAAAAGCTGCTGAAATTCAAGATTGCCGACGGACTGGAGAACCGTACCATCGTAAGCGGCATTGCCGAACACTACAAACCGGAAGAACTGGTAGGCAAACAGGTGCTTTTCATTGCCAATCTTGCTCCGCGCCAATTCAAGAACGGACTGGTAAGTGAAGGCATGATACTTTCTGCCGAAAATCATGACGGATCCTTAGCCGTGACTTCTCTGTTGAAAGAGGTAAAGCCGGGCAGTGAGGTGAAATAACAAGATGAGCGAATCATCACTGAAAGAAAAAACAGCCAAAGGACTATTCTGGGGGGGATTCAGTAACGGAGCGCAACAATTACTGAATCTCGCCTTCGGCATAGTGCTCGGGCGGTTGCTGGATGCTTCGGACTATGGAATGGTGGGCATGCTCACCATTTTCTCCGCCATAGCGTCTGCCTTGCAGGAAGGTGGTTTCGTATCGGCGCTGACCAACCGGAAGGAAGTTTGCCACAAAGACTACAATGCCGTATTCTGGTTCAGCATGCTGTGCAGCATCATTATCTATATACTGCTTTTCCTTGCCGCACCGCTGATTGCCGGCTTTTACCAAACACCCGAACTGGTTCCGCTTTCCCGGTTCTCCTTTCTGGGCTTTGTCATAGCCAGCATGAGCATTGCACCGCGGGCATATCTGTTCAAGAACCTGAAGATCAAAGAAACCACCATCATTTCCATTTCCAGTCTGGGCATATCGGGTACAGTAGGTATCCTACTGGCTGCCAACGGTTTCGCATATTGGGGTATGGCCACACAATCCATTACATTCGTTACGGTCATGACCGTACTCAACTTTTACTTCTCCCGATGGAAGCCTAAACTTGAATTTGATTTCCGTCCTATCCGGGAAATGATAGGTTTCAGCAGCAAGCTGATCATCACGAATATATTCAACATCATCAACAACAACCTGTTCTCCGTGCTGCTCGGAAAGTTCTATTCCGCCCGGGAGGTAGGTAACTTCGCCCAAGCCAACAAATGGAACGGTATGGGGCATACATTGATCACGGGCATGATAAACGGAATCGCACAGCCGGTCTTTACCAGTGTCGCCGACGACAAGGCACGCCAACTGGCCATATTCCGCAAATTATTACGCTTTACAGCATTCATCTCTTTTCCGGCCATGCTGGGGTTAAGCCTGGTATCCAAGGAACTCATCGTCATTACCGTCGGGGCAAAATGGTTGCCCAGTGCTTATATTCTGCAACTCTTATGCATCTGGGGAGCATTTATCCCCATCATCAACTTGTTCTCAAACCTGATTATCAGCCGCGGACATTCTTCAGTATATATGTGGAATGCCATCTGCCTCAGTATCTTGCAGCTAACAGCCGTTTGTGCCATGTATCCTTACGGACTTGAATGGATGCTGCGCATTTTTGTCGCGATCAATATCGGCTGGCTGTTTGTATGGTTCGGATTTGTCAGAAGAGAGATAAACCTGAGGCTGTATGACATGCTGAAGGATCTCTCCCCTTACCTGCTGCTGTCCGCAGCCTTGGTAACCGGAACGCATTATGCCACCCGCCCCATTGAGAACCTTTATCTGGGCATGATTGCAAAAATCATACTGGTAGCCGGACTATATGCCTTCATTTTATGGAGGCTGCAGTCTGTCATTTTCCGCGAAAGCATTGAATTTCTTCTAAAGAGAAAAAGAGCATGAACCGCATAGCCTATATCCTGTCCGCCTATAAAGATGCGCCACATCTGGCGCGCCTGGTCAGCGCACTGAATGACCAGGCCGATTTCTACATCCATATCGACCTTAAAACAGACCTCCGCCCTTTCAAGGAGTTACTGGAAGACAAGGCGACTTTTGTTCCCGGACACCGGGTAAGCTGGGGAGGCTGGGAACAGGTAGGGTACCAGAAAGAATTACTGGCAGCAGTGCTTCGCAGCGGAGTGGAGTACGCACGCGTAGTATGCCTCAGCGGGCAAGATTATCCTCTGTGGTCCAACCAGGAAATACACCGGTATTTCAACGAACATCAGGAAACCGAATTCATCACGGGCATGAACCTGACACGCTGCAGGCATGCAGACCAACGCTCCAAAATTATCAATTACCACTTCTTCCGGGATTTAGGATGGGAAAGCAACTGGTGGAAAAACAAGCTGATCGTAGCATCCCGTCATCTGATGAAAGCCCTCCCTTTCCGGAAGGAAGCCACAACGATGATTGCCCGCCGGAAAGCGGACGTATTCTTCGGCTCCGACTATTGGGCAATCACTCTTCCCTGCGCACGGTATATCTACGAGAAGCTGTGTACGGAGAAAGAAATGACACGTTACTTCAAGACCAGTTTCGTCCCCAGCGAATTGTGCATACAGACCATTGTATTCAATTCCCCTTTCGGCAAGCAGGCTCTTTTGTATGAAGGAGACTATCCCGGGCTGTCCGGACTGACTCCTTTACACTATATAGAATACGGCAAGGCAATCAAGACATTGACAGCCGATGACTGGCCCGTCTTGCAGAAATCCGGCAAGATGTTCTGCCGGAAAGTGGCAAGCGGTGTTTCCGACAAGCTTGTAGAAGAAATAGACAGTATCCGTAACCCACAAAAAAAGCCATAGCCATGCATATACTGATACTTCCCATGTACTACCCGGAACCGGGAGCCCCTCCGCACAGGGGCTATATGTTCTATGAACAAGCCATGCAGATAGCCCGGTCGGGCTATAGGGTGGGGCTTGCCTATACCGAGCAACGCCTGCCCAAAGAATTTACCTGGAAAACATTCTGCAAAGAGAATCATTTCCAGATAACCGAAGAAGACAACGGAACCTTCATCACCTTGCGCATGCATGCCTGGAACCCGAAGTTATCCACCCGTGCGGGAGGTTTCATCTGGTCGCTGCTGACACTGCTGCTGGTACGCGGCTACATCCGCCGCTACGGCAAGCCGGACATCATACATGCCCACTTCGGCACATGGGCGGGATACGCGGCCAACCTGGTCTATAAATGCTACGGCATCCCTTATGTGATAACGGAACACGCTTCTTCCATCAACGGCGGGAAGGTGACGCCCGGACAAGCGGCCACACTGCGGGCAGCCTACAAAAACGCACAGAAGGTTATCTGCGTAGGCACGCTGCTGAAAAAGAATCTGACTCCCTATCTCGAACATCCCGATAAAGCGGTCGTAATACCGAACTTTGTCGATATCGGCACTTTCCGCCAAAGCGGCCACCGCACGGAGAAAGAAAAGAAATTCACCTTCGTCAGCATAGGCAACCTGAGCAAGCGAAAAGGATTCGGGGAACTGCTGGACGCCTTTGCGCAGAGTTTTCACAACCGTCCTCACGTATCTCTTGTCATTGCCGGAGACGGGGAAGAGCAAGCCAATCTGCAAGACAGGATACGCACCCTCCGGCTGGAACAGCAAGTCACCCTGGCAGGACGCCTCTCCCGAGAAGAAATCGCCCTGCTGCTGGCAAGCAGTGACGCCTTTGTGCTGGCCTCCCATGCAGAAACCTTCGGGATTGTCTTCATAGAAGCCATGGCCACCGGAATGCCTGCCATCGGTACCGTCTGCGGAGGACCGGAAGACATCATCACTCCTGAAAGCGGTTATCTCATCCGTCCCGGTGATGTAGAGGCGCTTGCCGGAAAGATGTGTGAAATTTATGATAATTATGAACAGTTTGACAAAGAACTCATCCGGCAATCCGTTGCCGGGCGGTTCGACTTCAAACTGGCCGGACAAAAGTTGAAAGAAATCTATCAAAGCATCGAAAGGACAAAGAAATGAAAGTAGCCGTGATCGATTGCTCCGTCTCCGGACACAGGGAGACGTACTATAAAGAATTTACCCGCACGTGGGTGGAGCTTGGACAAGAAGTACTGCTGATTGCCCCGCAAGACTCCGGTACCGGAAGCATAGCCTCCTTCAGGAAGATAGACTCCCGGCCGCTGCTTCCGTTGCCCGCAGGACAACCGCTGAAAAAGAAAGCCGTGGTTTTGCAGAATGCCCTCATACGCCTGAGAAACCTCGCATCCATACACAAGCAACTGGATGATTTTCGTCCGGACCTGGTTTATTTCCCCTGCCTGGATGATATACTGCCCACATTGGCTCCCATGATGCTCTTCAACCGGCTGCTGCCCTATACATGGAGCGGGTTGCTCGTCCAGTCGGCCCTGCCGCCCCACAAACCGGGCCTGCCGGATGTACGCCCTTTTTTGCGCAGCCGCCATTGTTGTGGAATCGGAGTACTGAACGAATACTCCATAGATGCACTGAAAGCTTTCCAGCCTCACGTACGTCAAATGCCGGATTTTGCAGACTTAACGGCGCCCAACGACCAATATCCTCTGCTACAGGCCCTGCAACAAAAGGCAAACGGAAGGAAAATCATCTCCCTGTTAGGCTCCATCGGCACCCGCAAGGGTATCAGCCTTCTTCTGGGTACCATCCCCTTCCTGCCCGAAGAAGAATATTTTTTTCTCATTGCCGGCAAATCCTGGCTGACCGATACGCAGACCCGGGAATTAAAAGCCTTCGAGAATACCCGTACCAACTGCCTGTTCTCATTGGAGCATATTCCTGACGAAGCATGTTTCAATGCGCTTGTGGCTGCAAGCGACGTACTCTTTGCCGCCTACCGCAACTTTACAGGCAGCAGCAACCTGCTGACCAAAGCCGCCGCCTACAGCAAGCCCGTCATCGTTTCCAGAGGCGCATGCATGGGCCAACGGGTCAGCGACTATGGCACCGGCATTGCCATACCCGAAAATGATGCGGAAGCCTGCCGGACAGCTATCATACGCCTTTGCCGGGAAGGTGCTCCCAAACCGGAAAATTTTGCATCATATGCCTCCGTGCACAGCCGCCGGAAGTTGCCGGACGCCCTCCGGGAACTCATCACTCATCACTAACCACTAATGACCAATCGCGATATGAAAGTTCTTTTTACATTCGGTGGAATACCGCATTACCTTAACGCCCTGCTGAACAAGCTGCATGGAAAAGGAATAGAAATTACAGTCGTCACCCCGCAAAAAGGGAATGCCACCATCGGTAAAGGGGTAAAGATGGTGGAAGGCGGTACATACAGGCATCTTATGACGCCCGAGAAGAAGATGTTCTATGGAAAAAGTGCTTACCCCGCCTTGCCGGACATCCTCCGTCAGGAACAGCCCGACATCATTGTCATGGGCTGGCCCTATTTCCTGCAAATATTCTTCCAGCCACGTTTAAGAAACGCCATGAAAACATGCGGCACCCGGCCGGTTATCCGTGAAATACCTTTCCAGACCCCTCCATACGGCAGGATTAAAGAATATTTCCGCACCAACCCCATGTACGATGAAAGCATGCGGCTGATGAGCCGGGGCACCGCATTCTACCTCCGCCAATGGTTCACCGCCAAAGTAAGGAAGTATTGCTACGCACAGGTAGCGGGTACCCTCAATTACTCGACTGCCGCCTACGACATCCTGCCTTCCTACGGAGTGAAAAAGGAACAGATACACGTTACTTACAACTCTACCGACACCGAAGCACTGCTACGCGAGAAAGAAGCCGTACTGGCTGCCGCGCCGTTATTGCCGAAATCGGAAAGACGGCTGCTGCATATCGGACGTCTGGTGAAATGGAAACGGGTAGATTTGCTGATTGATGCTTTTGCCCGCATAGTCAGCCGGTATCCCGACGCCGAATTGGTCATAGTAGGGGACGGCCCCGAACTGAACAACCTGAAACGGCAGGCGGAAGAACTTAAACTATCAAAGGAGACCATCCGCTTCATTGGCGCAGTCTATGACCCCAAAGAGCTGGGAGCTTATATGAATGAATCGACTGTCTATGTATTGGCCGGCATGGGAGGCCTTTCCATCAACGATGCCATGACCTACGGCCTGCCTGTACTCTGTTCCGTATGCGACGGTACGGAACGGGATCTCGTTACCGACGGAGTAAACGGGCTTTTCTTCCAAGAGGGCGACGCGGAAAGTCTGGCCGAAAAAATAGAAACATTATTCGCCTCCCCCGCCCGGTGCAAGGAAATGGGCCGGGAGTCCGAAAGAATTATCCGGGAAAAGATAAACATAGAAACCGTAAGCGAACGGTACCTGGAGGCGTTCAAGGAAATGAAGAAGCTGTCCGGGAAGTGATCTTTCTGCATGAAGCCATATCAACAGCCTGCCTGCATGCCCCCGGCCAGCGCTTCTACGATCCGTTCGCAAGCCTTTCCGTCTCCATACGGATTATGTGTTTCGGACATTTGGCGGTAGATATCCTTATTCCGCAACAGTTCCGACACGTTTCCAACGATAGTCGCCGCATCGGTACCCACCAGCCTCACCGTTCCAGCCTCTACAGCCTCGGGGCGTTCCGTGGTATTGCGCATCACCAAAACAGGCTTTCCCAAAGAAGGAGCTTCCTCCTGCACGCCTCCACTGTCCGTCAGCAGCAACATGGAGTGCTGCATGGCGTAGATGAAAGGCAGATAATCGAGCGGTGAAATCAGATACACATTCTCCAGACCGGAAAGCAACTCATAGACGGGCTTCTGTACATTGGGGTTCAAATGTACCGGATATACGATATCCAGTTCGGGGTGCAAGGCGGCAATCTCTTTAATGGCCTTACAGATATGCAGGAAACCATCTCCAAAATTTTCCCGGCGATGCCCGGTCATCAAGATATAAGGACGATTGCCCACGGTATATCCTTTCGCCCGGAGTTCCTCATGCAGCTGTTCCTGCACTCCCGGCTTTCCGGCAATGATATCCACCGCCATCAACAAGGCATCAATAACGGTATTGCCGGTCACATATATCTTCCCGGCCTCCACATTCTCACGCAGAAGGTTCCGGCGGGATCTTTCCGTAGGGGCAAAATAATAAGTGCAGATGCGGTCGGTAACCTGGCGGTTCATTTCCTCGGGCCAGGGAGAAAGCATGTCGTAAGTACGCAACCCCGCCTCTACATGTCCTACGGGAACCTGTTGATAGAAAGCCGCAAGCGAGGCAGCCATCGAAGTGGTGGTGTCGCCGTGCACAAGCACTACATCCGGACGGAAGTCTCTAAGCACGTCACGCAGTCCCAGCAGCACCTTGGAAGTGATGTCATAAAGATCCTGGTTGGGAGCCATTATATTCAAGTCATACTCCGGAGTAATCTCAAAGACTTCCAACACCTGGTCCAACATCTGACGGTGCTGGGCAGTGACACAGACTTTCGTCTCAAAACGGGCGGTGTCCTTTTGCAGGGCTTTGACCAACGGAGCCATCTTAATGGCTTCGGGGCGTGTCCCGAATACTAACAATATTTTCTTCATAATTGAAGCCTCCCCCCAGGGCGCTATTTAAGTTTCTCTGTCATTTTAAGATTCTTATATATATCCAAGCAATCGTGGTTGGAAACCTTGTTGCCGCAAGCTCATCGGACACCGCAGAAATCAAGCTCCAGCTTCTCCGCATCCCGCGGAAGCTCCACAAAAGGAGTATGCCGGACAAGCCACACAATGATATCAGCCTTCCGGTACGCCTCTTTATAGTCCGTAAGGTGGAAACTGGCATGGGATGTTATATTGGGCTCCACAATCAGGACATCGGCACGGCTTTCGCTGACAATGCGGGAAGCGATGTACTTGGCCGGAGATTCGCGAAGGTCGTCGATATTCGGTTTGAAGGCAAGCCCCATGCAGGCCACTACCGGTTCGCGTTCGTTCTTTTCGACGAAATGCTGGCAAGATTCCAGTACTTTGTTCGCACACCAGTCGGCCTTATAATCATTGGTTTCGCGGGCGCGCTTGATGAGCTGTGCCTGTTCGGGATAGTCGGAAACGATGAACCAGGGATCTACGGCTATGCAATGCCCCCCTACACCGCAACCGGGTTGCAGGATATTGACGCGGGGATGCTTGTTGGCAAGCTCTATCAACTCCCATACATTGATGCCGGCCTTGTCACAGATCATGGAAAGTTCATTGGCAAAGGCTATCTGGGAATCACGCGAAGAGTTCTCCGTCAGTTTGCACATTTCGGCCGTACGGGCATTGGTACGGTGCAGCCTGCCCTGTACGAAGGCTGAATAAAACTCCACAGCCTTGTCGGTGGATTCGGGGTTGATCCCCCCGATTACACGGTCATTGTGCACCAGTTCATGAAGCGTATTGCCCGGCAAGACCCGCTCGGGACAGTAGGCAATATAGATATGGCCTTTCAATTCGGGACGTTGCTGGAATATCAAGTCAGCCATACGCTCGGTAGTGAAGACCGGAGAGGTGGATTCAATCACAAACAAGTCTCCCGGTTTCAAGCAAGGGATGACGGCGCGCGTGGCCGACTCCACGTATGTGACGTCCGCACGGTGGTTCTGCTTGAAAGGAGTGGGTACCACCACGAAGAAAGCATCGGCAGTTTCCGGTTTCGACACGGCCCGCAGATGCCCGCTTTGCACAGCTTCCTTGACAATTTTGTCCAGGTCCGGTTCCACAATGTGCACCTTTCCCTGGTTGACAGTTTCCACAACCGCAGGATTCACATCCACTCCCACCACCTCGTAACCGTGATGGGCAGCGACTGCCGCCGTAGGCAGACCGATGTATCCCAAGCCTAAAAAAACAACCTTCTTCATATCTTGACAATCTATACTTATAAGTGCCGCAAAAGTACAAATAATATGTGACTTTGCACCGTTTCTCCACGAAAACCACTACTTTTGCATCAACATTCCGAGATCCTTAAAAGAACAATGAGAGTACTATTAATCAATACGTCCGAACGTATCGGCGGAGCAGCCATCGCCGCCAGCCGCCTCATGGAATCACTGAAAAACCACGGCATCAAGGCCAAGTTGCTGGTACGCGACAAGCAGACAGACCAGATTACCGTCGTGTCACTGAACCAGAACTGGCGCATGGTCTGGAAGTTCGTGTGGGAACGTATTGTCATCTGGAAAGCCAACCGTTTCAAAAAGGACAACATCTTTGCCGTAGATATAGCCAACACGGGTACAGACATCACCACACTGCCCGAGTTCCAGCAAGCGGACGTCATCCATCTCCATTGGATAAACCAGGGAATGCTGTCACTGAAAAATATCGAGAAAATCCTTGCATCCGGCAAGCCCGTGGTCTGGACCATGCACGACATGTGGCCGTGTACCGGCATCTGCCATCATGCCCGCGAGTGCACCAGCTATCAGGAAGAATGCCACAACTGCCCCTTCATCCATGGCGGCGGGAGCAGAAGGGACCTCTCCTACCGCATCTTCCGGAAAAAGCAGGACTTGTATAAAGGCAGGCACATCAGCTTCGTGACATGCAGCCACTGGCTGGAAGAGCGTGCCCGGAAAAGCGCCCTTTTCTGCGGGCATTCCATCACATGCATTCCCAATCCCATCAATACCAACCTCTTCAAGCCCCGCAACAAGAAAGATGCCCGCAGCAAATGCCTGCTCCCGCAGGACAAGAAACTCATGCTGTTCGGCTCCGTCAAGATCACAGACAAGCGGAAAGGGATTGATTACCTGATGGAGTCGTGCAGGCTACTGGCGGAGAAACATCCCGAACTGAAGGAACAGTTGGGCGTGGTAGTCTTCGGCAACCATGCCCGGCAACTGGAAAACTCATTGCCTTTCAAGGTCTATCCGTTGGATTTCGTCACTAACGAACACCAGCTCGTGGATATCTACAACGCCGTAGATATCTTTGTCACCCCGTCTCTGGAAGAGAACCTGCCCAATACCATCATGGAGGCCATGGCTTGCGGCATCCCCTGCATCGGCTTCAACGTAGGCGGCATCCCGGAGATGATAGACCATCTGCACAACGGATACGTGGCACAGTACAAGTCATCTGAAGACTTTGCCAACGGCATCTACTGGACGCTGACCGACCCGGATTATCCGAACCTTTCCGAGCAAGCCTGCCGGAAAGCCGTCACCCATTATTCGGAGAGTACCATTGCCAAAAAGTATATAGACCTTTACAATAAAGTGACCGGAAGAAATGCATAATCATCTTACACCGAAATTCAGCGTCATCACCGTGACCTATAACGCCGAAGCGGTATTGGAAGATACAATCCAGAGCGTTATCTCACAGACTTACCACCATGTGGAATATATCATTGTGGACGGTGCGTCCAAAGACAATACCCTTTCCGTCATCAACCGCTACAAGGAACATATCTCCCGCATCGTGAGCGAACCGGACAAGGGCTTGTATGACGCCATGAACAAGGGTATCAAACTGGCAACGGGAGATTATCTTTGCTTTCTCAACGCCGGCGACAGTTTTCACGAAGACGATACCCTGCAACAGATGGTGCACTCCATCACCGGAAAAGAACTGCCCGACATCCTGTACGGTGAAACGGCATTGGTAGATAAGGAGGGGCATTTCCTCCGCATGCGCCGCCTCTCGGCCCCCCAAGCGCTTACCTGGAAAAGTTTCAAGCAGGGCATGCTGGTCTGCCACCAAGCATTCTTCGCCAAAACTTCCCTGGTGGAACCCTACGACCTGCAATACCGCTTTTCCGCAGACTTTGACTGGTGCATCCGTGTAATGAAAAAAGCACGGACTTTGCACAATACCCATCTTACCATCATCGACTATCTGGAAGAGGGAATAACTACACAGAACCGGAAAGCATCGCTCCGGGAACGCTTCCGCATCATGGCGCGGCATTATGGATGGCTCAGCACAACGGCACATCACGCATGGTTCGTACTGCGGGCGGTATTGAAAAAGTAAAAGAGCTCTAAACTACAAACTAAAACCGTTCTAATTTGCCTGCGTTTTGCCGTCCTATCGGCAAGGTTTTGCCTGTTCGGTGGCAAGGTTTCGCCTATTCGTTGGCAAAGTTTTGCCAAAGCGGTGGCAATTCTTTGCCAAAGCGGTGGCAAAACTTTGCCAAAAGGACGGCAAGCTTTGGCAAAATAGAGTCCTGTAATATAAGGAAATAGCTTCTGAACTTGACGGTTCCAGTTGGCTGCTTCCTTTCCAATCCGTAGAATGGGTTGACTTAGTTAAGGCCGTAATATCCGCCGCAGCTCCTTAACCCCTTCCGAAGCCCCTTTCCCAATGACATGTATTTTCCTCATGGAATGCGTATCCACCGGTTTCGGATCGATAAGATAAACCTCTGCCTCACGCGGCACGTAGTTTAAAAGCCCAGCCGCCGGATACACATTCATGGACGTGCCGATGATGACAAAAATAGCTGCTTTCTCCACATACCGAATGGCCGTCTCAATCTCGGGCACCGCTTCGCCGAACCATACGATGAACGGGCGGAGCTGTGAACCGTCACCCGCCTTATCGCCCAGTTTCACTTCATATTCCTCCGGCTTCAGTTCCTTGACGAAGTGCGGGTTGTAAGGGTCGCGGCTGGAACAGACCTTCGTCAGCTCCCCATGCAGATGTATCACCTTCGCGCTTCCCGCCCGTTCGTGCAGATTATCGACGTTCTGGGTTACTACAGTTACATTAAAGTCCTTCTCCAGCCCGGCAATTCCAACGTGTCCTGCATTCGGCTCAACGTCCAACAGTTGCTTCCGGCGCTCGTTATAGAAGTTGATGACCAGTTCCGGATTGCGGGCATACCCCTCGGGGGTAGCCACCTGTTCCACCGGATACTTGTCCCACAATCCGCCTGCGTCACGGAAGGTACTGATACCACTTTCGGCGCTCATCCCGGCACCGGACAAAATAACCAAGTTCTTCATTTCCCTACTCCTCCCCTTACTATTATTAATTACATTCTCTCACAAAAATACAAAAGATAGCTCAAGTTGGTACATAAATAAGAAAAATTAAATAACGAAAAGTCTTATCATTCAAATAAAAGACTTACTTTTGCCATTCGTTAATTTGCAACAGACTGGGAAAGAATCACTCCGGTCGCCAACAAAATCATTTTATGGATAAATTCAGTTACGCTATCGGCCTTGGAATAGGTCAGAATCTTTTAAGCATGGGTGCTAAGGGCATCGCAGTAGATGACTTCGCACAAGCAATCAAAGACGTGTTGGAGGGCAACCAGACGGCAATCAGCCACACCGAAGCCCGCGATATAGTAAATAAATACTTCGCCGAACTGGAGGAGAAAATGAATGCCGCCAATATCGAGGCCGGCAAAAAATTCCTGGAAGAGAACTCAAAACGCCCGGGCGTCGTCACATTGCCCAGCGGACTTCAATACGAGGTCATCAACGAAGGAAATGTAGGACACTACGCCAAGGCAACCGACCAGGTGCAATGTCATTATGAAGGCACCTTGATTGACGGGACCCTGTTCGACAGCTCCATCAAACGCGGACAACCCGCCACTTTCGGCGTGAACCAGGTTATACCGGGATGGGTAGAAGCCCTGCAGCTGATGCCCGAAGGAGCCAAATGGAAACTTTACATTCCCTCCGACCTGGCATACGGCGCACAGGGAGCAGGTGAAATGATTCCTCCCCACAGCACACTCGTATTCGAAGTAGAACTGATGAAAATTTTATCTAAATAAAAAACAAGTAAAAGCAAAATGAAAAAAGTAACATTTCTTATGGCTCTTGCAGTAGCTGCCGGCCTGGCATCCTGTACTGCACAAAGTCCGAAAGCAAATCTGAAAACAGACGTTGACTCACTGTCCTACGCTTTCGGTATGTCACAGACTGAAGGTATTGAACAGTATTTCATGCAACAGGGCATCGACTCTACCCAAATGGCAGATTTCCTGAAAGGTTTCAATGAAGGCGCCACCAAACTGGGCAAGAAAGATGCCGCATACATCGCCGGTCTCCAACTTGGACAAATGGTAAGCAAGCGTTGGGTAGAAGGTCTCAACCAGCAGATCTTCGGTACAGACTCTACAAAAACCATCAGCCGCGAAAATCTGTTGGCAGGTTTCGTTGCAGGTGTAATCAACAAAGGCGTGATGAGCAAAGAAGAAGCCCGTGCCTTTACCCAGACTTCAATGGACGCCATCAAGGAAAAAGCAAACGCTGAAAAATACGCTGACAACAAAGCTGCAGGCGAGAAATTCTTGGCTGAAAACAAAGCCAAGGAAGGCGTTGTAACAACTCCGAGCGGCTTGCAGTATAAAATTATCACGAAAGGCAACGGTGCCATCCCCGCCGACAGCAGCAAAGTGAAGGTAAACTACAAGGGTACTTTGATTGACGGAACCGAGTTCGACAGCTCTTACAAGCGCAATGAACCTGCTACATTCCGCGCCAACCAAGTAATCAAAGGCTGGACAGAGGCTCTGACCATGATGCCTGTAGGTTCCAAGTGGGAACTTTACATCCCTTATGACCTGGCATACGGCACAAGAGAAACCGGCGGCCAAATCAAACCGTATTCTACGTTGATATTTGAAGTAGAACTGCTGGGCATCGAGAAATAATCCGCCCCGTTTTTCTATCAGAACGTTATTTGAGGCGGGCAAGACAGATGAATCAAAATCATCAGTCTTGTCCGCCTCTTTTTTATCTTTTCCGCTTTTTTTCTTCCCTTTTCATAGATAAATTAAAATAAAGTTCTATATTTGCTTACTATTTGATAACAATAAGAACTTTACTTATTTACTATTATGGAAAAAATAGACAATCTTGACCGGCAGATTTTGGAAATCATTTCCCAAAACGCCCGTATTCCTTTTAAGGATGTAGCTGCTGAATGCGGTGTATCACGTGCTGCCATTCACCAACGCGTACAACGCTTGATTGACTTAGGAGTTATCATCGGTTCCGGTTACCATGTCAACCCCAAGTCCTTGGGCTACAGAACCTGCACGTATGTAGGAATCAAGCTTGAGAAAGGTTCCATGTACAAAGCGGTAGTGACCGAGATGGAAAAGATTCCCGAAGTTGTGGAATGTCATTTCACTACCGGTCCATACACCATGCTGACCAAAGTATATGCACGCGACAACGAGCATCTGATGGATCTGCTGAATAACAAGATGCAGGAAATACCGGGTGTCACTGCCACTGAAACGTTAATTTCTTTGGAGCAGAGCATCAAGAAAGAGATACCTATTTGTCCTGAAAAGTAAAAACCGAGTTATTATAACCGATAGCTCACTACAATAAAAATGGATTTTTTAAACGAATATCATTTGTCAGGACTTGTCATCGGCATCTGCACGTTTCTCATTATCGGCTTGTTTCATCCCGTAGTCGTAAAGGCCGAGTACTATTGGGGTACCAAGTGTTGGTGGATTTTCCTGGTTTTGGGAATCGGTGGCCTCATCGCCTCCCTCTGTACGGAAAACATTATGCTGGCTTCCCTCTTGGGAGTATTTGCCTTCTCCTCCTTCTGGACCATCAAAGAGGTCTTTGAACAAGAGGAACGGGTAAAAAAAGGCTGGTTTCCCAAGAACCCAAAACGTACTTATAAGTTTTAAGGACAAAATCATAAGGATTTTTATTTGAAATCCTTGCATATATCAGTAGAAAACGCTACTTTTGTCCCCGCTATCCAAGCAAGGATACACCGGACTTGTAGCTCAGTTGGTTAGAGCAACAGACTCATAATCTGGAGGTCCCTGGTTCAAGCCCAGGCTGGTCCACAAGACAAAAGCAAAGAAAATTAAGCCGTTACAAGTACCTTGTAGCGGCTTTTTTCTTGCACACCGAAACTCCTTGCACAGAATTTGCACACAACCTTTGGAAAGTGGTCATAATCAATGATAAACGTGACACACCGGTAAATGATATTCTTTATTCTTCACCTATCAACTTCATACCTCTGTTTTCTGTCTCACAAAACATATTTCACCGTCCACAATATCCGAGAACTTCAATTTCAGCATGTCTGTCGGATTGATGCCGTTGCACAAGTAAATGAATATCCAGAGGTCTTTATATCTGTTAGTGGTTTCATTTTCACTCTTATAATCAAAAATGGCCTTCAACTGTTTCTTTGTCAATCCTTTCTTTCTTCGTTTTTCAGTTCCTCAATCTTAGCTCGTATGGCACTGTTCAGAGTATTACCGGTAGCTTTTCCCAAACGCAAATTGAGCATATTGAAAGAGAATGTTCCTTTCTATGCCAGAGCTTCAACATTCATACGGACTAAAGATCCGGCAGCTTGTTCCATTCTTCTTTCGTCATGCAGATACCAATAGAATAATACGTGGGCTTTCTTTGATAATAAACCTTGATTTTAACAGGATATTTGCCTTCTTTGTTGGCAGTACGTGCATCAAGTACCGTAGAGACTACGATACCTTCTTCTGAAAAATTATACATGGTTTTAGTGATTACCCGCAAGCGGAATTGCTTACGATAGTCTATATATCCTCATTTGAATGGAAATATAAACGTTTTAAAGCCTTTTGAATATTGGTTTTGAGTAGTTTAGACGTCAGTTTCAAACGGGTAAAAGACAATAGCAAGAATAGCATAAGAGTATAAACAGCTGTAATACAACAATATACTACAGCAACGAGAAGGCAAAGCTCTCTCAACAATCATAAGAAAGTGTCGAAAAACCGTATAAAACTAAATATTAAAAAACATCAAATAGCTTATAACCAATAGATACAGATAGATCCCTTTGTTAATATACAATACGCTTATAAAAAGAGAATCAAACATCTATACAACGAATAATGATTACTGTAAAATATCTCGAAACATGTAATCTAAATAACTATAAATAAGCAAACTCTTTGTGGCAGTATTTGTATATACAACAAATTATAGGTAATTTTGCCACAGAAATTAAAGGAGACACTCATGAAAACGATTAATCAAATTATTGGAGAAAATCTAAAGAAAATTAGAGAGTTATCCGGTTTTACGCAAGAACAGATAGCTAAATCCATTGGGATAGAACGTTCTGCATATAGTAATTATGAAGGAGGAACAAGAGAAGTTCCATACGATATTTTAGAACGGCTTTCAAGTCTATTTGGTTGTGAGCCTTTTATTCTGTTTGAAGATAATATTCAAGCTGATAATGAAATTATGGCCACCGCTTTTAGAATTTCCGATTTAGAAGACGGTGATTTGAAAGAAATAGCTAATTTCAAGGATATTGTGAAATCATACCTAAAAATGGAACGAATAGCCCAAAATGAAGCTGAATAAATTTATTATAGAAAGACAAGTATCAGAGTTTCGTACAGATAATGGACTTAGTTCATCCGAGCCTATTACATTGAAAAGTTTGCTCCTAAAACTGAATGTACTTACAATTTTCAGACCCCTGTCTGAAAATTTTTCAGGTATGTGTTTAAAAGATAATTCCGGACACCGTTTTATGCTCATCAATTCTAATCAACCGCAAGGGAGACAGCATTTTACGATTGCCCACGAATTATATCACTTATTTATAGAAGAAAAACCGACACCACATAAATGCAATCCAGGATACAGTAAAAATAAAATAGAGCAGAATGCGGATATGTTTGCCTCCTCCTTATTAATGCCAGAAGCCGGAATTTGTCAGTTAATACCAGAAACAGAACTAAATACCAGAAACATTTCCATAGCAACGATTTTAAAACTTGAACACTATTTTTCTGTCTCTCGTTCGGCTCTATTATATCGATTATTAAATATTGGCCTCATATCAGAAAACACACGTACCCAACTTGCTGAAATAGGAGTAAAACACTCTGCAAGATGTTTCGGATATGATACAGCTCTATACGAAGCTGCAAATGAGGGGCTGGTTATCGGTGATTTTGGAGAGAAGGCACGTAATTTATTCGATAAAGAAAAAATTTCAGAAAGCCATTATATGGAGCTACTCAGTAAAATAAGCATCAATGGAACACAAGAAAACGAAAATAGTACTCGATGCTGATGTAATTATCCATTTTATAGAAGCGGGTAACTTTTCACTATTGCCTGATATATTCCCCGAATATGAATATATAATATTGGACGTGGTTTACAATGAAGTTTCAAAGAACTCTAAAACAAGAGGTTTCATAGATAATTATCTCTGCTACTTTTCTAAATTAAGAAAAGAGATATTTTCTCCCAAAGGAGAATCTATGAAAGAGTATTTCTCGTTGCAACGTAGATTGGGGCAAGGGGAAAGTGCGTGTATGATTTATTGCAGAGATAACCAAGATGTATTAGGGAGTAGCAATTTAAAAGACATAAAAGAATATTGTTCCCAAAACAATATCACTTATCTGACAACCCTTGACTTTCTGTATTATGCTTATTGTAGAAAGAAAATGACACAACAAGAATGTACCGAATTTATGCAAGCTGTAAATGATGCAGGAAGTAAACTTCCTATTATTGATATAACCCAATATATATGTACCGTACAAATCTAATTGCACACAATTTGCACACATCTTAGGAAAATAGAAGAAAACAAGAGATATTATTTGAAAAGGAAATATTATTTTTGGGCTTGGAAATCAAGAGGTATGGATATGAAAACTGAAATTAATAGAAGTGAGCTAAAAGCTGACGGAACATATAACGCCAATATTAGATTCACATTAGACCGCAAGACAAAACACTTATCCACCAACTTGTTTGCAACTCAACAAGATCTAACCCCATCCTTCAAACTTAAAGAAGACACTTTCATTAAGAGAAAGGTATATGCCAAGAGAACATTATACCACATTAAGGCATAATCATTGTCGTGATCATGACCAACGAAGCAGGCCATGATGTCGCCCTGCTCCTTAATGGCAGTAAAGAATCCACTATTGAGAAGAGGAGAACAGGCAGTTTCCATACGGGTACCGCGGAGGATGCCTTTTTCGTCGCATACCGCTTGGCTATATTCGGGAAGGGGAATTAAGAATGGCTGTCAATGAGATAGAGTAAGGCGGCACCTTTCGACTCCTGCAAAAATGATGAAATGCAGGCTCCTGTCACTTTGAGAAAACTTTTGGTTTAACAAAAGAGCAGAAGCCTGTATCTTCATTCTATCGGTTATGCCAAGTAGTCCTTCTGAACTTATTTGAATTGAGGCATGGTACTCAGTCTTCCTCCTTCGTTATACCGCTGGTTGTTTGGCAATCCGGGAAGTGCCACCCCTTTAGTCATAAGTTGTTTCAGTTCTTCCAGATGATAACGATAGACAGCCCTTGGTTCTACACCATGCTTTCGGCAGATTGACGCAGCCATACCGACAACTTCACCCATTGCGCCTGTGGTGCGCATGACACGTACAGTGCCTAAAGCGACATGCGTTACGCTGATGTTGCGGCCAGCCATGAAGAGATTATCCACATTGCGCGAATACAGGCAGCGGTAAGGCACAGGATAGGGATAGATGACAACATGATCCGTCGTGGCCTTAAACTCTCTACCAGGAAAGTGGTTGCTGTTTTCGGGATCCGGACGATGGAGGTCGATACTCCATGTCGCGGTAAACGACGCATCTTCGTGAGCGACATGTTTCGTCAAGTCATCCTCTTTCAAAATGTAGTCACCCATCAATCTGCGTGATTCACGTTTACCGGCAATATAGCCTACCCATCCCAAAGACCGTTTAGCATATTCAGCGTGTTTTGTACTGTGATTCTTCAAGTAGCTCCAGTTGGCATAGACAACCATCATACCGTAATCGCGAATCTCTTCTGCCTTGGTGATTTGATTGGCGTACATACCCGTTTCCCAAGTCCATTCACCTTGGGTAACCTGTTCACAGTTGGCCTCGTTGAAAACAATACCATAGTTAAACTCCGGGAATACGGTTTTATGTTTCCCTTCCTCGGAGTACCATTGAATTGAGGCTCCCATCGTCATACTATCTGGCCTTTCTGGTGCAGTCGCTTCACCGAATTCATCGTGACCTTCACGCCCCATGCGGTAATCAGCTCCAGCCAGATACCCTACTGTTCCGTCACCAGTACAGTCGGCAAAGAGGGGGGCTTCCAAAGCGATGCCTTCTCCTGTTTCAATATGACGGGCTGTCAAGGAAACGATACGGTCACCCTCTTTTTCCACAGCAACTACATGATACCCAAGGAAGCAGGTTACACCCTGTTCTGCCTTGAGCCAATTCATTTTTTTCTCATCTTCATAGTTGGCAGCAGGTTGCGCATTACCCTCTTTTAGAGGGCCAAATTCCTTCTGCATTGCACCCAAAGCAGGATACTTCCCCAACTCAAGTGCACCGCCCAGATGCACACGCACCTCAGAGCTGTTGTTCCCACCGACTATAGGGCGGTCGCTAACCAAAGCTACCTTACAACCCAAACGGGCTGCAGCTACCGCCGCACTCATACCTGCCAACCCGGCACCTGCGACAACCATGTCGTAGCCACGTTCCACACGCGGTGTGGGAAGTAGGCCCATACTCTGGCGGAAGGCATTCAAATCAGCCACATCAGAGGGAGGAACGGCCTCTTTATCAGTGGTCAGCCATATTGCATCCACACGGCCATCAAATCCGGTCATATCATGAATCAGCAGAGTAGCCGTCTTCTTGGATGCGCGAAAGGAACCGGCGTATTGCCATATCCACCCCTTTCCCTCGATACCTAAGCGGTCAGAGAGCCTTTTCGCATTGACAGAAATGGTAAAGCGTCCGGGTCCCTCACCCTCATGCCAAGGAGAAGTCCAGTTGTAGGTTCTAACGTAGGCATGCCAAACGCCTGTTTCAGGTAAGGCTACTTCTGTTTTTGCATCCGCTACAGGGCAACCTAAGCCGTGAGCTAGCAAATAAGGTGATCCCATCAAATCCATAAATTGCTGATCGACCACCCATCCGCCTTTAGAAGCAAAGTTCTCAGCTTCTACCATGAGGCCGGCGGCATATGTCATCTTTCCCATAGAAAGGGATAAGAAGATTAGGATAAAAAGTACTTGTTTTCTCATCATCAAGAAAAGATTTTGTTGTTATTCAATAGCTAATAAAAGAGATTTCCTTGATACTCAGTCTTGCCATCATCGACTTGGGGAGTGTAAACTTGACAGCTTTCACCTCCTGAGGTTGATTGAAGGAGGCAGTAAGAATCCCGTCTTTCAGAGAGGAAGGTACAGGAACAAACAAACCATCTCGCTTGCTTATTAGCAGTTCCACCATATCTGGATATTCCTTAGAGGCATCAAACAGTATTTGTATATATTTCACAGTTTTTGAATCCTTGAGTGTCACCGTAAAACTGCTGCCAGCAGGAACAGAATAGGGCGTAGCAAAGAAAGTCGTTTCGTCTCCATCAAAGGCATACTCTTTATGGTAGTAGCGTATTCCTTCGATATCAGTAGTAATGTCAGCAGCTTCTTTTAGAGATGGTATGGCTTCTTCAGTGGGCACAAAGCCCAGGTTGTCCAAATGGCTTTCTTCTGTGAAATCAGTATCAGTCCAGCCAAACAGTTTTTTGATTGAAGCCAGCTTTTTCTTGAAACATTCCCACGATTTTTGTTCAGGTTGATACCAAAGCACCTCCGCAAGGGCACAGGCACGCGGCCAAAGCATACGCTCTACTTCCTCTTGGGTGGTCACAAATTCTGTCCAAAGATTAGCCTGTCCTCCCAACACATACCCTATATCGCAACCATTCAGAGTCTTATCCAGTGGCTCCCATTCATAGACGCGACGGGTTGAGTTGCGCGAATAGCCAAAGTCGAAATAGCAGGGATCCTTTGGTGACAGTATCATCTGTAGTCCACGCTCTGTAGCCATGCGTTGTTGCTTTCTACCGTCGGTCTGCCATATCATAATGACGTCCTTCTGAGAAGCCGCCTGTCGGTCATTGATTTCATCCCAACCAATCATAAGCCGTCCTTTGGACCGAACCATTTGGCTGACACGTTGTGTGAAATAGTCTTGCAGTTCATGCCAGGAAGTCATCTTCTCGCGAGCATAGAGAGCTTGGCAACGAGGACACCTTTCCCAAATATGAGTAGCCACTTCGTCGCCTCCCAAATGAATGAGCTTGGAGGGGAAGATCGCTGTCAGTTCGTCTATTATGTCGTTGATGAAGACGTAGGTATCCGGATTGGATACGCAAATCATATTCTCTCCTGGACGTGTCCGTACCCCTTCATATTCTTCTGGATAGACTTGAAATGTACCACCGTGGCACGATAGTTCCGGCCTGGCTGTCAACAGAGCCTGGCAATGTCCCGGGAGATCTATTTCAGGAATAATATCAATTCCTGCTGCAGCGGCATAATTGACCAAATCAATGAGTTCCTCGCGGGAATAGTAACGATCTGACAGTTCAGGCACTTCTTCATAATGAGTCCCTTTGAGTGCCACTTCCGGATGGGTTTTCATATAGAAGCGCCAGCCTTGGTTATCCGTTAGGTGGAGATGCAAGCGGTTAAATCGGAACAAGGCCATCATGCGGATATCGCGTTTCAGCTCATTGATGCTCCAGAAGTGTCTGCTGCAATCAATCATCAATCCACGATAAACAAAACGGGGTGTCTCTTTGATGTATGTACAGGGGATCTTTTGCTCATCAGCAGCAGCTATTAGCTGGGCCAAATGAGCCAATGCTCGACTAGCCCCCTCTTTCGTTCCCGCTTGAATGGTCACACCCTTACGGGTAATCTCCATTTGGTAGGTTTCGTTTGTCAATGTTTTCACTTGGCGCAGGCGGATAGAAGCTGTCGATTCGGTGGATAATGTCAGCGGTTGTTTTATCAAGGGTGTCATGACCTCCTGCCAAAACTCCGTTGTGGTTCTCCAGTCATAAGGCGCCTGAATTGTCTTTATCTGACGGATGGCGAGTTCATTTTGAGTATCTATTCCAACAACCGGGAAAGGCCAAAGCAGCAAGATCGTGAGGATACAAATCGAATATCTCATATAAATCTTTAAAAATAGAGGAGATAACCAATCATCGAGAGAGAATGAACGATGACTGGTCATCTCTGTGAGTTTATGGTATCAAGATTGAAAACGGGCGTGTAAAGAAGTGAGGGAGCCTTCCTCCTTTTATTCTCACACGCCCTTCTTATGAAAAGGCTTGAATCATTAATAACCGGGGTTATTAGGTTTCAAGTTGCCGTTAGTCAGGATTTCGGTAGTCGGTATAGGCCACAAGTATTGACGGTCGTTCCAACTGCGAGTGGCAAGTGCTTGACATTTGCCGGCAGCCTCCAAACGTGAGAAGTCTGCACAGCCGTCCTCATCCACATCAGGAGTGAATGCCCAGAACCAGTCACCAGTCGCTACGACATTATCTATGCAGTCGCTAGCAGGATAAGGCATACCGTAAGTCTTGCGGCTCATAACCTTCTCAGCCAGTTTCCAACGGATGATGTCGGTATAGCGCATGTGCTCCTTAGCCAACTCCATACGGCGCTCTACGCGCAACTGGTGACGCAAAGTGTTCTGGTCAGTCGAGGTGAATGCCGGATAGAGAGTGGTTTGACTCTTATCCACCCCATAGGCACGTGCACGCACGCTATTAAGCGCGTCGAGTACCGACTGGTCAATTTGATTCATCTCAATCTTTGCTTCAGCATAAGTAAGCAATACCTCTGCATAGCGGCAGTAGATAATATCTTGACTCACCTTAAAGCCATTCTGGAGCCATGTCTCATCAATGCCTTTTTTCCAAATCAGCTGATTGAACGAGGCGTATTGTTGGTTGGCACGTGTATCCTTGTTATAAACCATAGTACCCGTGTTATAGCTAAAGCACTCCAGAGCCTCCGGGTGGGGATTGTATTCATAGCCTAGCCAGCTTGACCCAAAGGGTACAATTGTTTCAGAAAGGCGTGGATCACGATTGGCAAACGGATTGTGAGGGTCAAAAAGCGGTGATTCATCGATTAACTTACCATCGGTGCAGGTGAAGGCCGCCAGTAACTCCCATGAAGGGCAAATCTGCATCCATCCACCTGGATTACGAGGCAGCTCATTGTACACGGCATTTACACCGCCATTATTCGTACCATAGTAAATATCATAAGAAGCATCGCGGGGCACCTTGAAGATAAATTCACTAGAGGTCTTGGTTGTAGAAAGGAAAAGGGAGCGGAAGTCCGGATGGAGGCTGTAAATGCCCAGATCCATGACGGCCTTGGCAGACGCAGCCGCTACAGTCCAATCCTCCATAATCAGAGCAACACGTGCTTTCAACGCAAGTGCAGCACCTTTGGTGGCACGCTGCAATTCGGAATAAGAGGTGGGTAAGACACAAATAGCATCATCGAAGTCTTGATAGATTTGCTTCAATACAATCGCCTTGTCTGTACGTCCCATAGTCAATGCTTCTTCAGTGCTCACGTCCTTGAGAACCAGAGGCAGGTCGCCAAACTTGATAATCAGTTTGGCGTATGCTGCTGCACGGTGAAATTTAGCTTCGGCAATCAGACGATTGATAACCTCGGCAGAAGCTCCGTTGTCGATGGCACGATGAGCTTTATCGATGACATTATTGGCTCGTGCAATAACCTGATACTGTCCATTCCATAATCCGGTGACCCAGGCATTTTGTCCGTTTAGTGTTCCATTGTCAAAGTCAGTCAGGGTACTGCGGCAGATATAGTCGTCCGACCAGTCACCCTGTTGCTGTCCATCTTCCGGCCAGAACTCATACTTATAGAGCTCGTTCACGGCCATTTCCACTTCATTCTCAGTAGAATACCAGTTTCCGGTAGAACCGCTGGATAGCGGATTCAGATTGAGATCATGGCAGGCGGATAGCATCATGGCACCGCCCAACAGGTAGGTATATATCTTTTTCATATATCTTCTTTATAGTTTTAGAAATTCACAGAAACGCCAAATACAACAGATGTGGTAATCGGATAGCCATCCGAGTTCACTTCAGGGTCCCAACCCTTGGGAGCACTACTGATGCAGAAAAGGTCGCTGCCGCTCACGTAGAAGCGTACATTGTTCATATTCACCTTCTTCACCCAAGCCTTGGGTAGAGTGTAACCCAACGACAGGTTTTTCAATCGGATGTAGCGGCTATTGTAGAGCCAGTAGTCAGACATACAATAGTTAGCATCACGACTCGTACGTGATAGACGGGGGTAGATAGCTACCGCATTCTCCGCATCACTCTTATAGGCACTCCAATAGTTGTTGTCGAGGAGGGTGGGAAAGTTCAGCCAGTTGTCTTGTAGTCCTTCAATCATGTTGGCGTCAATGCGTGAGTTTTGGCTACCTACACCTTGAAAGGTGATACCAAAGTCAACCCCTTTGTAGGCTGCATTGAAAGAAAGACCATAGATAAAGTGGGGCAGAGAACCACCGAGCAGAACGCGGTCATATTCAGGTGTAATAACACCATCGGGCACACCGTCGGGACCGGAGATATCCTTGTACTTGATATCACCGACCTGGACGTTATTGTTCAGTTTCGGAGAACTCTCGACATCCTTTTGTGTCAGGAATAGACCATCGCTCAGATAGCCGTACCATTCGTTGAACTCACTGCCTTCCATCTTGACCTGACTACCCAGAAATTGCGTACCGTTAAGATTACCCATCTTAGAGGTGAAGTCAGAGAGGTTAGCGGTAACGGAGTAGGAGAAATTACCATGAGAGTCACGCCATGTAAGTTCCAGATCCCAGCCTGTGGTGTTCATCTTGCCAGCATTGACTTCTGGGTTGTTGTAACCAATGAAGTGAGGAATCTCGAGTGCCAAAAGCATATCCTTGGTCATTTTCTTATAGTAGTCAGCAGAAAGATGCAGACGGCTATCCAAGAAAGTGGCATCCAAACCGACATCCCAAGTCTCGGTAGTTTCCCAAGAAATGTTATGTACGGCATAATTCAATTGTGCGGCCGTAGTCACGGATGAAACGACGCCATTGGCATTTTCAAACAGTGCATTGCCGTAGTTAATAGAAGCTTGGTAAGGATAATAATTGGGAACCCAGTTGTTATCCTCGTCATAACCACCAATACGTTCGTTGCCCAAGCGCCCCCAAGAACCTCTCAACTTTAAGTAAGAAAACCAATCCATATGGGCTTTTTTGAAGAAACTCTCTTCAGATACAACCCAACCCAAGGATACACTGGGAAAGTTGGCCCAACGGCAATCAGAAGCAAAGCGTGAACTTCCATCGCGTCGGAAGTTAACCTGCAGCAGATAGCGGTTGTCGTAGCTGTAGGTTGCGCGCCCAAAGAGTGAACGGTAAGCATACTCCTCTGCATTACCGCTGTTGTCACGGTAGTCTTTTGACCCTAAATCGAGATAGGGGTAATTGCTCAGTTGGTATTGGTCACGTGAAGCCATTAGGTTTTCCCACTTGATATAGTAGTCCTCATAACCGGCCATTACAGTGAAGTCATGCTTGCCAAGTGTCTTAGCGTAGTTGGCAAAGAACTGCGTAGTGATATCATTCCAATCATTACGGTTTTCCTTCAGGCTGGTGGTTTTGTAGCCACCCATATAACCTGCAATGGATGTAGGATCGTCAGCTGTGCTGTAGGGTATTTGCTTATTGAAGATTTTCTTCTTGACATTATTGAAGTTAGGCGCAACGACAGCAGAAATTTTCAGTCCTTCAATCGGTGTAATATCCAAGCCAGCCTTTCCGCCGACATTCATATCATACGTTGTTTGTGTGCCACCGTCAGTAATTTTGGCAAGCATATTTTCACCATCCTTCACATCGCCCCATCCGCCATGGCTCCATCGTACGGCATAGATAGCGGGAATCTTCATACCACCTGCACCCATCGGGTTTGAGTTAGGCGTAATGGACTTGGCGCGCGAGAAGTTGAAATCAAGGTTAGCAGAAATGTATTTGTTTATTTTAAAGTCGTTGTTTACACGCACCAGGAAGCGATTATAGTTCTTATTAATATAAAGCCCGTTGGTCTCGTCGTAGCGGAATGATGCTTTTGTACGCACGATTTCCCCACCGCCTGCGATATTGACCGTATGCGTCTGTCGGGGTGCTGAACTTTTGAGCAATACATCCTTCCAGTTCGTGATGGGATAGTTGTCCGGATCGGTCATGTTGTTGGTAACCCAGCTATTAATCAGATTTTCAGGATAGGTCTGAAAGCGTCCACCATCAGGGTTATCGTTGTATCGCGTTTCATTGAGCATCTCCATATATCGTATGGCACCTACGTAAGTCGGGAGTTTTGTCGGGAGTTCCCAACCATACTCAAAGTTGTAGCTCATAGCCATATCACCTTTCTTGGCGCGTTTGGTCGTGATGACGATAACACCGGCAGCGGCACGGCTACCATAGATAGAGGCCGAGGCTGCATCCTTGAGGACAGACATACTTTCCACATCTTCTGGATTTACCTGGTCAATATCACCGGGAATACCGTCAATGATAACTAGCGGACTTGTATCACCGATGGTAGTCACACCACGCACTTGGATAGAGGCTTTCGCACCTGGAGCTCCATTGTTGCGGCTCACAGTGACACCAGACATCATACCTTGCAGTGAAGAAGAAAGTTGGGTGGTGCGGCGAGCTGCGATGTCGTCACCCTTAACAGCTGTCATAGCACCGGTTAGGTCTTTCTTTTTCATCGTACCATAACCGACTACAACCACCTCGTCCAACATGGAGGCATCCTCTTTCAGTACGATGTCTAATGAGCGGCGATTGCCAACACTTATGATTTGAGCTTGATAACCGATGAACGTAATATGTAAGCGGGCACCAACGGGAACTTCAAGGGTAAAATCACCATCAATGTTGGTAATTGTACCCATGGTAGTACCTTCAATAACGATGTTAGCACCGACAATAGGGTCATCATTGACGTCTTTGACTACACCCTTTATTGTAACGGACTGCATGGCATCGCTATCTTCTTTTTGTTGGCCGTGCTGAGACAATATCATAATATTTTTCCCCTCCAGGATATAGCGTAATTTTGCTTTCTTGAGGACCTCATTCAGAATTTCGCTTACCGGCTTATTTTGAGCATTAATGGTTACTTTCTGCTGAATATCAACATCTTCTCCCGAGAAGACGAACAGATAATCTGTCTTCTTTTCTATTTCGTCAAATACTTTGCGTAAAGAGGCTTGTTCCAAAAAGAGACTTACTTTGGTCGATTGTGCCCATAAATGCGTGTAAGTTGTCTGTAAAAAGAAACACACGCAAAAAAATGCAAATCTTACTATGTGATTCAAAGAATTATTCATATATTAGCATTCGTTTTATTTTATTTCTTAAGACTAAAAAAGGTTTGTCACCATATACTTTTGGTGATAGGCGTATTAATGAGGTCATGTTGCAGCATGGCCTCATTTTATCTGAGAGGTTGTTACATTTCTTTGTGTATATCCATAGGCATTCTCATTTTAAATGTTAATTAATAGTAATCGTATTGGTTTCTTCATCCTTTTCAAAGGTGAAATTCCGACCAATGCTCAATACCCGCATCACGTGCATGATACCATCGGTAATATGGAATTTACCGGTGAAGCGCGTTTGGAGTATATTATTGTTGTTTGTCACAAAGTGAACATCGTAATAGAGTTCCAATTTGTTCAACATGGCGCTGAAAGGGGTATTCTCGAAGCAGATTAGTCCTTCACGCCAGCGGAAGTGTTCATCTGCAAGGAGCTTCTTCTTGACTAAAATGCCATTCTTCTCAGTGACAAGTTGACCAGGGGACATCTTCATGAGCGTCTTGCTGTCGTTTGCTCTTATGATATCAATTGCTCCTGTAACCAGGGAAGCCTCCCAGACGGAGTCTTTATGGTAGGCCATGACATTGAATTCTGTACCTGTTACACGAATATGATGTTTACAGGTCTCCACAATAAAAGGTGATTTCTTGTTTGGTGTGACTTTAAAGTAGCCCTCTCCATCGAGGTTGACTTTCCGTTTAGATGAGAAGAAACCATTGCTAAAAGACAGTCGGCTACCAGAATTTAGCCAAACATGTGTTCCATCAGACAAGAGTAACTCTACATGTTGTCCTGCTGGCACAACGATGGTTTGTTTCCCGTGATTTTTCTGAAAGAATGAGGCCATGCCTGTCATATAGGTTACTCCGACCGCAATCAAAATCATAGCGGCAATTCTCATCCCCCAAGCAATCCATCGGCCAATCCGACGAGTAGTGGGCATCACTACCGTTCTCTCCTTCTTTTTTTCATCTCCTGTTTGCCAAAGCGTAAGGTCATAGAGGTGGCGCATGGCACGGTATTCGTGCATGTGCTCTTCATCTTCAGCTAACCAATCCATGACTTGTTGGACCTCTTCCGCCGATGCCTCACCGGCAATGTACTTTTGTAATAATTCTGTCATTCTTTTTGCTTTAGTTATAAGTAAAACGTATCATCGTTCCGATACCCTAAACAGGATATTTGTTTTTGCGTTTATTAACGCTTTCATCCGGTAAAATATAGTAATCATTTAAATTTATGACCTTCAATTTATTATAAACGATCTTAGAGCCTACGGATTTGAACCAAAAGAATATCAACGATATCAAAGCCCTCTATAATTCAAGGGAAGTGAATTTATTTAATTTCCAATCACGGCCATTTTTAGTGGACAGCAGTAATTTATTAAGAGAAAATCTATATCTTTGCGCTACGTCAAACAATCTAAAAACGGCTATTGCAACATGTCTGTATTGGAGAGGAAGAACACGTTCAATGAGATTTATACGGCCTATTACAGGCGGTCATTTCTCTTTGTGCGCTCCTATATACATGATCCAATGACTTCTGAGGACATCGCTTCAGAATCACTAATAAAATTATGGCAATATTTGCCTGACCATCCAGAAATAAACATAGAGCTTTTTTTACTGACCATCTTGAAGAATAAGGCCTTGGATTACCTTCGTCACGAGCAGACGAAACAACGGGCTTTGAAGCACTTGGAGGAAACACACCAAAGAGAGTTGGATTTGCGCATTTCTTCTTTGCAGAATTGTGACCCAGACCAGATATTCTCCAAGGAGATACTTTATCTCATTAACCAGACTCTTGACTCACTTCCTGAACGCACACGTTCAATCTTCAAGATGAGCCGTTTCGAGAATTTAACCAACCGTGAGATAGCCGATAAGATTGGACTCTCGGTTAAGGATGTTGAGTATCACATGAGCAAATCGCTTAAAATACTTCGTATTGCGCTGAAAGATTATCTACCTGTCCTTGCTTTCTTTTCTAATGACGCATTTCAGCGTATTCTTTCTCTAATCAATCCTGTATTTACTGACAATCTAATGAAATAAAAATAGGTTCCTCTCTCTCATTTCAGTAGAATAATGCTTGACTTGCTGATAAGAGTAGAATTTCATACCTTTGCCATCAAACAAATGTCTGCCGATGGCTTACTTATTTGTTTTAATAGAGTTCATTAAATGGTTAGTATCATGAAATATGGAGTAACCCAACATACATTACTCATCACAGCCGGAACCATCTGGTTGTTGGCCGGCATAAACATCCTGCGCATTGGTTTGACTTGCTGGATAGGCGACCATCAATATTGGCTGTTCAAGGTCTGCGAAGCAACTCTTGTTTTTCTTTTGTTTTTCGGCATTATCTTCCACAAACTATATAAGAAACATACGTTCCGCATCTCACAAAAGCAAGGAAAACATTGTCCTTTCTCCTTCTTTGATATAAAGGGATGGATCATTATGATATCCATGATTACAATCGGAATAGTTGCACGGGGCTACCACCTGCTTCCCGATTCTTTCATTGCCGTATTCTATACCGGATTATCCCTGGCACTTATCGGCACCGGATTACGCTTCATCAAGTATGGGTGGAAAAATAAAAGGCGAAACAAACTTTAAAACACATATACACAAAAGAACCGTTTGCATTTGACATTCTTCTTAACAGAACAATTTCTAATATTTATTAAAACAACGTGCAACGACAAACATTTCCCAAGATTATCCGTTAATTTAGCCGCTATGAGGAAACATTTATGTTGCATACTTCTGTCTATTTTCCTCTGTACGGGTCTGATCAGTATCTTCCACGAGGAAACACCGGGCTTCCGGACTGCCGGAAACACGACGGAGACTCTTATGGCACATACTGTTTCTGACTGTTCATTCACCACTTTGACGGACGATAGCTGTCCCGTCACCCACCATTCTCTTTTTAACGATGAAAACAGCGGACACCGGATCAGCGACGCACTTTGCCCCGGCAACTTCTATACGCACAACCATGCTTCCTCCAAACTTCTGAAGCTAAAACTGCACCTCCCTACCGGACAATCACGGCATCTGCACGTCAACGGCCTGCCTGCCGGACAAAACTCAAGTCTCCTATTCACCCCCAACGCCATCCGCTACTCACGCGGATATTATATTTTTGCATTGGCACATATCCTGATTTAGCCACTTGCCGCCGACTTATTGCCAAACTATCCCGAAGATATGTCACAGATATATCCTCGGACAGTCTATTGTTTATTTACAATCCATTTAAAGCTATAACTTATGTGCGATTTACTATTGTCCACACTCGAAATGATGGGACTAACTTTCGCAATCGGCTTCTTTGTGGCTCTCATCATCAAACTGATAGCCGTCGCTGCCGATTCGCTCGACTTTTACAGTTCACACCAGCAGGAACTACTGCGTCTGCGGCGCCTGAAAAGACTGCGTCAAAAAATGGAAGTGCTGCTGCACGAACCCGCTACAGAGAAAAACATCTTCGGCAATGATACGCGCGAAGACTTCAGCCGGGGGATAGACCGTGAAAATGAAAAGCCTCAAGGCTATTATCACGGAGTGAGCCATGGTGAATCCAAAACCACCCTGCTGAACTACTACTATCCGGAAGACACCCACCTGATGTACCTGGAAGATGCAATTACTCACCGCGACAACAATAACAAGACAAAAAACGATCATATCCAAAGCAAGAAATAACCATGGAAAATATAGATTTCGCAACGCTGTTCCAAGGATTCGGAACAATGATGGAGAGCGGATGGATGCTGTCCTCCGCACGTGTATTTTTGATAGCCTTAGGCCTGTTGCTGATTTACTTAGGATGGAAAAACGTACTGGAGCCGATGGTCATGATACCTATGGGGCTTGGCATGGTAGCCATCAACTGCAGCACACTCTTTATGCCCGACGGCACACTGGGCAATCTTTTCCTCGACCCGATGCTGGAAGACACCGACGCATTGATGAATACCATGCAGATCGATTTTCTGCAACCGGTCTATACTCTGACGTTCAGCAACGGGCTGATAGCCTGTTTCGTATTCATGGGCATCGGTACGCTGCTTGACGTGGGCTTCCTGTTGCAGAAGCCGTTTGCCAGTATCTTCCTTGCCTTATGCGCCGAATTGGGAACTTTCCTGACTGTCCCCATCGCTTCCGCATTAGGCCTGTCCTTGAAAGAAAGCGCTTCCGTAGCCATGGTAGGAGGAGCAGACGGGCCGATGGTACTTTTTACCTCCCTGGCATTGGCCAAACACCTGTTCGTGCCTATCACCGTAGTGGCTTATTTGTATCTGGGGCTGACGTACGGCGGCTATCCCTACCTGGTGAAACTTCTGATTCCGAAACGTCTGCGTGCCATCAAGATGACAAACAAGAAGCCTCCCAAGAATTATGACGCCAAAGTGAAACTGGCATTCTCGGCTATATTGTGTGCAGCATTATGCTTTCTGTTCCCGGTTGCCTCCCCGCTTTTCTTCTCCCTTTTCCTCGGAGTGGCAGTACGCGAATCCGGAATGAAGCACATTTATGATTTTGTAAGCGGCCCGCTATTATATGGCTCCACCTTCATGCTCGGTCTGCTGTTGGGCGTACTTTGCGACGCACATCTGCTGCTCGATCCTAAAATTCTTAAATTGTTGGTATTGGGTATGGGCGCACTGTTGCTCTCCGGTATCGGCGGAATCATTGGAGGATACATCATGTACTTCATCAAGCGGGGCAATTACAATCCGGTCATCGGAATCGCGGCCGTGAGCTGCGTACCTACTACGGCGAAGGTAGCCCAGAAAATAGTAAGCAAGGACAACCCCAATTCTTTCATCTTGGGGGATGCCTTAGGTGCCAACATTTCAGGAGTTATCACTTCGGCCATCATTACGGGTATCTACATAACTATCATTCCTTATCTGTAATTGCGTAGCGGGTTTAGATGACGAGGAGGTGTGTCAAAACTGATAAAAGAACGCAAATTACACAAATTACGCCAAAAAAGCGAATCTGATAATCGCTGATTATCAGGAGTCATTAAAAAGCAGGGGTTGTGTAATTCGTGTTATTTGTGTTCTAAATCTTTATTTTGACACACCTGCTTTTATGATGCACGGAGCAAGCGGTCGCATTTCGGATAAAATCCTTTACCTTTGCCGGCAAACACATTTAGCAAGATATCAAGATGAAGAAAAAGCTATGCCTCAGAAATCTATCCTTACCACCAAGAACATCCTGTAAGATGGAACGATATTTCTATTACCTGCCACTTCTGCTGTCGGGCTGTCTAATGTGCGGTTGCGGCGGAAAGCAAGCGTCCTGGCAAATGCAGAGCCCGGACACGGAAGAAACCATCCCGTACACCGGCACCATGGCGGCACCTGCCCCTCCGGCCCCGCCCAAGAGCCATACTGCCCGTTACCTGGACTCCCTCGGTTTGGTCAACATCGCCGAGGCGGACAGCAGCATTGCCATTGAATTGATGTACACCCACGCCGACAACTTCACCGGAATCCTGTTGTATGAAGACTTGAAGGAAGCCTATCTGCACCCCGATGCCATGGAAAGTCTGAAGCAGGCGCAACGTCTTCTGAAAGAACGGCATCCCGGTTACAGCCTCATCGTATATGACGCCGCGCGCCCCATGTCCGTACAGCAGAAGATGTGGAACGCCGTGAAAGGCACTTCCAAGTACATATATGTCTCCAACCCTTCCCGTGGCGGCGGACTGCATAATTACGGACTGGCAGTAGATATCAGTATTCTCGATGAGAAAGGAGTGCCGCTACCCATGGGCACCCCGGTAGATTACCTGGGCAAAGAAGCCCATATCACGGAAGAGCCCCGGCTCGTAGCACAAGGCAAAATCACGGAACAGGAACGGAAGAACCGGTTACTGCTGCGGCAAGTAATGAAAGAAGCCGGATTCCGCCCGCTGCCCAGTGAGTGGTGGCACTTCAACCGATACAGCAGGCAGACGGCGCGGGAGAGGTATCGGGTCATTCCCTAAAGCACAACCCCGATCCCCCTCCTTTACGGATTGATGACATCAAAAGTCAACGTTTAGCCTGTAGCATTACCACATTTTTTCGGGATTACACTATCTTTGCACCTCCATTCAACAAGATTATGACATTGAACGAAGACACCCTCCGCTTTATCCGCGAACACCGTCGAGACGACGTGCGTGCCCTTGCCCTGCAGGCACGGAAATATCCGTCGGTGAACATGCCCGCCGCCATCACGCAGATAGCAGGCTGGCAGGCGGCAAAGGAAAAAGTGCCTGCATGGGCACAGACAGAAGGAATTCTCTACCCCGCCCATCTCTCATTGGAACAGTGCTCGTCGGAGCTGACGGCACGCTACAAAGCAGGAATCATCCAAGAGCTGGAAGGGAAAGCATCCGCCGGCACTTTCACCGACCTTACCGGAGGCTTCGGCATAGATTGCGCCTTCCTGTCCTCCTGTTTCCGGAAGGCAACCTACGTGGAACGGCAGGAGCCCCTTTGCGAAATCGCCGCGCATAACTTCCCGCTGCTGGGGCTCGACCACATCACCGTATGTCATGAAGACAGCGTCCGGTACCTGCAGGAAATGCAGCCTGCCGACTGGATATTCATAGACCCTGCCCGCCGTGACAGCCATGGCGGCAAGACGGTTGCCATCAGCGACTGCGAACCGGACGTGTCCGCACTGGAAGAGTTATTGCTCAAGAAAGCACGGCATATACTCGTCAAGCTGTCCCCCATGCTGGACCTTACTCTGGCATTGAAGGATCTGGAACATGTACAAGAAGCCTGCATCGTATCCGCAGGAAACGAATGCAAGGAATTGCTGCTTGTCTTAGGACGCGGGGAAAGCCCCCGGCCGGAGGACATACCTGTCCGCTGCATAAATCTTGCCGGCGCTTCTTCCGTCCAGTCGCTCACTTTTACCCGCAGACAGGAGAAAGACAGCGCATGCCGGTTGGCCCCCGCACTGCAGTCTTACCTTTACGAGCCCAACGCTTCTGTACTGAAAGCCGGTGCATTCCGCAGTGTTTCCCATATATATAAGGTAGAGAAACTGCACCCCAACAGCCACCTTTACACCTCGGACCAGCTCATACCCGACTTTCCGGGACGTAAATTCAAGATTACCGGGCACTGCAGCTTCAACAAGAAAGAGGTGAAAGAGATGATAGGCACAGAAAAAAAGGCAAACCTCACCGTACGCAACTTTCCCGCCAGTGTGGCCGAACTGCGCAAACGGCTGAAGCTGACAGAGGGGGGAGAGACTTATCTCTTCGCCACGACATTGGCCGACGAGAAAAAAGTATTGATTGGCTGCCGCACGGTCTGAACCGGCTCCCGCAGTTCCATGTCCTCCCGGAAGCGAAGCTCTCTTTTCGCCATTCTTAGGCTTTATGCACCCGCTTACTAAAAGTTATTCGTCCGACAATCGTCTAATTATCGTCCGACGCCTGTTGCATTATCGTCCGACAGTTGTCGGACGATAATGCAACAGGCGTCGGACGAATAAATTTATTCCAAGGAGAAATTAACTGACGGCAACTCCCGGAAGAGTCCAATGCCACAACGGCTCCAGACCGAGCGCCACACGTCCTGCATAACATGGAAGCCGTAACCGTATCGTAACAGAATCGTTACCCGTTCTTCAACCCACCGTAAAACACACGTAACGGGAACCCTCTACTTTTGCGGCAGATTATTAACGGATAATAACAAGTATGAAACAGGTTTTAAGAGCATTCTTATTCTTGCTCCTTTTCACAACAGCCGGCAACGGTGCCATGGCTGACGAAAAAGCAAATATCATCAAACAAGGAACAGTGCGCGGACGTATCATCGACGCAGCCAAACAAACCCTCCCGGGTGCTTCTATCTACATCGAGAAACTACACACCGGCGTAACAAGCGACGTCAACGGCTTCTACACTTTCTCTAACCTTGACCCGGGAACCTATACAGTAAAGGTGAGCTACGTGGGTTACTCCCCCGTGGAACTGAAAATCACCATCCCCGCCGGACGGACACTGGAAAAAGACGTTGTACTGAATGAAGGCGTAGAGCTGCAGGAGGTAGTGATAGGCGGCGCCTTCCAGGGACAGCGACGTGCCATCAACTCACAAAAAAGCACCATGGGAATCACCAACGTCGTCTCTGCCGACCAAGTGGGCAAGTTTCCCGACTCCAACATCGGTGACGCCCTGAAACGCATATCCGGCATCAACGTGCAGTATGACCAGGGTGAGGCACGCTTCGGACAAGTGCGCGGCACAAGCGCAGACCTCAGTTCCGTGACCATCAACGGCAACCGCGTCCCTTCCGCCGAAGGCGACACACGGAATGTACAGCTCGACCTTATCCCCGCCGACATGATCCAGACCATCGAAGTGAACAAAGTGGTGACCTCCGACATGGACGGCGATGCCATCGGCGGATCCATCAACCTGGTCACGAAGAACTCTCCTTACAAACGCACTGTCGCCGCCACCGCCGGAACCGGCTACAACTGGATAAGCGAGAAAGCACAGCTGAACCTTGGGTTTACCTACGGAGACCGTTTCTTCAACGACAAACTGGGGCTGATTGTATCCGCTTCTTACCAGAACGCCCCTTCGGGCTCCTACGACACGGAATTTACCTGGGAGCAGGACGACAACGGAAAAACATACGTCAACGACTACCAAATCCGCCAATATTACGTCACCCGCGAACGCCAAAGCTACTCTGCCGCACTGGACTGGGACCTCAGTGCCAACCACAAACTGACTTTCAAGGGTATCTTCAACAACCGCAACGACTGGGAGAACCGGTACCGCACTACACTGAAAGACCTTGATTCCGACGGCAACGCCACCGTACGCGTGCAGACCAAAGCCGGTACACCGGACAACCGCAACGCCCGCCTGGAGCGCCAGCGCACCATGGACTTCGCCCTCGGCGGCGAACACCTCTTCGGAGCACTTTCCATGGACTGGCACGCAAGCTATGCCAAAGCTACCGAAGAACGCCCGAACGAACGCTACATCGACTTCCAGCTGAAAAAGCAAAAGTTCAACATGGACCTGAGCGACGGACGCCGGCCATACGCCACTCCCAAAGACGGCTATACCATGACGCTGAATGATGAATTCAGCCTGAAAGAACTGACCGAACAACAAGAGGACATCAAAGAGCAGGACCTCAAGTTTGCAGCCAACTTCAAATTGCCTTTCAAGAACGGAAACAAACTGAAATTCGGCGCCAAGGTAGTGCGCAAGACCAAAGACAAAGAAGTCGATTTCTATGAATACTCCCCGCTGGACGAGGATGCCTTCATGACCAACAGCCTGAAGAACACGGTGGACCAGACCAACAAGAATTTCATGCCCGACAATAAATACCAAGCAGGAATCTATGCCGGCAAGGAATATGTAGGCTCACTGAATCTGAACGACCCTTCCCTCTTCGAGAAAGAACAGGTGCAAGAGGAATTGGCAGGCAACTTCGAAGCCCGCGAGACAGTCACTTCCGGCTACATCCGCTTCGACCAGAAACTGACAAGGAATGTGGAGCTGATGTCCGGCCTCCGCATAGAAAACACCAGCCTTGCCTATACCGGACGCACATACGACGCCGATGAAGACCTGACCAGCAAGACAGACCGCCAACGCAACAGTTACGTCAACTTCCTGCCGTCACTGCTCGTCAAATGGAATGTAAACGATGACTTCAAGGTACGCGGTTCGTTTACCCAGACCTTGTCACGCCCCAAATACTCGGCACTTGTACCCAGCGTCAACATCAAACGTTCCGACAATGAAATCACCATCGGAAACTCCGACCTGAAGCCGACCGTATCTTACAACTTCGACCTGAGCGCCGACTACTACTTCCGCAGCATCGGTCTGGTCAGCGCCGGCCTCTTCTACAAAAAAATCGATGACTTCATCGTAAACCAGATCAGCACCAACTACGAGTACCAGGGCAATGTATATACCCGCTTCACACAACCCAAGAATGCAGGCAATGCCAATCTGATAGGCCTGGAGCTCTCCTATCAACGTGATTTCAGCTTCATAGCACCGGCCTTGAAGTGTGTAGGTTTCTACGGGACATATACTTATACCCACTCCCGCATAGAGAATTTCAACTTCGAAGGACGCGAGAACGAAAAAAATCTCAGCATGCCGGGTTCACCCGAACATACGGCCAACGCCTCGCTCTACTTCGAGAAAGGCGGACTGAACCTGCGCCTGAGCTACAACTTCGCTTCCGACTTCATCGACGAAATGGGCGAGAGCACCTTCTATGACCGCTACTATGACAAAGTGAACTACATGGATGCCAATGCCAGCTATACCTTCGGAAAGAAAGTGAAGACTACCTTCTATGCCGAAGCCAACAACCTGCTGAACCAACCGCTGCGTTACTACCAGGGAACGAAGGACCGTACCATGCAGGCCGAATACTATGGAGTGAAGGTTAATGCCGGAGTGAAAATCAATTTTTAAAATAAGTACCAGAACATGATGAAGAAACTATACCTTTTATTATTCGCCGCCCTGCTTTGCCAGGCGGCAACCGCCCAGATCACCGACTATTCCATCTTTGACAAGAAGTTCAACTTCTACGTTGCCAACGACCTGGGACGCAACGGCTACTATGACCAGAAGCCCATTGCCGAACTGATGGGGCAGATGGCCGAGAACGGAGCGGATCCCGAATTCGTACTTGCCACCGGAGATGTACACCACTTTGAAGGCGTACGCAGTGTGAACGACCCGCTTTGGATGACCAACTACGAACTGATTTACAGCCATCCGGAGCTGATGATTGACTGGTTCCCCTTATTGGGAAACCATGAATACCGCGGCAATACGCAGGCCGTACTCGACTACAGCAAGATCAGCCGCCGCTGGACAATGCCCGCCCGTTATTATACCAAGACTTTCGAAGACAAAGGCGCCACTATCCGCATTGTCTGGGTGGACACCGCCCCGATGATCGACAAATACCGCAACGAAAGCGAGACTTATCCCGATGCCTGCAAGCAGGATTGCCAAAAGCAGCTTGCCTGGGTGGACTCCGTATTGACTGCCGCCAAGGAAGACTGGGTCATCGTGGCCGGACACCATCCCATCTATGCCGAAACCCCGAAGGACGAAAGCGAACGCCGGGATATGCAAAACCGTCTCGACCCCGTCTTGCGCAAGCACAAGGTGGATATGTATATCTGCGGGCATATCCATAACTTCCAGCATGTACGCGTGGCAGGCAGCGACATCGACTATATCACCAATTCAGCCGGCTCACTCGCCCGCAAGGTGAAGCCCATCGAAGGAACCGTATTCTGTAGTCCCGAACCGGGCTTCTCTATCGTGTCGGCCAACAAACGAACACTGGAGCTGCGCATGATCGACAAGAAAGGAAACGTACTGCACACGGTGACACGCAGCAAATAATCCACCGCACCTCAACATAACTTTTTCATGCAAAAAGGAAGGTTCTGTTGAGGTTTGCACTATCTTTGTATCCAAAATAAACATTCTTATGGATATATTGTTTCTTGTCGGAGGACTGCTCCTCATTCTTCTGGGTGCCAACGGACTGACTGACGGCGCCGCTTCTGTCGCCAAACGTTTCCGCATACCGTCCATCGTCATCGGGCTTACCATCGTCGCTTTCGGTACTTCCGCACCGGAGCTTACCGTCAGCATATCTTCTGCCCTGAAAGGCAGTGCAGACATCGCCATCGGCAATGTGGTAGGAAGCAATATATTCAACACCTTGATGATTGTGGGCTGTACAGCCCTTTTTGCCCCGATAGCCATCACCCGCAATACGCTGAAGCGCGAAATCCCCCTTTGCATCCTCTCGTCCTTCGCCTTGCTGATTTGCGCCAACGACATTTTCCTGGACGGTAGCCGGGAAAACATACTCAGCATCACCGATGGACTGTTGCTGCTGTGCTTCTTTGCCATCTTCCTAAGCTACACCTTCGCCATCGCAAAAAGAGACGGAGAAATGAAGGAAACCTCGCAGAGTGAGGAGGAAGAAATCAGACAACTGCCTATGTGGAAATCTGCCTTGTACATTCTCGGCGGACTTGCCGGACTCATCGTCGGAGGCAACTTCTTTGTAGAGGGCGCCAGCGGCATAGCCCGCAGTCTGGGTGTCAGCGAGTCTGTCATCGGCCTCACGCTCGTGGCAGGCGGAACTTCGCTGCCCGAACTTGCCACCTCCATCGTCGCCGCCTTGAAGAAAAACCCCGAAATAGCCATCGGCAACGTCATCGGCAGCAATCTCTTCAATATATTCTTCGTGCTGGGCTGTTCGGCTTCCATCACTCCGCTGCACCTGACGGGCATCACCAATTTCGACCTGTGGGTACTGGTCGGCTCCAGCCTCCTGCTCTGGCTGTTCGGCGTGTTTTTCGGGAAACGCACCATCACCCGGACGGAAGGGAGCATTCTGATTCTCTGCTATGTGGCTTACACGGCTGTACTGATATATAGTCTCTGACAACAAATCTCCAGACACCCTGCAAGGCATTTTAAAGGTTATCACGTCTCTTCAAATAAGGCAAGCCGCACCTCGGCATAAAAAATAAGCAAGCTTATTTTTTTATGCCCTCAGTTTGCATTACCTTTGTCGCCTCAATATTAAACAACTATGGCAATTACAATCAAAAAAGTAACCACAAGACGGGAGCTGGAGCGCTTCATCCGTTTCAACTACCTGCTATACAAAAACAACCCTTATTCCGTCCCCGACCTCTTCGATGACATGCTCAATACCTTCAACAAGAAGAAGAACGCTGCATTCGAATTCTGCGAAGCCGACTATTTCCTGGCTTATCGGGAAGGTAAAATCGTAGGACGCGTAGCTGCCATCATCAACCACAAGGCCAACCAAACCTGGAACAAGAAGGAAGTCCGCTTCGGCTGGATAGACTTCATCGACGATGCGGAAGTTTCCGACGCCTTGATTCGCACCGTGGAAAAATGGGGAAAGGACCGGGGAATGACACATATACAAGGCCCGCTGGGGTTCACCGACTTCGATGCCGAAGGCATGCTTGTCGAAGGATTCGACCAGCTCAGCACCATGGCCACCATCTACAACTATCCCTACTACCCGCAGCACATGGAGCGCATGGGATTCGGGAAGGATGCCGATTGGGTGGAATACAAAATCTACATCCCGGATGCCATACCGGACAAGCACAAGCGTATCTCCGACCTCATCCAACGCAAATATAACCTCAAGATAAAGAAATATACGTCTGCCAAGAAGATTGTCCGCGACTACGGCCAAGCCATTTTCGAACTGATGAACGAAGCCTATCAGCCACTCTACGGCTATTCTGCACTGTCACAACAGCAGATTGACCAGTACCTCAAGATGTACCTGCCCATCCTCGACCTGCGCATGGTGACGCTGGTTACCGATGCCGACGACCAACTGCTTGCCGTAGGCATCTCCATGCCGTCCCTCGCCGAGGCCTTGCAGAAAGCCCACGGCCGTCTGCTTCCTATGGGCTGGTACCATCTCCTCAAAACTATCTTCTTGAGAAAATACCCGAAAATGCTTGACCTGCTGCTGGTTGCCGTAAAACCGGAATACCAGAACAAGGGCGTCAATGCACTACTGTTCTCCGACCTTATCCCCGTCTATCAGAAACTTGGTTTCGAGTATGCCGAAAGTAATCCGGAACTGGAACTGAACGGCAAAGTACAAGCCCAATGGGAGTACTTCAAGACGGAACAGCACAAACGGAGAAGATGCTTCGTGAAGGAAATCCAATGAAAACAGTTTCTTAAAAACTTCCTTGTTTTTTGCGAACCTCCGATTTTATAGTTACTTTTGCGCAAAGCACCTATAAATAGGCATTTAACAACAAACTAAATGGAAGATAACAATAATATGACCCTGCCGCTGGAAGAGGCTGACCACAACATCACAGAAACCTCTGCTTCCAGCGTGGAATATACCGACGACAACATCCGCCATCTGGACGACATGGAGCATATCCGTGTCCGTTCAGGCATGTACATAGGCCGTCTGGGCGACGGCTCGCAGAACGATGACGGCATCTATGTGCTGCTGAAGGAAGTTATGGACAACAGCATCGACGAGTTCAAGATGGGCGCCGGAAAGCGTATAGAAGTGACTATAGAAGACAGTCTGCGCGTCAGCGTCCGCGACTACGGACGAGGCATTCCGCAAGGCAAACTGGTAGAGGCGGTCAGCAAGCTGAATACCGGAGGTAAATATGACTCGAAGGCTTTCAAGAAAAGCGTCGGACTGAACGGCGTGGGCATCAAGGCTGTCAATGCGCTGAGCAGCCGTTTCGAGGTACGCAGCTACCGTGAAGGCAAGGTACGTACCGCCATCTTTGAAAAAGGCACGCTGTTAAGTGACGTGACCGAAGACTCGGCGGAAGAGAACGGGACCTATATCTTCTTCGAACCGGACGCCACACTCTTTCTGAACTACTCCTTCCAGAACCAGTTTGTAGAAACGCTGTTGCGTAACTACACGTATCTGAACACGGGACTTACCTTCATCTACAACGGCCAGCGCATCGTTTCCCGCCACGGACTGGAGGACTTGCTGAAAGACAACATGACCAGCGAAGGCCTCTACGACATCATCCACCTGAAAGGAGAGGACATCGAGATAGCCTTCACACACACCAACCAATACGGCGAGGAGTACTACTCCTTTGTCAACGGACAGCACACTACCCAGGGCGGTACGCACCAGACTGCCTTGAAAGAGCACATTGCCCGCACCATCAAAGAGTTCTACAACAAGAACCAGGAGTATGCCGACATACGCAACGGGCTGGTGGCCGCCATCGCCATCGACGTGGAGGAACCCATGTTCGAGAGCCAGACCAAAACGAAACTGGGAAGCAACAACATGTGGCCCGCCGCACCGCAGGAGCACAAGCCCGCGGGTCCCACAGTGAACAAATACGTAGGAGACTTCATCAAGACGGAAGTAGATAATTACCTCCACAAGAACCCGCTTGTGGCCGAAGTGATGCTGCAAAAGATACAGGACTCCGAGAAAGAGCGCAAAGCCATTGCCGGGGTCACCAAGCTGGCACGCGAACGCGCCAAGAAGGCCAACCTGCACAACCGCAAGCTGCGCGACTGCCGCTACCACTTGAGTGACGGCAAAGGCAAGGACCAGGAGGCCGAATCGTGCATCTTCATCACTGAGGGAGACTCCGCCAGCGGTTCCATCACCAAGAGCCGTGATGTAAATACCCAAGCGGTATTCAGCCTGCGCGGCAAACCGCTCAACTCTTACGGCCTGACCAAAAAAGTGGTTTATGAGAATGAGGAATTTAACCTGCTGCAGGCAGCCTTGAATATAGAAGACGGCATAGAAACACTGCGCTACAACAAAGTCATCGTCGCCACCGATGCCGATGTGGACGGCATGCACATCCGCCTGCTGATCATCACTTTCTTCCTGCAGTTCTTCCCCGACCTGATAAAGAAAGGGCACGTATATATCCTGCAAACCCCCTTGTTCCGTGTACGCAACAAGAAGAAAACCAACTATTGCTATACAGAGGACGAACGCATCAAGTCCATCGAGGAACTGGGTCCCAACCCCGAAATCACGCGATTCAAAGGTCTGGGAGAAATCTCGCCCGACGAGTTCAGGCATTTCATCGGCAAGGACATGCGTCTGGAACAAGTGTCTCTCCGCAAGACAGACCTCGTAAAGGAACTGCTGGAATTCTACATGGGCAAGAATACCATGGAACGGCAAAACTTTATCATCAACAATTTAGTTATAGAAGAAGATTTGGCATCATGAGAAGAGCAATCTTTCCGGGAACATTCGACCCCTTTACCATCGGGCACTCCTCGGTAATAAACCGCGCGCTGACCTTTATAGACGAGATCGTCATAGGAATCGGTATCAACGAGAACAAAAACACGTATTTCCCTACCGAGAAGCGCGAAGATATGATACGGAACCTCTACCGGAACGAGCCGCGCATCATTGTACAGTCGTATGACTGCCTGACCATCGACTTTGCCAAGCAGATGAATGCCAATCTAATCATACGTGGCATCCGTACCGTAAAGGACTTCGAATACGAGGAAACCATTGCGGACATCAACCGGAAACTGACCGGCATCGAGACCATCCTGCTCTTCACCGAGCCGGAACTTACCTGTGTCAGTTCCACTACCGTGCGCGAACTGCTGAAATACGGCAAGGACATAAGCATGTTCATACCGGAAGGAATGGAAATATAAAGAAACAAGATATGAAAAAAGTTCTATTCATTATTATATGTATGTGCGCCGTGACAGTACGGGCGCAAAAACCGAATAACGAGGCTATACGCAAGTTGCAGATGGCAGAGTTTGCCATAGCCAACTTATATGTAGATAAGGTGGACGAAAACAAACTGGTGGAAGAAGCCATCATTAAAATGCTGGCACAACTCGATCCGCATTCTACCTATAACAATGCAGAAGAGGTAAAGAAAATGAACGAGCCCCTGCAAGGTAATTTCGAGGGTATCGGCGTACAGTTCCAGATGATAGAAGATACCCTGCTCGTGATACAGCCCGTAAGCAACGGGCCGTCCGAAAAAGTGGGCATCCTTGCCGGAGACCGTATCGTGGCAGTCAACGACAGCGCCATCGCCGGAGTCAAGATGGGTACGGAGGATATCATGGCACGGCTGCGCGGCCCGAAAAACTCGGAAGTCAAACTTACCATTGTACGGCGCGGCGTGGACGACGCACTGCACTTCACCGTAAAACGTGACAAGATTCCCATCCTCAGCCTGGATGCAGCCTACATGATACAACCCAAGACAGGGTATATACGTATCAACCGTTTTGCCGCTACTACCGCCGAAGAATTTACACAGGCGTTGAAAGAGCTCCAGAAGAAAGGCATGAAAGACCTGATCCTCGACCTGCAAGGAAACGGCGGAGGCTATCTGAATGCAGCCATAGACCTTGCCAACGAGTTTCTCGGGCAGAAGGAACTGATTGTCTATACCGAAGGACGTGCCGCCCGTCGCAGCGATTTCTTCGCCAAGGGTACCGGAAACTTCAAGGAAGGACGTCTCATTGTCCTGGTAGATGAATATTCGGCTTCTGCCAGCGAAATTGTGACCGGCGCCATACAAGACTGGGACAGAGGAGTCGTGGTAGGACGCCGTACTTTCGGAAAAGGACTGGTACAACGTCCCATCGATTTGCCGGACGGTTCCATGATACGCCTGACCATAGCGCGCTACTATACTCCTGCCGGACGTTGCATCCAGAAGCCCTACGACAACACCGCCAATCTTGACGGTAGAGTGAAAGGCGGAGACAGCCAGGAAAAATACAACCAGGAACTGATAGACCGCTTCAACCATGGAGAAATGATCCATGCGGACAGCATTCACTTTGCCGACTCCCTAAAAGTGCAGACCAAACGCCTGGCACGCACCGTTTACGGTGGAGGCGGCATTATGCCGGATTTCTTTGTCCCGATAGATACCGCCCAATACACAGACTATCACCGGAACCTTGTAGCCAAGGGCGTAGTCATCAAGGCAACAACCGGTTATATCGAAAAACACCGGAAAGAATTGCAGAACAGATACAAAAAGTTCGAAACTTTCAACGACAAGTTTGAGATAGACGATGACTTCCTTGCCGAAATCCGCGCCCTTGCGGACAAAGAGAAAATCAAATTCAACGAAAAGCAATATAACCAATCGCTGCCGCTGATCAAGACACAGCTCAAAGCCCTGATCGCCCGTGACCTATGGGACATGGATGAGTACTTCCAAGTGATGAACGCCACAAACAACAGCGTGCAGCAGGCTTTGAAGGTGTTGAATGAAGATATCTACAGCACTATGATCCGACAGTAATCGGAAGAGCGTCAAAAGTATATGGATACTTTCATTTTTTAGGCGCGGATTTCATGGATTTTGTTTACCTAATCCATGAAATCCGCGCCTAAAATCAATCTCCGAACAGCCATTTGTTCAGCCAGCGGTTCACGTAGATATTAAGGACGGCGCATCCTGCACCGATGGCAGCACCCGCCAATACATCCGACGGATAATGCACCCCCTCGTTCATGCGTGATACCCCTACTGAACAAGCCCACAGGGCAGAGGGGGCAATGACATACCATTTGGGATATTTCACACTCAAGGAAGTGGCAAGTGCAAAAGCCGTTGCCGTATGCCCGGAAGGAAACGACGGACTGCTTTCACGGCTATACGGATGTATCCTGTCAGGATATTTATCGTATGGCCGTTCACGGTCCACCAAATATTTCATGCCGTATGTCACCACAAACGCACCTGCCACACTGGTACCCACATATACGGCGTCCTTCAACAAGTCTTTGTCATGCCTGATCCACGCAGCTACCGCCATCGCCACCGGCACGCCGACAGCAACGTAGGGCTCCGAACGGGAAATCACCTTATTATAATTGCGAATAAACTTACCGTCCCAACTATTTATTTGATGTACAGTATTGACATCCCAATTCTGTGCTGATAAATTTGATACAACAAGGAAAACAAGATATACAAAAAAAATACTCCTTTTCATAAAATCTTCGTATTAAGTGATTGCAAAGATAGCCCAAATAGTAATAGTATTCACAAAAAAATTCTATCTTTGTTCCCGTATTTATAATAATCCGCCTATCATTTCATGACAATGGATACTTGTTGCACCCGGCAAATCAATTGTACTACATGTCCCAAAATCTCAGAAGGAGTGTTGGTGTATAACCAATTCTCGCAAGGGCAACATTTCCCTGCCGAAAAATGCACACAGAACTGCATGATCTTCATGCTGAAAGGTGACCTGCTCATAAACAGCGCAGAGTATCCGGGAACCACTCTGCACAGCAACCAGATCATACTGCAAGCCATCGGCTCCACAATGGAACTGCTGGCCCTTACCGATGTGGAATACATTGTTTACCGGTTCACCGAGCTCCCCGCGCTTTGCGAGGAGCGCTATAAGGAAATACTCAACCGTTCCGAAGCCCCCTTGACCTACACTCCCCTGACAGCTATTCCAAAGCTGAAATATCTGCTGAAAGACCTTGCCGAGTATCTGAGGGAACAGTCTCCGGCCTGCGGCAAATACATCGACATCAAATGCCAGGAGCTGGTTTACATTCTCACATGCTATTATCCGTTGCCCCAGATCAGTACATTCTTCTACCCCATCAGTACCTATACCGAAAGTTTCCATTATTTCGTCATGCAGAATTATGACAAAGTAAAGAATGTGGAAGAGTTTGCCCACCTTGGAGGATATACGACGACCACCTTCCGGCGACTGTTTAAAAACATGTATAACGTACCGGTATATGAATGGATTCTGGACAAGAAACGTGAAGGTATCCTGAACGACCTGCAACATACCAAACAACGCATATCCGCCATCAGCGCCCGCTATGGCTTCGACTCCCTGTCCCACTTCGCACACTTCTGCAAAGACTCTTTCGGGGATACGCCCCGTTCTCTGCGTAAACGCTCCGCCAATGGAGAAAGGATCACCATCATCTGCAAAGAGAAGGCCGGAGAGGACAACAGCGGCACAAAACCTGCTGATCTGTAATATCTATATCCCTGACTTACGGGATATATAGATGCAACATACGGGATCTATAGATACAACGTGTCAGGAATATAGATGTGACAAGTCGGGCATATAGATACGACAAGTCAAATATATAGATACAATCCCCCGGACTTATTACGGAATTATTTCTTTAATTCCTTGTTTAATCAATGGATTTCCCCTATTTTTGCGAAACATTTACATAAGTGTCTTTGTAGAAAATATTTTCTAACTATTAAATAATTTAAATTCAATCATTTATGTGGTTAAGTAATT
>MJGMH1__coassemble_1956_pt1 | contig 41204 bp, 36 predicted proteins | sample MJGMH1__metabat2_high_PE_019 | metagenome-assembled genome bin MJGMH1
TCAAATAAATAATTGTCAGAATGAACGTTTCATTACAAAACATTGACAAAGTAAGTGCATTGCTTACTGTAAAGCTTGAGAAAGCAGACTATCAGGAAAAGGTAGATAAATCTTTAAAGAGTTTCCGCCAGAAGGCACAGATTCCCGGTTTCCGCAAGGGAATGGTTCCTATGAGCCTCGTTAAGAAAATGTATGGTAAATCCGTAGTAGCTGAAGAAGTTAACAAACTGCTTTCAGAATCCGTATATAATTACATCCAGGATAATAAGATCAATATGCTTGGTGAGCCGTTGCCTAACGAAGACAAGCAGCCGGAAATTGATTTCGATACCATGGAAGAATTTGAATTCCTGTTTGATATCGCTTTGGCTCCTGAATTCAAGGCAGAGGTTTCTGCCGATGATAAGGTGGATTATTATACGATCGAGGTGACCGACGATATGGTTGAAAACCAGGTCAAGGCTTATACGCAACGTACAGGTAAGTATGATAAGGTAGATGTTTACGAAGACAATGACATGTTGAAAGGTCTGCTTGCCGAGTTGGATGAAGAAGGTAATACCAAAGAAGGCGGTATCCAGGTAGAGGGTGCCGTAATGATGCCGTCGTACATGAAAAACGATGAGCAGAAAGCTGTTTTCAACGGCGCGAAGGTTAATGACGTACTCGTATTCAACCCCAGTACGGCTTGGGACGGTAACGCTGCGGAACTGGCTTCATTGTTGAAGATCGAAAAGGAAGCGGCCGAACAGATGAAATCAAACTTCAGTTTCCAGGTGGAAGAGGTTACCCGCTTCGTTGCCGGTGAGCTGAACCAGGAAATCTTCGACCAAGTGTTCGGTGAAGGTGCAGTGAAGAGTGAGGAAGAATTCCGCGCTAAGATAAAAGAGAATATTGCCGCTCAGTTTGTTGTTGACAGTGATTATAAGTTCTTGATTGATACGCGCAAGGTTATGATGGAAAAAGTGGGCAAGCTGGAATTCCCGGATGCACTGCTGAAACGCATCATGCGCTTGAACAACCCGGACAAGGATGAAAAGTTTGTAGATGACAACTATGACAAGAGCATCGAAGAACTGACTTGGCATCTGATCAAGGAACAGCTGGTGAAAGCTAACGACATCAAAGTTGAACAGGAAGATGTCACGAATATGGCTAAGGAAGCTACACGTGCGCAGTTTGCACAGTATGGCATGATGAGCATTCCCGACGACATTCTGGAAAACTATGCTAAAGAGATGTTGAAGAAGAAAGAATCTGTCGAAGGTTTGGTAAACCGTGCGGTCGAGACTAAGTTGGCTGCCGCGTTGAAGCCTCAAGTGACATTGGAAAATAAAAACGTTTCATTGGAAGAGTTCAACAAAATGTTTGAATAAGATTTTATTGGAAAATAGTTGATTTTATAAAGAAACACAGAGTTTGACAAACTATAACTCTGTGTTTTTTTGTGTCTCTGTGTTCTTTTTTGTTTCTTTGCATTCATAATATAAAACTAAAACAGAAATAAGAATGGATGATTTCAGAAAATACGCTACCAAGCATTTAGGCATGAACGGCTTGGTGCTGGACGATGTGATCAAGTCACAAGCCGGGTATTTAAATCCTTATATCTTGGAAGAACGCCAGCTTAATGTTACACAGCTGGATGTGTTCTCCCGTCTGATGATGGACCGCATCATTTTCCTTGGTACACAGATTGATGATTATACAGCCAATACGTTGCAGGCGCAGCTGTTGTATCTGGATTCCGTTGATCCGGGCAAGGATATCTCTATCTACATTAACTCGCCCGGTGGTTCGGTATATGCCGGATTGGGCATTTACGACACGATGCAGTTCATCAGCAGCGACGTGGCTACCATCTGTACCGGTATGGCTGCCAGTATGGCTGCCGTGCTGCTGGTGGCAGGAGCCGAAGGCAAGCGTTCTGCTTTGACTCATTCCCGCGTCATGATTCATCAGCCGATGGGCGGTGCGCAGGGGCAGGCTTCGGATATCGAGATTACAGCACGCGAAATCCAGAAGTTGAAGAAGGAACTTTATACGATTATCGCCAACCATTCTCATACGGACTTTGACAAAGTGTGGGCCGACTCTGACCGTGATTATTGGATGACTGCCCAGGAAGCCAAAGAATATGGTATGGTAGATGAAGTATTGATTAAAAAATAAATATGGCAGAATCAAGAAAAAATAAAAACAGATGCAGCTTTTGCGGACGCTCTGAAGATGAAGTCGGTTTTCTCATTACGGGAATGAACGGCTACATCTGTGACAGTTGTGCTACCCAGGCATACGAGATTACTCAGGAGGCCTTGGGGGGCGCCAAAAAAGGAAGTGCCACAAAACTAAATCTGAAAGAACTCCCTAAGCCTGTAGAAATCAAAGGGTTTCTCGACCAGTATGTCATCGGGCAGGATGATGCCAAACGTTTCCTGTCCGTATCGGTCTATAATCATTATAAGCGGCTGCTACAGAAAGAAGGCGGTGACGATGTGGAGATCGAAAAGTCCAACATCATCATGGTGGGCAGTACCGGCACGGGCAAAACCTTGTTGGCGCGGACCATTGCGAAATTGCTTCATGTGCCTTTTACCATTGTGGACGCAACCGTGTTGACAGAGGCCGGGTATGTAGGCGAGGATATTGAAAGTATCTTGACCCGTTTGTTGCAGGTGGCAGATTATAATGTACCCGAGGCGGAACAAGGCATTGTATTTATCGATGAAATAGATAAGATAGCCCGTAAAGGCGACAATCCTTCCATCACCCGTGACGTGAGCGGTGAAGGCGTGCAGCAGGGATTGCTGAAATTACTGGAAGGTTCCGTTGTAAACGTGCCCCCGCAAGGTGGCCGTAAGCATCCGGACCAAAAGATGATTCCGGTAAACACCAAGAATATCTTGTTTATTTGTGGCGGTGCTTTCGATGGTATTGAGAAGAAAATAGCCCAGCGTCTGAATACTCATGTGGTAGGATATAGCGCAGCGCGCAATACGGCTGTCATAGACAAGAACAATCTGATGCAATATATAGCTCCGCAAGATTTGAAGTCTTTCGGACTGATACCCGAAATTATCGGGCGCCTTCCGGTATTGACTTACTTGAATCCATTGGATCGTACTGCATTGCGTGCCATCTTGACCGAACCGAAAAATTCCATTATAAAGCAATATGTCAAATTGTTTGAGATGGATAATGTGAAGCTGGATTTTGAAGATGCCGTATTCGAATATATCGTAGATAAAGCGATTGAATACAAGTTGGGTGCCCGCGGTTTACGCTCCATTGTGGAGACAATTATGATGGATGCGATGTTCGAAATCCCGTCAGAGCACAAAGACAGTTTTGTGGTGACGTTGGATTATGCGCGGCGACAACTTGAAAAAGCAAATTTGGCGAGACTTCAAAGTGCTTAGAATCAATAGGTAATACGTAGTGAGACTGACTTTTTTGCTTTTTATTGAAAAATATTAGGCGGATTATGCTTGAAATTTAAGAAGTTGTTTATAACTTTGTTAGGGTTCTTCATAAGAAAAAGTGCCGGGTGGCACTTTAAAAGATAACTCTATAAACAACAACCTAATGAATCATGGCAGGGAAGAAAACTAATTTGACAGACCAGCTGAAGAAATACTTCGGGTTCGATACATTTAAGGGAAATCAGGAAGCAATTATCCAAAACCTGTTGGATGGAAACGATACTTTTGTGTTGATGCCTACAGGAGGAGGCAAGTCATTGTGCTACCAGTTGCCTTCTTTATTGATGGAAGGAACGGGTATCGTAATCTCTCCCTTGATTGCCCTGATGAAAAACCAGGTCGATGCGATGCGTAACTTCAGTGAAGACGACGGCATTGCGCATTTCATCAATTCTTCTCTGAACAAGAGCGCGATAGACCAGGTTAAGTCTGATATTCTCAGCGGCAAGACAAAACTGCTTTATGTAGCTCCCGAGTCGCTGACGAAAGAAGAGAATGTCGAGTTCCTCAAAACAGTGAAAATTTCTTTCTATGCCGTAGATGAAGCTCACTGTATTTCTGAATGGGGACATGATTTCCGTCCGGAATACCGCCGTATCCGTCCTATTATCAATGAAATCGGGAAAGCCCCGTTGATAGCGTTGACTGCGACCGCCACTCCTAAAGTACAGCATGATATCCAGAAAAACCTGGGTATGGTGGAAGCACAGGTGTTCAAGTCATCGTTCAACCGTCCTAACCTCTATTATGAGGTACGCCCTAAAACAGCTAACGTGGATAGGGACATCATCAAGTTCATCAAGAATAATCCGGAGAAGTCGGGTATCATCTATTGCCTGAGCCGGAAGAAAGTGGAGGAACTTGCCGAGATTCTGCAGGCCAATGGCATCAATGCCCGTGCCTATCATGCCGGAATGGATTCGGCCACACGGACACAGAACCAGGATGACTTCCTGATGGAAAAGATAGATGTGATTGTGGCTACCATTGCTTTCGGTATGGGAATAGACAAGCCTGACGTACGTTATGTAATCCATTATGATATCCCTAAAAGTCTGGAAGGATATTATCAGGAGACCGGACGTGCCGGCAGAGATGGGGGAGAAGGACAGTGTATTACTTTCTATACTAACAAGGACTTGCAGAAACTTGAAAAGTTTATGCAGGGCAAGCCTGTCGCAGAGCAGGAAATAGGCAAGCAGCTTCTGCTGGAAACCGCTGCGTATGCCGAATCTTCCGTATGCCGTAGGAAGGCATTGCTTCATTATTTCGGTGAAGAATATACGGAAGAGAATTGTGGTAATTGTGACAACTGTTTAAATCCAAAGAAACAAGTGGAAGCTCAGGAATTATTGTGTACCGTGATTGAGGCAATCCTCGCGGTGAAAGAGAATTTTAAAGCGGACTATATTATAGACATAATACAAGGTAAAGAAACTTCAGAAGTACAGGCTCATCTGCATGAGGATCTCGAGGTGTTCGGATCTGGTATGGGTGAAGAAGACAAAACATGGAATGCCGTTATCCGTCAGGCGCTTATAGCCGGGTATCTGAGTAAAGATGTTGAAAACTATGGTTTGCTGAAAGTAACGGATGCTGGAAAGAAGTTCCTCAAACACCCGAAGTCATTCAAGATTGTGGAAGACAATGACTTTGAAGAAGTGGAAGAGGAGGCACCGGCACGTGGAGGCGGAGCTTGTGCGGTTGACCCTGCGTTGTACTCCATGTTGAAAGATTTGCGTAAGAAACTGTCCAAGAAGCTGGAAGTCCCTCCATACGTGATATTCCAGGATCCTTCCCTGGAAGCCATGGCAACCATTTATCCGGTGACGCTGGATGAGTTGCAGAATATTCCGGGAGTCGGAGCCGGCAAGGCAAAGCGCTATGGCGAGGAATTCTGCAAGTTGATTAAACGTCATTGTGAAGAAAATGAGATTGAACGTCCGGAAGACTTGCGCGTGCGTACCGTAGCCAATAAATCCAAAATGAAAGTAGCCATTATCCAGGCTGTTGACCGTAAGGTTGCGTTGGATGACATCGCCATGTCGAAAGGCATAGAATTTGAGGAGCTGCTGGATGAAATAGAGGCCATTGTCTATTCGGGAACCAAGCTGAATATTGATTATTTCTTGGAAGATATTATGGATGAAGACCACATGCTCGATATCTATGACTATTTCAAAGAATCTACTACGGACAAGATTGACGATGCATTGGATGAATTGGGTGATGACTTCACCGAAGAGGAAGTGCGTCTGGTACGTATCAAGTTCATTTCAGAAATGGCAAACTAAAAAAGAACGAATTTATAGATGGATAGCCCGGATCTGTGTTTCATAGGTCCGGGCTGTCTGTTATAGCTCCCTAAAGGGTTGTAGAGAGGAAAAATGTGATTCCTGCATTAAAAAAACGGCAGTTAGTATATTCTGTTTTGAATAAAAAACCGTATATTTGCACGCAATAAAATTTAAACGCATAGCCCTATGTCATTTATTGCTGATAAGATTGTAATGGATGGGTTGACGTACGATGACGTATTGTTGATTCCCGCTTATTCTGAAGTCTTGCCTAAAACAGTCGAACTCTCGACTAAGTTTTCACGAAACATCGAGTTGAAAATACCGTTTGTAACAGCTGCCATGGACACGGTTACTGAAGCGAAGATGGCGATTGCCATTGCTCGTGAAGGTGGTATCGGCGTCATTCACAAGAACATGTCCATTGAAGAACAGGCACGTCAGGTCGCTATAGTAAAACGTGCTGAAAACGGTATGATTTACGATCCGGTAACGATCAAGAGAGGTTCTACAGTTGCTGATGCGCTGGCATTGATGGCTGAGTACAAGATTGGTGGTATTCCGGTGGTAGATGATGAAAAGTATCTGGTGGGTATCGTTACTAATCGTGACCTGCGTTTTGAGAAAGACATGGACAAACGCATCGACGAGGTGATGACCAAGGACAATATCATTACCACGAATCCTACTACGGACATGGAAGCTGTTTCGCAGATCTTGCAGGAGCATAGGATCGAGAAATTGCCGGTGGTAGATAAGGAAAACAAGCTGGTGGGCTTGATAACCTACAAGGATATCACGAAGGCGAAAGACAAGCCGATGGCTTGCAAGGATGCCAAGGGACGTTTGCGTGTAGCTGCCGGTGTAGGTGTGACGGCTGATACACTTGACCGTATGCAGGCTTTGGTAGATGCAGGGGCCGATGCGATTGTAATTGATACGGCGCATGGACATTCCATGTACGTCATTGAAAAGCTGAAAGAAGCCAAAAAGCGTTTTCCGGATATTGATATCGTAGTAGGAAACATAGCTACAGGCGAGGCTGCAAAGGCGTTGGTGGAAGCCGGTGCCGACGGAGTGAAAGTCGGTATCGGTCCGGGTTCTATTTGTACTACCCGCGTTGTTGCCGGTGTAGGCGTTCCGCAGTTGTCTGCCGTATATGATGTGGCAAAAGCCTTGAAAGGAACCGGAATCCCCTTGATTGCAGACGGTGGCTTGCGCTATTCCGGTGATGTTGTGAAGGCTTTGGCGGCCGGTGGTTGCTGTGTGATGATCGGTTCATTGGTTGCCGGAACGGAAGAATCTCCGGGTGAAACAATTATTTTCAATGGCCGTAAGTTCAAGTCCTATCGTGGTATGGGCTCTTTGGAGGCTATGGAGCACGGTTCAAAGGACCGTTATTTCCAAAGCGGAACGAGCGATGTGAAAAAACTGGTGCCGGAAGGTATTGCAGCCCGTGTTCCTTATAAAGGAACTTTGTATGAAGTGATCTATCAGTTGGTAGGTGGCCTGCGTGCCGGTATGGGATACTGTGGCGCTGCGAATATCGAGAGACTGCATGATGCTAAATTTACCCGTATCACGAATGCAGGTGTGCTGGAAAGCCATCCGCATGATGTAGCTATCACCAGTGAAGCTCCGAATTACAGCCGTCCCGAATAAGGATATTGACTGATAAAATATATATGCCCGGAAAGAATGGATTGCTTTTCGGGCATTTTTGTATCTTTGGCGTCTGATAAGGGAATCTTTTTCCAATTATGATTTTATGCAGTCCAAAATGATGACTATGGTAAAGAGTGGCTTGGCGATTCTGTTTTTGCTGTCCGGTCTGGCGGTTATTGCCCAGCCGGATCCGGTGTTGATGCGTATCAACGGGAAAGAAGTGTTCCGTTCCGAGTTTGAGTATGCCTGCCGGCAGAATGGTAAGTTGGCGGATGGGGTACGGAAGCAACGGCAAGATCTTTTGGATTGGTTCGTCAATTTCAAGCTTAAAGTTGCGGAAGCAGAGGCGGCCGGGTTGGATACGGCAGAGGTTTTTCGGAGCAGACTGGACAGTTGCCGCCGTCAGTTGGTAAAGTCTTATTTGACGGATGAAGAAACAAATGAACGGGTTGCACGCAGGTTTTATGATAAAATGAAGTCCGGCCGACGCGCAGGACAGGTGCGTGTCAGTCATATTTATAAATCTCTTCCCCAGAATATCTCCGGTTATACGCTTCGGAAGGTGGAGGCGAAAATGGATTCAATCTATGAATCACTTGGAAAGGGAGCGACAGCCGCTGCCTTTGATGCCTATGTGAAGGACTTTTCGGATGACAAGACGACATTCTGGGTGAGGTGGCTGCAAATGCCGGCAGAGTTTGAAGAGGTGGCTTTTGATTTGCAGCCCGGTGAGATATCGCGTCCTTTTTTCACTCCGCAAGGCATCCATATTGTAAAGGTACTTGAAAGGAAGGCGGTACCCCCGTTTGATGAGGTAAAGGAAGAGATGATACGTTGCCGGACACGCCGTCATGGAATGGATAAGGGAACAGAGGCTTTGGTTGAAAAACTGAAGCAGGAATATCATTATACGCCTGACCGGGCGGGAATGGAAGAGCTGATGTCGAAGGGGCAGACCGGGCGAACATTGTTTACGCTGGGCGGACGATCCTATACCGGAAAAGAGTTTGCCCGTTTTGCCGCGGCGCATCCTGAAGGCATACAACGCCAACTGAATGGATTTGTCATGAAATCGGTATTGGATTACGAAAACAATCACTTGGAACGGAAATATCCGGTTTTTCGTTTGTTGATGCAGAAGTACCGGGAGGATATGCTGTTCAATGAAATCAGTAACCGGGAAGTCTGGGGACGTAGCAAGACGGACGAGGCAGGCTTGAAGGGCTATTTTGAGGATCACCGTCAGAATTATCATTGGGAAGCACCCCGTTATAAGGGGATTGTATTGCATTGTACGTCCAAACGTGTGTCAAAGCAGGTACGCAAATTCTTGAAGGGGTTACCGGAAAATGAATGGCTGGATGCCATCCGGTTGACTTTTAATGCGGGAGATACTCCTAAAGTGCAGGCAGAACAGGGATTGTTTGCGCGTGGTGATAATGCGTATGTGGATGATTTGGTGTTCAAAGGCAAGGAACCGGCTCCGGTAATGTCATTCCCTTTTACTGCTGTTCTCGGCAAGAAAGTGAAAGGTCCGGAGGACTATCGTGAAGTGGGCGGACAGCTTGTTACCGATTATCAGAACTACCTGGAACAACGTTGGATAGCGAAATTACGTGCTGCCGGTAAGGTTGAAATTAACCAAGAGGTTTTAAAAACCGTTAATTATCACTGATGCAACCAATTAAAGCACTATCTTCGTACCTTAAAATAAAGTAAATATCAATTGGCGATGCGAACAACTTGCTTCCTGCTTTTCATAACTCTTCTCTGCACGGCGTGTAGCGAACGGCACGACCATAAGGGACAAACGCCGTTGGTGGAGCTGGATGGCAGTTTTCTGTACCGGGAAGATTTGCAGGCAGTGCTTCCTGCCGGGTTGTCAAAGGATGACAGTCTGTTGTTTGCAGAACACTATATCCGCAATTGGGTGGAGGATATGTTGCTGTATGACAAGGCGCAGAGTAATATTCCCAATAGTGGTGAGATCGATAGACTTGTGGAAAATTATCGCAAGGCATTGATAATGCATACCTACCAGCAGGCTCTCATACACCAGCAGCTATCAGAGGAGATTTCAGAACAGGACTTGACAGATTATTACGAAAAGAACCAGGCGCTTTTTAAAGTGGAGCGTCCGTTGATGAAAGGGTTGTTCATCAAGGTTCCTTTGACGGCGCCCCAGTTGGCTAATGTCCGGCGTTGGTACAAGACCGAAACGCAGGAGGCTGTGGAACATCTCGAAAAATACAGTTTGCAGAACGCGGTGAAATACGAGTATTTCTACGATAAATGGGTCACTGTATCGGAAGTTCTGGACCTGATGCCTTTGAAAGTGCCCGATGTGGATGACTATCTGGACAAGAACCGCCATGTGGAATTGAAAGATACGGCCTTTTGCTATTTCTTGAATGTGAGTGATTACCGCAGGATGGGAGAGGAGGAACCGTACGAGTTTGCCCGTACTCAAGTAAAAGACATGCTGCTGAATGTAAGGCAGGTGGAATTCATGAAGCAGGTAAAGGACGATTTATACCGGCGGGCTGTGAAAAGAGACAAGATTAAATATTATTAGTATAAGATACCAAGAATGAAAAAGTGCATGAACTTTAAGTTTGTAGTTTTATTTGCCTTGACGTTATTAGCCGGTTCTACCGTTTATGGACAAGACAACGTGATTGACGAGGTAGTTTGGGTAGTAGGCGACGAGGCTATATTGAAGTCCGAAGTAGAAGAGGCGCGTATGAGCGCTTTGTTCGATGGACGTAAGTTTGACCGTGACCCTTATTGTGTGATACCGGAAGAAATAGCTGTGCAGAAGTTGTTTCTCCATCAGGCGGCACTCGATAGTATTGAGGTTTCAGAAAATGAAGTTATCCAGCGTGTGGACTATATGACGAACATGTATATTGCCAATATCGGTTCACGCGAGAAGATGGAGGAGTATTTTAACAAGACTTCCAGTCAGATTCGGGAGACATTGCGTGAGAATGCCCGTGAAGGTCTGAAGGTACAGAAGATGCAGCAGAAGCTGGTAGGGGAAATAAAAGTCACTCCTGCTGAGGTGCGCCGCTATTTCAAGAATCGCCCTCAGGACAGTATTCCCTATATACCTACACAGGTAGAGGTGCAGATTATCACCCTGCAACCGAAGATTCCTTTGGAGGAGATTGAAGACGTGAAGAAGCGCCTGCGCGAATATACCGATCGCATCAATAAGGGGGAGAGTTTTTCCATGTTGGCGCGTATGTATTCGGAAGATCGCGGCTCGGCTATGCGTGGTGGCGAAATCGAATTCTCGGGACGTGGAATGTTGGATCCAGCTTATGCAAACGTAGCTTTCAATTTGCAGGATCCCAACAAAGTGTCGAAGATTGTAGAGTCTGAATACGGCTTTCATATCATCCAGTTGATCGAGAAACGCGGTGACCGTATCAAGACGCGTCACATCTTGTTGAAACCTCATGTGCCGGAGGAAGCACTGACGGCGGCCAATGCACGCCTGGACTCCATTGCCGATGATATCCGCAACAATAAGTTCAGTTTTGAGGAAGCGGCTTCCGTACTTTCACAGGATAAGGATACGCGTAATAATCACGGACTTCTGCCGAATCCCAACAACAATACTTCCAAGTTTGAGATGCAGGAACTGCCGCCCGAAATCGCAAAGGTTGTAGATAAGATGAAAGTCGGTGAGATTTCCGAGGCATTCACCATGATTCCGCAAAAAACCGGTAAAGAGGAATGCGTCATCGTGAAATTGAAAAGCCGTACCAACGGCCATAAGGCTACGATTGCCGACGACTATCAGAATCTGAAAGAAATTGTATTGGAAAAACGTCGTGATGAGGTGTTGGACAAGTGGATCCGTGAGAAACAAAAACACACTTACGTACGCATCAAGGACGAGTGGAAGAAAAACTGTACATTCAAGTATCCGGGCTGGGTTAAGGAATAACCTGGCGGGAGTTACATAGAATTTTGTATGCAAAAGAAAAATACAAGAATGAGTTTTCTGAACAGGCATAGGTACCTACTTGCGGGTATTCTATGCCTGTTTGGCATGTGTCTGCTGAGTGCCCAGGACAAGAAGGCAAATCCCGGGGCGCCGGGGAAAAAGGATTCGGTGGCGGTGGGGCAGCAGAAAGCCGATACGTCCGGAAAGAAAAAGACACGTGTTGACCTGCTGTATGCCGATGAGGCGCAGGCAGACAAACAATTACGTCCGGATGTACAGGTGCTGATCGGTTCGGTAAGGCTGAAGCATGACAGTATGTATATGTTCTGTGACAGTGCCCTGATTTATGAAAAGATCAATTCGGTGGAGGCCTTCGGCAACGTGCGTATGGAGCAAGGTGACACTTTGTTTATCTACGGTGATTACTTGTATTACGACGGTATGTCCCAATTGGCGATGTTGCGCGAGAATGTACGTATGATCAACCGCAACACGGTACTGACTACCGACAGTTTGAACTATGACCGTCTGTATAATTTGGGGTATTATTTTGAAGGCGGTATGCTGACGGACGAGGACAATGTATTGACTTCGGAATGGGGGGAATACAGTCCTACTACCAAGCTGGCGGTATTCAACCATGAGGTAAAGCTGGTCAATCCCCAGTTTGTGCTGACGTCGGATACGTTGAAGTACAGTACTGAATCGAAGATAGCTACCATATTAGGGCCTTCAGACATTGTGAGTGACAAGAATCATATCTATTCCGAACGTGGTGAGTACAATACCGCTACCGGGCAGGCTGAATTACTTGACCGTTCCGTATTGACCAACGAAGGCAAGAAGCTGACCGGCGACAGCCTTTTTTATGACCGTAACCTGGGATATGGCGAAGCTTTCAACGATGTCCGGATGAACGACACTGTCAACAGGAATATGCTGACAGGGGATTATTGCTTCTATAATGAACTTACCGGCAACGCTTTGGCAACCATACGTGCCGTGGCGATAGACTATTCGCAAGGCGACAGCCTCTTTATGCATGGTGATACCTTGCGGTTGGTTACTTACAATCTGAATACGGATTCCATGTATCGCGAAATGCGTGTCTATCATAAGGTACGTGCCTATCGGACGGATATTCAGGCTGTATGCGACTCATTGGTCTATAACTCAAAAGATTCCTGTATGACCATGTATTATGATCCCATCCTGTGGCATGGCAGCCAGCAATTGTTGGGTGAGGAGGTCAAGGTCTATATGAATGACAGCACTATCGACTGGGCACATATCATCAATCAGGCTTTGGCCGTGGAGCAGAAGGACAGCGTCCATTATAACCAGGTGACCGGCAAAGAGATGAAAGGTTTCTTTGTCGATGGAGATATGCGCCGGGTGGAAGTGAATGGAAATGTACTGGTGGTATTCTATCCGGTGGAGGAGAAAGACAGTTCCTTGATTATGATGGATTATACCGAAGGCAGTTTCCTGAAGATGCTTTTGAAAGACAGAAAGATGGAACAGGGCACGTTTGTCGGTAAGACCAATGGGGTAGCTTATCCCTTGGACCAGATTCCGGCAGATAAGTACAGGTTGCCTTCTTTTGTATGGTTTGACTATATCCGCCCGTCGAGCAAGGAAGATATCTTTAACTGGAGGGGCAAGAAAGCCGGTGAAGCCTTGCAGAAGAGCGACCGGAAACCTGTGGCTTCACCAAGGAATATGCATATAAAACGTAATAACAAGTAGCGCTATGGGAATGTTTACAATGCGGAAACCGCGTAGTTTTAATCACCGTTATATCTATGTGGATGAGCGGAAGGAAAAATTGGCGAAGATGGAGGAAAAAGCCAAGCGTGACCTGGGGATGTTGCCCGAAAAAGAATTCTCGCCCGAGGATATACGAGGCAAGTTCATAGAAGGAACTACTCACTTGAAGCGCCGCAAGGAGAGCGGACGCAGGCCGATGCACTTGGGAATAATTCTTGTGGTCATTGCTGTGCTGGCTTATCTGTGGTATGCTATCAGTAGCGGAATTATCTAATTCAAAATTCAAAACTTATCATGAGCGACATTATTCATTTGCTGCCCGATTCGGTTGCCAATCAGATTGCTGCCGGAGAGGTGATACAGCGTCCGGCATCTGTGATTAAGGAATTGGTTGAAAATGCAATTGATGCCGAGGCGCAGGAAATTCATGTTTTGGTTACTGACGCGGGGAAAACCTGCATTCAGGTGATTGATGACGGTAAGGGCATGTCGGAAACGGACGCCCGCCTTTCCTTTGAACGCCATGCTACTTCAAAGATACGCGAAGCTACTGATTTGTTCGCCTTACGTACGATGGGCTTTCGCGGAGAAGCCTTGGCCTCCATTGCGGCAGTGGCGGAGGTGGAGCTGAAGACACGTCCCGCCAATGAAGAATTGGGCACCCGTTTGCTGATTGCCGGTTCCAAAGTGGAGAGCCAGGAAGCTGTCTCTTGTCCCAAAGGAAGCAATTTCTCCGTGAAGAACCTGTTCTTCAATGTTCCTGCCCGCCGCAAGTTTCTGAAAGCAAACTCTACGGAGCTGAGCAATATCCTGAATGAGTTTGAACGTATTGCGCTGGTCCATCCCGAAGTAGCCTTTTATCTTTATAGCAATGATACGGAGCTGTTCAATCTTCCGGTAATGCCTTTGCGCCAGCGCATTATGGCGGTGTTTGGCAAGAAGTTGAACCAGCAGCTGCTTTCCGTGGAGGTGAACACCACTATGGTGAAGGTAACGGGCTTTGTTGCCAAACCGGAGACTGCCCGCAAGAAAGGTGCCCATCAATACTTTTTCGTCAACGGACGTTACATGCGGCATCCATACTTTCATAAAGCGGTGATGGATGCATACGAGCAGCTTGTACCGGTTGGCGAACAGGTTTCCTACTTCATTTATTTTGAGGTGGATCCTGCTAACATTGACGTGAATATACATCCTACAAAAACAGAAATAAAGTTTGAGAATGAGCAGGCCATCTGGCAGATTTTGTCTGCCGCGGTGAAAGAGACGCTGGGGCGTTTCAACGCTGTGCCTACCATTGACTTCGATACGGAGGACATGCCGGATATCCCGGCTTTTGAGCAGACTCGTCCGATAGAACCGCCGAAGGTGCACTATAACACGGATTTCAATCCTTTTAAAACCTCTTCGGCTTCCTCTTATGGAGGAGGTGGAAGTTACTCCCGCCCGAAGGTGGAATGGGAGGGGCTTTATTCCGGTGTTGAAAAAGCCAGCAAGTTGAATGGCCCCATGGAGGAAGAGCCTCCTGTAGAGGAGGCTTGGACCATTTCCGATACCTCCCAGGAAGTAGCTGATGAAGGCAGGGAACCTTATCTTGAGGAGGCGGGCCGGGCTACCGCTTCCCTTTATGGAAATGAGCCTGTCATGGAAATGGGAGCCCAGCATCTGCAATTCAAGGGACGTTTTATTCTCACTTCCGTCAAATCCGGTCTGATGCTGATTGACCAGCACCGTGCGCATATACGTGTACTGTTCGACCGTTATATAAGCCAGATCCGTCAGAAACAGGGAGTGTCGCAAGGTGTGCTGTTCCCTGAAATCGTGCAGTTGCCGGCCTCTGAAGTGGCTGTGCTGGAAAGTATTCTGGACGATTTGGCGGCAGTGGGGTTCGACCTTAGTCCGTTGGGAGGCGGCAGTTATGCCATCAATGGTATCCCTTCCGGCATAGAAGGATTGAATCCGGTAGATTTGATCCGGAACATGGTGCATACCGCCATGGAAAAGGGGAATGACGTAAAAGAGGAGATACAGACTATCCTTGCGTTGACGCTGGCACGTGCGGCAGCCATTGTTTACGGGCAGGTCTTGAGCAATGATGAGATGTCCAGCCTGGTAGATAACTTGTTTGCCTGCCCTTCTCCCAATTATACTCCGGACGGACGTACCGTGTTGACTACAATCAAGGAAGAGGATATTGAAAAGCTCTTCAGCAAGTAATTTCCCATCCTTTTTTTGACTCCTTCATGGCGGAATGTCAAAGCTCAAATTTTGAAAATATGAACTTGTAATTTGAGCATATTAAAAGACTAAAGAAAGGGTCGTATCATAACTCAATACAGAGTTTGATACGACCCTTGACACACCTTCCCACTTTTTTTTCTGTTTTCCGAACCTTTTAGTTTTGTTGGTGTTAATTAATCAGTTTGAATGATAAAGAATGAATTAACCACTTAACTATTTTAAGGTATATGAAAAAGATTCTAATGTTGCTGGCTTTGGCCGGCGTATCTTCTGTTGCTATGGCGCAGCAAAAGACAGAAGTTGTGGAGCAGATTGATGTTATCCAGGTCCAGGATAAATATCAAGTAGTCACTAATCCGTTCTGGAGTAACTGGTTCTTCTCCATTGGCGGTGGTGCGGAAGCCACATTTGGAGACAATGACAAAGCAGGAAGTTTCGGTAAGCGCATCAGCCCGACGCTGAATTTCGCGGTTGGCAAATGGTTTACTCCCGGACTGGGACTGCGTTTGCAGTACAGCGGCCTTCAGGCCAGAGGCTATACATACGATGCCGGTGCGGATTATGTAAGAGGAACTCAGATGAAGGACGGCTATTACAAGCAGCGTTTTGACTATATGAATCTTCACGGTGACGTGATGTTCAACCTGAATGCTCTTTTCGGAGGCTACAACCAGCACCGGGTCTATGAAATTATCCCATACGTGGGTGCCGGATTTACTCACAATTATACAAAGCCCCACCGCGAGGCGTTGTCCGTAAATGCAGGTATCATCAACCGCTTCCGTATTTCAAACGCGATGGATATCAATCTTGAATTGAGCGCTATGGGTGTTGAAGATAAGTTTGACGGCGAAGTCGGAGGTGATCACGGCTATGACGGTGTGCTGAGCGCTACAGTCGGTTTGACTTACCGTTTCCCTGCCCGCGGTTTCCGCCGTCCTATGCCGCAGTTGGTTTCCCAGGCGGAATTGGCCATCATGCAGGACCAACTGGCTGAACTGGGTGCTGCCAACCAACAGTTGCAGAACGCCTTGACTGCTGCTCAAAACCAGCCGGTAGAGGAAGTTGCCGAGACGGAAGTCATCCTTACCGATCCGGATATTGCACCGCGTACCGTATTCTTCAATATTGGTTCTGCTGAGGTTTCCGCACGCGAGGCTATGAATTTGTCTTATCTGGCAGACCAGATGAAGCAGTTCCCGAATGCCACTTATACTGTAAACGGTTATGCCGACTCTGCTACCGGAACGCCGGCATTCAATAAGGAATTGAGTTTGAAGCGTGCGCAGGCTGTAGTAGATGTATTGGTAAAACAATACGGTATCCCCGCCGACCGTTTGAAGGTTGACGCAAATGGTGGTGTCGATAAATTCGGCCAACCGATTCTGAATCGTGTGGTATTGGTGAAATCTGCCAATTAGGAGATAAGAGCTACGAGCTGCAAGAGTTACAAGCTACAAGGAGTTACGAGTTATAGAAATGAGAAGGGGCATGTGTCATAATAACGCATGCCCCTCATTTTTTGTAACCGGTAACTTGTAACCGGTAGCTCCTTGTAGCTTGTAACTATCCCCCTCCTTACTCTCCGCTGAATTTTCTCACCTGTTCGGCAATCAGCTCTTCGTCATCGAAATAGTTTATTTTCATAGCTTTCCTGACGTCGTCCAAAGTTGAGGCGGCGGCTTCCCTTGCAGTATCACAGCCTTTCTTCAACATATCGTAGATGGAAGGAATGTCCTTTTCAAATTCTTTGCGGCGGTTGCGGATGGGTTCCAGTGTCTCCTGCATGATTTCGTTGAGGAACTTTTTCACTTTCATGTCACCCAGGCCTCCACGTTGGTAGTGTGCTTTCAATTCGTCCAGATTCGGGTATTCGGGCAGATACAGTCCGAAGTGTTCCGGACGGCAGAAAGCGTCGAGGTAGGTAAATACGGTGTTACCTTCAATCTTTCCCGGATCTTGCACGCGCAGGTGGTCGGGGTCGGTGTACATGCTCTTAACTTTCTTCTGTACTTCGTCGGCTGTGTCCGAAAGATAGATGCAGTTGCCGAGGCTCTTGCTCATTTTGGCCTTACCGTCAGTTCCCGGCAGGCGCAGGCAGGCGGCGTTGTCCGGCAACAGGATTTCCGGTTCCACCAATGTTTCACCATATATATAGTTGAAGCGGCGTACTATTTCACGAGCCTGCTCAATCATCGGTTCCTGGTCTTCACCTACCGGGACGGTGGTTGCCCGGAAAGCGGTGATGTCCGCTGCCTGGCTGATGGGGTAAGTGAAGAAACCTACAGGGATGCTCGTCTCGAAGTTACGCATCTGAATTTCGGTCTTCACCGTCGGGTTACGTTGCAGGCGGCTGACGGTAACCAAGTCCATGTAATAGAACGTCAGTTCGCAGAGCTCCGGTATTTGTGACTGGATGAAGATGGTGCTCTTCGTCGGGTCCAGTCCGCAAGCCAAGTAGTCGAGAGCTACCTCGATAACGTTTTGGCGCACCTTTTCCGGATTCTCCATATTGTCGGTCAACGCTTGTGCGTCGGCGATGAAGACGAAAGTCTTGTCATACAATCCGGAATTCTGTAATTCAACTCTTCTGCGCAATGAACCTACATAGTGTCCTATGTGCAGTCGCCCGGTGGGGCGGTCACCCGTGAGGATAATCTTTTCTTTAGCCATATTCTTGTACTTTTTTAATTCTTTGTTTGTATAGCCGTTCTCGGCCATAATGGTTACAAAGGTAAGTTTTCTTGGGAGAATAAGCAAGTTTGTATAAGGTATTCATGAAATATACTTATAACCAGGCGTCTGCAAGGCTGCCCGACGCCTTGCGGGATGTCTGTTCTTGTCAGTCAGGGAAAGGAACGGCAAGGGTTGGATGATACCTTGTTTCCGTAAAGCGTTAGTTCACAGGTGTGAACACTTTGTTTGGTTTAAGGAAACAGAATGCTGTTTGTAGTTTAATGCTTTAGGTTGACTACTCCTTAATCTTACTTGTAAGGATGGTTGACGGAGTTAATACTTAGTTATAATATCAGTTGACTCTTTCAAGAGTTATTTGCTGAAGGTTGCCCTTAAAAAATATTATTCTGATTAATTTGCTCTTCTCATAAATAAGTCGTTACTTTGCACAAATTTTAAAGACAACTATGCAACCGCAGGAAATGAGACTTAATTATAACCTCCATTCGAATGAGTTCCATTCGGGAGTCATTAATTTCTCTTTTTCCGAAAACGATATTTTTAGTTCTTTGGTAATGCGTTAATCCTTTATTGGGGTAACGCATTTTTTTTGTGAAATAGCTACAACTCGTAGTTCGTAGCTTGTAACTTGTAACTCGTAACTTAATAGACAACAAGAGAATATGGAAAAGAATTTAAAGAAGGTGCTTGTCTTGGGTTCTGGTGCGCTCAAGATTGGTCAGGCCGGGGAGTTTGATTATTCCGGTTCGCAAGCGTTGAAGGCATTGCGTGAAGAAGGTATCAGTTCGGTATTGGTAAATCCGAACATTGCTACTATCCAGACATCGGAAGGTATTGCCGATAAAGTCTATTTCTTGCCGGTGACTCCTTATTTCGTGGAGGAAATCATTAAGAAAGAACAACCCGACGGCATCCTGCTGGCATTTGGCGGACAGACTGCCTTGAACTGTGGTACTGAACTTTATTTGAACGGAATTCTCCAGAAATATGGTGTGCGTGTATTGGGTACTTCGGTAGAGGCTATCATGTACACTGAAGACCGTGATCTCTTTGTGAAGAAATTGGACGAGATTCCAATGAAGACTCCGAAAAGTCATGCGGTCGAGAGCATGGAGGAAGCGCTGAAAGCCGCCCGTGAAATCGGTTATCCGGTAATGGTGCGTTCTGCATACGCTTTGGGCGGTCTGGGCAGCGGTATCTGTCCGGACGAAGATACATTCATTAAGTTGGCAGAGAGTTCTTTCACTTTCTCTAAGCAGATTCTGGTGGAAGAATCTCTGAAGGGTTGGAAAGAAATAGAATTCGAGGTAATCCGTGATGCCAACGACCACTGCTTTACGGTGGCAAGCATGGAGAATTTCGACCCGTTGGGCATCCATACAGGTGAGTCTATCGTAGTGGCTCCCACTTGCTCCTTGACCGACGGGCAAGTGAAGATGCTGCAGGAACTTTCTACGAAATGTATCCGCCATTTGGGCATCGTGGGTGAATGCAACATACAATATGCATTCAATGCCGAAACCAATGATTATCGTGTTATTGAGGTGAATGCCCGCCTGTCACGTTCCTCTGCATTGGCATCCAAGGCTACCGGTTTCCCGTTGGCGTTTGTGGCTGCCAAGATTGCACTGGGCTATACGCTCGACCAGATCGGTGAGATGGGAACTCCCAACTCTGCGTACGTCGCTCCGCAATTGGATTATCTGATTTGTAAGATCCCGCGTTGGGACTTGACGAAATTCGCGGGTGTCAGCCGTGAAATCGGTTCCAGCATGAAGTCTGTTGGTGAAATCATGTCTATCGGACGTACTTTTGAGGAGATTATCCAGAAGGGGCTGCGTATGATCGGACAAGGCATGCACGGTTTTGTAGGCAATGACGGTCTGGAATTCGATGATTTGGATTATGAATTGTCCCATCCTACCGACCTGCGTGTGTTTGCCATCGCTGAGGCCTTGGAGAAAGGGTATACTATTGACCGCATTTTCGAATTGACGAAGATCGACCCGTGGTTCCTCGGCAAACTGAAGAACATTGTTGACTACAAGCTGAAATTGTCTCAATATGATAAAGTGGAAGATATTCCGGCCGATGTGTTGCGTGAAGCGAAAGTTTTAGGTTTCTCTGACTTCCAGATTGCCCGTTTCGTGTTGAATCCGGCTGGCAACATGGAGAAAGAAAACCTGATGGTTCGTGCCCGCCGTAAGGAATTGGGCATCTTGCCGGCTGTGAAGCGCATCAATACGGTGGCTTCCGAACATCCGGAACTGACGAACTACCTTTATATGACATATGCGGTGCAGGGGTATGACGTGAACTACTACAAGAACGAGAAATCAGTGGTGGTATTGGGTTCGGGTGCCTACCGCATCGGTTCTTCCGTAGAGTTTGACTGGTGTTCGGTGAATGCCATTCAGACGGCCCGTAAGTTGGGTTATAAATCCATCATGATCAACTATAACCCGGAAACGGTTTCTACGGACTATGATATGTGCGACCGTCTTTACTTTGACGAACTTTCCTTCGAGCGTGTGCTTGATGTGATAGACCTGGAACAGCCGCGTGGTGTCATTGTGTCTGTAGGCGGACAGATTCCGAACAATCTGGCAATGAAACTCTACCGCCAGTCTGTTCCTGTCCTGGGAACTTCACCGATTTCTATTGACCGTGCCGAGAACCGTAACAAGTTCTCTGCCATGCTTGACCAACTGGGCATTGACCAGCCGGCTTGGCAGGAACTTACCAGTCTGGAAGATGTAAAAGGCTTCGTGGAGAAGGTGGGGTATCCGGTACTGGTCCGTCCGTCGTACGTGCTTTCCGGTGCTGCGATGAATGTATGCTATGACGAAGAAGAGCTGGAGAACTTTTTGAAGATGGCTGCCGAGGTGTCCAAGGAATATCCGGTGGTGGTATCCCAGTTCTTGCAGAATACGAAGGAAATAGAATTCGACGCTGTTGCCCAGAACGGTGAAGTGGTGGAATACGCCATCTCCGAGCATGTGGAATTTGCCGGTGTGCATTCCGGTGACGCCACGCTGGTGTTCCCGGCGCAGAAGATTTACTTTGCCACGGCGCGTCGTATCAAGAAAATCAGTCGCCAGATAGCCAAAGAACTCAATATCTCCGGTCCTTTCAATATCCAGTTCCTGGCCCGCAACAATGAGGTGAAGGTCATCGAGTGTAACCTCCGCGCTTCACGCAGCTTCCCGTTCGTGTCGAAGGTGCTGAAACGTAATTTCATTGAAACGGCTACTCGCATCATGCTGGATGCCCCTTATACGCGTCCGGACAAGTCTGCGTTTGATATCGACTGGATTGGCGTGAAGGCTTCCCAGTTCTCTTTCTCCCGTTTGCACAAGGCAGACCCGGTATTGGGCGTAGATATGTCATCTACCGGTGAAGTGGGATGTATCGGCGACGACTTCTCCGAAGCGTTGCTGAATGCCATGATAGCTACCGGTTTCTCTATCCCTCAAAAGGGTGTAATGTTCTCTTCGGGTGCCATGAAGTCGAAGGTTGATTTGCTGGATGCCAGCCGTATGCTTTTTGCCAAAGGCTATAAGATTTACGCTACGGCAGGTACGGCGGCCTTCTTGAATGCGCATGGAGTGACTACCGAAGCTGTCTATTGGCCGGATGAGCGTGCGGATGCCGAGAACAATGTGATGAAGATGATCGCGGAACATAAGTTTGACCTGATTGTGAATATTCCGAAGAACCATACGAAGCGTGAGCTGACCAATGGTTACAAGATTCGCCGCGGGGCTATTGACCACAATATTCCGTTGATTACAAACGCCCGCCTGGCGGGTGCTTTCATCGAAGCATTCTGTGAAATGAAGCTTGAGGATATCCAGATCAAGAGCTGGCAGGAATATAAGTAATATAAGTCGTTCAGGAAACGATTGCGGGAGCGGGTTGCCGAAAGGTTGCTCGCTCTTTTGTTATATCAGGTTTAAATGTTTATCTTTGTTTGGCTTGCTGGATAAGAATTTGGCTTGTTGAATAAGGATTTGTCTTACTGGATAAAAAAGAAACTTTATGAATGAGGTTGAAAAAATGCGGAGTTCCCGGTTGGCGGATATGTCTGCTCCGGAGATACAGGTGAAGTTTGAGCATGCCAAGAGGTTGTTGGCGAAAATGCGTGTATTGAGTACCTATGATGAGGAGTACCGGAGTTTATTGGAAGAACTGGTTCCGGGGATTCCCGCGACATCCGTTATTTGTCCGCCCTTTCATTGCGACCATGGAGACGGGATACGTTTGGGCGGGCATGTTTTTGTCAATGCAAACTGCACTTTTTTGGACGGGGGATATATAACGATAGGCGCGCATACATTGATCGGCCCCTGTGTGCAAATTTATACCCCTCACCATCCGATGGACTATCTGGAACGCCGGACGGAAAAAGAATATGCCTATCCGGTAACGATAGGGGAGGATTGCTGGATTGGCGGAGGAGCTGTCATCTGTCCCGGAGTGACGATTGGCGACCGTTGCGTAATCGGCGCGGGCAGTGTGGTTACTAAAGATATTCCGTCCGATAGTGTGGCCGTCGGCAATCCTGCAAAAGTGATCCGAAAAAATATTGCAAAAAATATAGAAGTCTAATTGCTTGAAAAACAGTGTGTATTGAAGTTTGATGAAAAAAAGATTAGAAAATAATACGCAAAAGTTTTGGTAATGTCAAAATAAGCTGTACCTTTGCATCGCTTTTGAAACGGAAGTGTAAGGGCGTTTAGCTCAGCTGGTTCAGAGCATCTGCCTTACAAGCAGAGGGTCGGCGGTTCGAATCCGTCAACGCCCACACTAAAAACGAAACACTTCCGGCTCATTAACAAGGGCGTTTAGCTCAGCTGGTTCAGAGCATCTGCCTTACAAGCAGAGGGTCGGCGGTTCGAATCCGTCAACGCCCACGTTTAGAACATTTTTATTTGTTTGGTCTCGCAAGTAAATGCGGGACCTTTTTTTATCCGTTAACTTCCTTTTCTTAATTTCTTTTCCCTTTATGCCTTGTTACTCAGAAAAAAGCAGTAATTTTGCAGCCTGATAATTATCAAAATACGACGTATGAAACTTGATTTACTTACCGCAATCTCTCCGATTGACGGTCGATACAGAGGTAAAGCCGAAGCTTTGGCTGCCTATTTTTCGGAATTTGCACTGATAAAGTACCGCGTACAAGTTGAAGTGGAATATTTCATAACCTTGTGTGAATTGCCTTTGCCTCAGTTGAAAGGGGTGGACAAGGGTGTGTTCGAAACCTTGAGAAACATCTACCGTAACTTCTCCGAAGCCGACGCACAGCGTATCAAAGACATTGAAAGCGTGACGAATCATGATGTGAAGGCTGTAGAATACTTTTTGAAAGAAGAATTTGACAAGTTGGGCGGAATGGACGATTATAAAGAGTTCATTCATTTCGGACTGACTTCCCAGGATATTAACAATACCTCCGTTCCTTTGTCTATAAAAGAAGCTTTGGAACAGGTGTATTATCCCCAGATTGAGGAACTGATTGCGCAGCTTCGCACATATGCCGAAGAATGGGCAAACATACCGATGCTTGCTAAAACGCATGGGCAACCGGCTTCTCCGACTCGTCTGGGCAAAGAGGTGATGGTGTTTGTTTACCGTTTGGAACGCCAGCTGGCTAACTTGAAGGCTTGTCCGGTGACTGCAAAGTTCGGTGGCGCTACCGGTAACTATAATGCCCATCACGTTGCATATCCTGAATATGACTGGAAGGCGTTCGGCAACAAGTTCGTGGCTGAAAAGTTGGGACTGGAGCGTGAGGAATATACTACCCAGATTTCAAATTACGATAATCTGTCCGCCATCTTTGATGCAATGAAGCGCATCAATACGGTTATGATTGACATGAACCGTGATTTCTGGCAATATATTTCCATGGAATACTTCAAGCAGAAGATCAAGGCCGGTGAAGTGGGTTCCAGCGCGATGCCGCATAAGGTGAATCCGATTGACTTTGAGAATGCTGAGGGCAATTTGGGGATGGCAAGCGCAATATTGGAGCATCTGGCCGTGAAGTTGCCGGTGTCCCGCTTGCAACGTGACTTGACGGATTCTACCGTGCTGCGTAATGTCGGTGTGCCTTTCGGACATATCATTATCGCAGTTCAAAGCTCGCTGAAGGGGTTGCGCAAGCTGTTGCTGAACGAACCTGCCATCTATCGCGATTTGGATAATTGCTGGAGTGTGGTGGCCGAGGCCATTCAGACTGTTTTGCGTCGGGAGGCTTATCCGCATCCATACGAGGCATTGAAGGCGTTGACTCGTACTAATCAGGCTATTACAGAGGCTTCTATCAAGGAGTTTATAGAAGAATTGAATGTTAGTGAAGAGATAAAGAATGAATTGCGTGTGATTACTCCCCATACATATACGGGAATTTAAGCAACATGAAGGAGCCGGAGTGGATTCACAACCTTTTGATCCGGTAATTGTTTATAGACTACAATAAATTTAAGGTATAAGTGAGAAAATGAATGACCGTGAGGTCAGTAGGTTTAATTTTATTCGAATAAAACAATGAGTACAGAAAACGAAACTTGGCGTGATGCTTCTTCCTCAGAGGAGAACTCGGGTGCCGGCCGTGATGGTAACCAGTTTAACAGAGAAGGGGGCTACAGCCGCCCGGCTTACAATCGTGAAAACAGCGATCGTCCTTATCGTCCGCGTTATAACAGTGAAAGCGGTGATCGTCCGCAGCGGCCTTATAATAGTGACCGCCCTTACCGCCCGCGTTTCAATCCTAATGCTGAAGGCGGTGAACGTCCGCAACGTCCTTATAACAGCGACCGTTCATACGGTAGCGGTGACCGCCCTTACCGTCCGCGCTACAATAGTGAGAATGGCGGCGAACGTCCGCAACGTCCTTACGGAAATAATGCAGGGGGTGACCGTCCTTACCGTCCGCGCTATAACAGTGAAAGCGGTGATCGTCCGCAGCGTCCTTACAATAGTGACCGTCCGCAGCGTCCTTATAATAGTGATCGTCCGCAACGTCCTTATAATAATGATCGTTCGTATGGCAGCAGTGACCGCCCTTATCGTCCGCGCTACAATAGCGAGAACAACGGCGACCGTCCGCAACGTCCCTACGGAAATAATGCAGGAGGCGACCGTCCTTATCGTCCGCGCTATGACTCAAATGCCGGAGGAAGACCCGGCGGGTATGGCAGCAGAGATAGCTATAGCCGTCCGATTCGCCGTTCTGCCGATTATGACCCCAATGCCAAATACAGTAAGAAAAAGCAGATTGAGTATAAAGAGCAGTTTGTGGATCCGAACGACCCGATCCGTTTGAATAAATTTCTGGCTAATGCAGGTGTTTGCTCACGTCGTGAGGCTGATGAGTTTATCACGGCAGGAGTGGTATCGGTGAATGGAGAAGTGGTGACGGAATTGGGAACCAAGATCAAGCGTGGTGATGAAGTGAAGTTCCACGACCAGGCGGTCAGCATTGAACGTAAGATTTACGTTTTGCTGAACAAGCCGAAAGATACTGTGACAACTTCTGATGATCCGCAGGCGCGTCGTACCGTAATGGATTTGGTGAAAGGAGCTTGCAGTGAACGTATCTATCCTGTAGGTCGTCTGGACCGTAATACCACCGGTGTGTTGTTACTGACGAATGATGGCGATTTGGCTTCCAAATTGACGCATCCCAAGTATCTGAAGAAAAAAATCTATCACGTACACTTGGACAAGAATCTGACGAAAGCCGATATGGAACAGATTGCCGCCGGTATCCAGCTGGATGACGGTGAGATTCATGCGGATGCTATCAGCTATACGGATGATTTCAAGAAAGATGATGTAGGCATTGAAATTCACTCCGGCAAAAACCGTATCGTACGCCGTATCTTTGAATCGTTGGGATATAAGGTTGTAAAACTGGACCGTGTGTTCTTTGCCGGTTTAACCAAGAAAGGCCTGCGTCGCGGTGAATGGCGGTACCTCACGGAACAGGAGGTGAACTTCCTGCGCATGGGATCTTTTGAGTAATATATAATATAAGGTATAATAACTGTTTTATGGAAAAGATTAGTAGAACAAAGATTGTTGACCTGTTGAAGCGTGAGGATTTTGGCGCTATGGTCAACGTGAAAGGCTGGGTTCGTACCCGCAGAGGTAGTAAGCAAGTAAACTTTATTGCGCTGAATGACGGTTCTACAATAAATAATGTGCAGGTTGTAGTGGATTTGGGTAACTTCGACGAAGAAATGTTGAAGGACATCACTACCGGTGCTTGTCTGAGTGTGAACGGTATATTGACCGAATCTGTGGGTTCCGGTCAGAAAGCTGAGGTGCAGGCTCGGGAAATAGAGGTGCTGGGTACCTGTGACAATACATACCCGTTGCAGAAGAAGGGGCATTCCATGGAGTTCTTGCGTGAGATAGCTCACCTGCGTCCCCGTACGAATACATTCGGCGCCGTGTTCCGTATTCGTCATAACATGGCGATAGCTATTCACAAATTCTTCCATGACAGAGGCTTCTTCTATTTTCATACGCCTATCATTACCGGCTCGGACTGTGAAGGTGCCGGACAGATGTTCCAGGTGACTACGAAGAACCTGTATGATTTGAAGAAGGACGAGAATGGTTCTATCATTTATGATGACGACTTTTTCGGAAAACAGGCAAGCCTGACGGTTTCCGGTCAGTTGGAAGGCGAACTTGCGGCCACCGCATTGGGAGCCATCTATACATTCGGTCCTACGTTCCGTGCGGAAAATTCCAATACTCCCCGCCACTTGGCAGAGTTCTGGATGGTTGAGCCGGAGGTTGCATTCAATGACATTACGGACAACATGGATTTGGCTGAAGATTTCATCAAATATTGTGTGCAGTGGGCATTGGACAACTGTGCCGATGACGTGAAGTTCCTCAATGACATGTTCGACAAAGGCTTGATTGAGCGCCTGCAAGGGGTGTTGAAAGAAAGTTTTGTCCGTCTTCCTTATACGGAAGGTATCCGGATTCTGGAAGAGGCGGTTGCCAAAGGTCATAAGTTTGAATTCCCGGTATATTGGGGCGTTGATTTGGCTTCTGAACACGAACGTTATTTGGTAGAAGAACATTTCAAACGTCCGGTCATCTTGACTGATTATCCGAAGGAGATCAAGGCATTCTATATGAAGCAGAATGAAGACGGCAAGACGGTTCGTGCCATGGACGTATTGTTCCCGAAGATCGGTGAAATCATCGGTGGCTCTGAACGCGAAGCGGATTACGGCAAGCTGATGACACGTATCGAAGAACTCCACATCCCGATGAAGGATATGTGGTGGTATCTTGATACACGTAAATTCGGTACCTGCCCTCACTCCGGTTTCGGTCTGGGCTTTGAACGTCTCTTGCTGTTCGTTACCGGTATGACAAATATCCGTGACGTGATACCGTTCCCGCGTACTCCGCGTAACGCTGAATTCTAATTCTTCCGGAACAGAGCATAAGTCAGATAATGAAGTCCGCGCAAACTTTACGTTGTGCGGACTTTTTTTATGTCTGGAGTGTTATAATCCCGAAATAAATCTTTATATTTGTATCATACCGGAACGACATAACGTTAACCAATATCATACGAATATGAAAAGGAAGTATTTCTTTACCATGCTGGCGGCGGTGCTGCTTGCGGTAACAGGAGCGAAGGCGCAGGAGAACGCCAGGTTTAAACCTGCGAATCTGGTGGGTATCTGGCAGTTATGTCATTATGTGTCCGAAATTCCGGATGTTCCGGGAATGTTGAGGCCCAGTAATACATTCAAGGTATTAAGTGATGACGGGCGTATTGTCAATTTTACGATTATTCCCGGCTCGGACGCTATCATCACGGGCTACGGCACTTATGAACAGCTGACAGACAACTCCTATAAGGAAAGTATCGAGAAGAATATCCATTTGCCCATGTTGGACCATAAGGATAATGTACTGGAATTCGAAATGGGTGAGGATGGGGTGATGTACCTGAAGTATTTCATTTCGAAAGATTTGAATGGGAACGAACTGAATACCTGGTTTCATGAAACCTGGAAGCGGGTGAGTATGCCTGACAAGTTCCCTGAAGATATCGTCAGATGACGGAATTTGTTTATCCCTTCCGCCTGCTTGAAAAGTTCTGTAAGAGGAGCATTGCATGCGGAAGGCCGGTTGGGGAGTTATCCTCCGGGGAAGTTGAAACAAGCCCCGCAGGATAACTTTTTTTGTTGTATATCAGCCGTATGGCTTTCTAAAAAAAAGTAGAAAACGTTTGCCAGTTTTAAGAAAATCCGTACCTTTGCAAGCCGATTATTATCTCATAAGGATAAGCATTTAATTCATAGCGAGTTAATCTCCCTTTGTCCGAGGCGGTTAATTCGTGGTGAAGCAAATATTTAGTAGTAACATTTAAAAAACAATTAAGAGTGGATACTTTAAGTTACAAGACCATTTCTGCAAACAAAGCTACAGTGACTAAAGAATGGGTCATTGTTGACGCTACAGACCAAGTATTGGGTCGTCTGGGCGCAAAAGTTGCGAAACTGTTGAGAGGAAAGTATAAACCAAACTTTACTCCTCACGTAGATTGTGGCGATAATGTGATCATTATCAACGCCGACAAAGTAAAATTAACCGGTAACAAGTGGAATGACAAGGTATATTTGTCATATACAGGTTATCCCGGCGGTCAGAGAGAAATTACTCCTGCTCGTTTGCAGGCGAAACCGAACGGTGATGACAAGTTGCTGAGAAAAGTAGTAAAGGGTATGTTGCCTAAGAATAAACTGGGTGCTCAATTGCTGAGCAATATGTACGTTTATGCAGGCAGCGAGCACAAACATGAAGCTCAAAGCCCGAAAATGATTGATATTAACGCACTTAAATAAGAGATAATGGAAGTAGTAAATGCATTAGGCAGACGTAAAAGTGCAATTGCACGTATTTTCGTAAGCGAAGGTACTGGAAAGATTACTATTAACAAGAGAGACCTCGCAGAGTACTTTCCATCAAGCATTCTCCAGTATGTAGTAAAACAACCGTTGAACAAACTGGGTGTAGCTGAAAAGTATGACATCAAAGTGAACCTCTGCGGTGGTGGTTTTACAGGTCAGTCTCAGGCTTTGCGTTTGGCAATTGCCCGTGCACTGGTGAAGATCAATGCTGAGGACAAGGCTGCTCTTCGTGTTGAAGGCTTCATGACTCGTGATCCTCGTTCTGTTGAACGTAAGAAACCGGGACAACCGAAAGCACGTCGTAGATTCCAGTTCAGTAAACGTTAAGAGTTGGAGAACGGTTGGGGCGGACAAGTTGCTTAATTCTCGACTTTCACCTCTCAACTCTCAACTGAAAAAGCGTTTAGTATCTAAACTACCGGGACTCTTTGTTTGGACAGACTACCCGGCGGTTGGTTTAGAAAAAACAAAAAAGAAAGTAAACGATTTAAAGATTAAAACAAAATGTCAAGAACTAATTTTGATACATTATTGGAAGCCGGTTGCCACTTCGGTCACTTGAAAAGAAAGTGGAACCCTGCAATGGCTCCTTATATCTTCATGGAGCGCAATGGTATTCATATCATTGACCTCAACAAGACGGTTGCTAAAATTGACGAAGCTGCTGAAGCTTTGAAGCAAATCGCTAAATCAGGAAAGAAAGTCCTGTTTGTTGCTACTAAAAAACAAGCTAAGCAGGTGGTTGCCGACAAGGCTGCATCTGTAAATATGCCTTATGTAATCGAGCGCTGGCCGGGTGGTATGTTGACTAACTTCCCGACAATCCGTAAGGCAGTGAAGAAGATGGCTACTATCGATAAACTGACTAACGATGGTACTTATTCTAACCTCTCCAAGAGAGAAATTCTGCAGATCTCTCGTCAACGTGCCAAGTTGGACAAGACTTTGGGCTCTATCGCTGACCTGACTCGTCTGCCTTCTGCTTTGTTCGTAATCGACGTAATGAAAGAAAACATTGCAGTTCGTGAAGCTAATCGTTTGGGTATCCCTGTGTTCGGTATCGTTGATACGAACTCTGATCCTTCAAACATCGACTTCGTTATTCCGGCAAATGACGATGCTACTAAATCAATAGAAGTTATTCTTGATGCTTGCTGCGCTGCTATGCAGGAAGGTCTGGAAGAACGTAAGGCTGAAAAGGTGGATATGGAAGCTGCCGGTGAAGCTGCTGCTAACAAGGGCAAGAAAAAAACTGCGAAAGCAAGACTCGACAAGTCTGACGAGGAAGCAATCAATGCTGCCAAGGCTGCTGCTTTCATCAAGGAAGACGAAGAGGCTTAATCATAGAAGTAGTCAAGTAGTAGGTAGTTAAGTAGTAAGTAGAAAATGTTCTGCTTACATAAGTTAGCAAATAGAGTATCTTCTACTTACTACTTAACTACCACTACTTGCTACTTTTTTTATTATAAACATTAAAACAATAAAGATATTATGGCTGTAAGTATGGCTGATATAACCAAGCTCCGCAAAATGACCGGTGCTGGTATGATGGATTGCAAGAACGCATTGACCGAGGCAGAAGGTGATTTCGACAAGGCAATGGAAATTATCCGTAAGAAGGGACAGGCTGTAGCTGCCAAGCGTTCAGACCGCGAAGCTTCCGAAGGTTGTGTTTTGGCTAAGACTACCGGTGACTTTGCCGTTATCATCGCTTTGAAGTGTGAAACTGACTTTGTTGCCCAGAATGCCGACTTCGTAAAATTGACTCAGGATATTCTTGACCTTGCTGTTGCCAACAAGTGCAAGACTTTGGATGAGGTGAAAGCATTGCCGATGGGTAACGGTACTGTGCAGGATGCAGTAACCGACCGCAGCGGTATTACAGGTGAGAAAATGGAACTCGACGGTTATATGACTGTAGAAGGTGCAGCTACCGTTGTTTACAATCACATGAACAGAAACGGTCTTTGTACGATCGTTGCCTTCAACAAGAATGTGGACGAGCAATTGGCTAAGCAAGTAGCTATGCAGATTGCTGCTATGAATCCTATCGCTGTTGATGAAGACGGTGTTTCTGAAGAAATCAAGCAGAAAGAAATCGAAGTTGCTATCGATAAGACAAAAGCTGAACAAGTGCAGAAGGCTGTAGAAGCTGCTCTGAAGAAAGCAGGTATCAATCCGGCTCACGTGGACAGCGAAGACCACATGGAAAGCAACATGGCCAAGGGATGGATTACAGCCGAGGATGTAGCCAAAGCAAAAGAAATCATTGCTACGGTTTCTGCTGAGAAGGCTGCTCATCTGCCCGAACAAATGATTCAGAACATTGCTAAGGGTCGTCTGGGTAAATTCTTGAAGGAGGTTTGCCTGTTGAACCAGGAAGATATCATGGATGCCAAGAAGACGGTAAGAGAAGCGTTGAAGGAAGCTGATCCTGAATTGAAGGTGGTTGACTTCAAGCGTTTCACTTTGCGCGCTGAATAATTCTATTTCGATTAGAATACGAAAACGGTCGCACGGGACATCCGTAGCGACCGTTTTTTTATGCTGTTTTATTCTCTCGAAACGCATCATCTGTTGAGGGCAAACGCATCATCTGTTTCCTCCTGACAGATCATCTGTTTGACCCAAACGCATCATCTGTTTTGAAGTGGTAATTTTATCCCACCGGTTTGGTCTGAGTATAGCCTTCTTTCTTCAATAATTCCAGCACTTTCTGTTTGAAATCACCTTGTACGATGATTTCTCCATCTTTGGCACTTCCACCTACACCGCATTTGCTTTTCAGCAGTTTGCCCAATTCCTTCATATCGCTATCGGTACCGACAAACCCGGTGATTAAGGTCACTACTTTGCCGCCCCGGTTTTTTCTGTCCAGTTGTACGCGGAGGCGTTGCTGGGCAGCTGGAAGGGTGGTTTGCTCTTCATCGTCTTCCATTTCGTAGTTATAGTCGGGGTTTGTAGAATAGACTACATTCAATCTTTCTTTCCAATCATTATTTTTCATATCAGTTCTGTATTATCCGAATCAAAAGTACTATTTTGTATGGAATCTTGCAATCTTTTCCTGTATAGTTTGCTGCCGTGGTGCCTGCTTTGATGTAACACTTTTGTAGAAATTATGTTAACTTTGCTTTGTATGGCTCTTATTTTGCGGAAAAAGATGTATTTTTGTCAATCCGTAATCTAAAGGAATGAAGAGATGACCGCGAACCGAGCAATTCAACAAAAGGATAGCATGAAAGTGCCGGAGCCTACTTTGCGCAGGTTGCCGTGGTACTTGTCGAATGTGAAGTTGCTGAGGCAAAAGGGCGAACGCTTCGTCTCCTCTACTCAGATTTCTAAGGAAATCAATATAGATGCCTCCCAGATAGCGAAGGATTTGTCGTATGTGAATATCTCGGGGCGTACACGCGTGGGGTATGAAGTGGATACGCTGATAGCTGTTTTGGAGGATTTTCTGGGGTTTACCAATATACATAAGGCTTTTCTTTTCGGAGTTGGAAGCCTGGGCGGTGCTTTGTTGCGCGACTCGGGTCTGAGTCATTTCGGGTTGGAAATAGTGGCTGCTTTTGATGTGAACCCCGGTTTGGTAGGAACAATGCTGAACGGAATCCCCATTTACCACTCGGATGAGTTTGAACAGAAGATGAAGGAATATGATGTCAATATCGGCGTGCTGACTGTCCCCATTGAAATAGCGCAGCAGATTACGGATGCTATGGTTGCAGGAGGCATTAAGGCTGTATGGAACTTTACTCCGTTCCGTATCCGGGTGCCGGAAGATATCGTTGTCCAGAACACTTCCTTGTACGCCCATTTGGCTGTCATGTTTAACCGGTTGAATTTTAACGAAATCAAGTAAATGAAGATTATAGCTGTAGGAATGAACTATGCCCGGCACAATCAGGAACTGGGGCATGCGATAGTAAACAAGGAGCCGGTCATCTTCATGAAGCCCGATTCTGCCATATTGAAAGATGGAAAGCCATTTTTCGTTCCCGATTTTTCGGAAGAGGTGCATTATGAGACGGAAGTGGTGGTACGTATCTGCCGTTTGGGGAAAAATATTGCCCCGCGGTTTGCACACCGTTATTATGATGCGGTAACCGTGGGCATTGATTTCACGGCGCGCGACCTTCAACGTAAATTTCGTGAAGCAGGTAATCCGTGGGAACTATGCAAGGGTTTTGACAATTCCGCAGCTATTGGCGCGTTTGTTCCTTTGGAGCAGGCGGGAGGCGATGTGCAGAACCTTGATTTTCGTCTGACAATAGATAACAAGGAGGTACAGCACGGCAATACCTCGGATATGCTGTTCCGGGTAGATGATATCATAGCGTATGTCAGCCGCTTCATGACACTGAAAATAGGTGATTTGTTGTTTACGGGTACCCCGGCCGGTGTAGGGCCTGTCAGTATAGGCCAGCATTTACAAGGTTATCTTGGAGAAGATAAACTGCTGGATTTTCATATCCGTTAGAAGGTGTTGATTTATATTCGTTTGTTTCATTGTATCTCATTTAGTCGAATCATTCTTATAAGTTTTGTACGCTGATGCCCGATTATGCGTTTTTTGACAAACTGCGGGATGCTTATCGTCGGTTGGCCTGTCAATACAAGGATTCTGCACTCTGCGTTTGAAATGTATGGGTTCACAAGATATCAGTTGGCATTGGGCGATAGCTTCTTTAGGAAAAAAATCTGATGTAAACCGTGCAATTTGTGTTTTCTCCTTTTCTGGTATCTGTTTTTTCCGTATTTTCGTGTCATTTAAAAGAAGTGATTATATGAAGATACGTGTAGGTTTTGGTTTTGATGTCCACCAGTTGGTGACAGGTCGTGAGCTTTGGTTGGGGGGTATCCGTCTGGAGCATGAGAAGGGATTGTTGGGGCATTCGGATGCAGATGTGCTTGTTCATGCCCTTTGTGATGCATTGCTGGGGGCGGCGAATATGCGGGATATAGGTTACCATTTTCCCGATACTGCCGGTGAGTTCAAGAATATCGACAGCAAAATTTTATTGAAGAAGACTGTGGAACTGATAGCGGCTAAAGGTTATTCTGTCGGTAATGTTGATGCCACTATCTGCGCTGAGCGTCCCAAACTGAAAGCGCGTATTCCCGAAATGCAGCAGGTCTTGGCTGTTGTGATGGGAATAGATGAGGATGATGTCTCTATCAAAGCCACTACTACAGAGAAACTTGGTTTTACGGGGCGCGAAGAAGGTATCTCCGCCTATGCCACTGTACTGATTGTTAAGGAATAATCATATTGGTTTTCTATAAAATGTCCTAATCTATAATTAACCTCAGAAATTAAAATGAAGAAGATCTCTTTAACCCTTTGCCTGGTATTCTTGTCTGTTTTGTTCTGTCAGGCACAAGTTGCACCTTTAAAGTTCAATAAGAACGGAGAATTTAAAATAGTGCAGTTTACCGATGTTCATTTTAAATACGGAAATCCTGCTTCCGATATTGCTTTGAAGCGCATCAATGAAGTGCTTGATGCGGAGCGTCCCGATTTGGTTGTCTTTACAGGGGATATTGTATATGCCGCGCCTGCTGATACGGCTATGCGTGCGGTATTGTCCTGCGCTTCTTCCCGTAAGATTCCTTTTGTGGTAACCTTTGGCAATCATGACAATGAACAGGGTAAGACGCGTGCCGAACTGTATGATGTGATTCGCTCCATGCCTTATAATATTCAACCGGACCGCGGGGCGGTAGAGTCTCCTGACTATGTTCTTGCCCTGAAGTCTTCGGATGGCAAGAAGGATGCGGCTTTGCTTTATTGTCTGGATTCCCATTCGTACTCAAAATTGCCGGATGTGAAAGGCTATGACTGGCTTACATTTGATCAGGTGAACTGGTATCGTGGACAAAGTGCCGCTTATACGGCACGAAATGGTGGAAAACCTTTGCCTGCGTTGGCTTTTTTCCATATCCCTCTGCCGGAATACAATGAAGCTGCTGCGGATGAAAATGCCATATTGATAGGAACTCGCATGGAGAAAGCTTGTGCCGCTGCTGTTAATACAGGGATGTTTGCGGCCATGAAAGAAGCCGGAGATGTAATGGGTACCTTTGTGGGACATGACCATGATAATGATTATGCCGTGATGTGGAAAGGTCTTTTGTTGGCTTATGGCCGTTTTACCGGTGGAAATACTGAATATAACCATTTGTCAAATGGTGCGCGTGTTATTTTGATGAAAGAAGGTGCGCGTACGTTTACTACCTGGATTCACTTGAAAGGTGGCGAGATTATTGATAAGACTGTTTATCCGGATAGCTATGTGAAGGATGATTGGCGCAAGCGTCCCTTGCAAGTTGAATAAAGAAAGTATAATCCGCCGTTTGTGGAAGGTCTGTCTGGTATGACAGATGCTGGTTTGTAGTATGTTTCGTCTATGTTTTTTTTGCATAAAAACGTCCGGATGCTTTGTCTTATAAGATCCGGACGTTCTTTGTATTGTAGATTGGGGGATTACAGGTAAGTCTTATTCTTTCTGCTCTTGGGAAGTAATGTGCTTGCCGTTGACTTCTATATTGTCAAGAGTCAGATTGACAACATTGTCCATCTGTATGGCTTTCGGAGCCTTTTTAACTTTGATATTCCTCAGTGTGATATTGTACAGTTTAGCTTCTGGCAGGCCATTGGCCATCAATGCCACACTATCTACCCGGTTGCAGTTGACGTCTTCTATGCAGATATTACGGAAAAGGGTAGGATGGTTTCCACCGCGGTATCCATGATAGTTTGTGCGGAAATTGACAACTCCCCATAAGCATACGTCAGCCTCGATACGACGCATGTTCAAGTTTTCGAAATAACCACCTCTGTCCAGATTGGACTTGAAATAAATACCGTTCCGGCAACTGTCGATTTTGCAGTCTTCTATGTAGACATTCCGTACTCCACCGGACATTTCACTACCGATCGTGATAGCCCAACGAGCAAAATGGCAGTTACGGATAATTACATTTTCTGTAGCTTGCCCGATACGCCATCCGTCTTGGTCACGTCCGGACTTGATGGCTATTCCGTCATCGCCCACATTGAAGTCCATGTTCTCTATAAGTACGTTCGTGCAAGACTCTGGATCGCATCCGTCGTTGTTGTAGTTGTTGCTGTCAATGTATATGTTCCGTACGGTAACATTGTTGCAGAATACAGGATGGATAATCCAAAATGGAGAGTCGAAAATCCGGACATCTTCAACTAACACGTTTTTACAGCCATAGAATTGTATCATGCAGGGACGGAGATAGTACCCTTCGCCAAATACACGCTCATAAACGGGGATGGAATCAATTCCCATTTGGCGGAGCCGGTCAACGGCGGGGCCTTGTTTGGCATGCCATCCGTTGAATGTGACAGCGCCGTTTCCGTCTAAAGTCCCTTTGCCGGTCAGTGCCACATTGGTACATTGGTAAGCGTAGATGAAAGGGGTGTAGTTGAAACATTCAGTTCCTTCCCATTTGGTCAGTACCATAGGGAGGTAATCAGAAGCTGCGGTTGAAAATTCCAGTCGTGCTCCTTCTACAATGTGTAGATTTACATTGCTTTTTAGGGTAATGGCACCTTTGATGAAATAATTTCCGGCGGGGATAAGTACTGTACCTCCCCCATTTTGGTTACATTTATTGATTGCCTCCAAAATTGCAGGACGACTGTCGAATGCTGTATCATTCTTGGCTCCGTAATCAGTTACGTTGTAAGTGCTGTCGGGAAAAGTGGGAGGTATGATATTCTTCAGGATTTCGGGCATCTTTGCCCATTGACCGCTTTCTTTTTTAGATGTTGTAGTACATGCAGATAAGAATAAGAGAAATAAATAGCCAAGTACGGATCGCTTTTTCATGATTTTTTAAGATTTATAATGTGCGGAACAAAAATACGGCTTTCTTTTTCGAATGAGTAGGACGAATTGACTTTTAAATTGGATTTTTTGATTCAAATAGTATGTTTATATTTACGGGGGACAATACGAATTGTGTGTAAAGTATGAGAGGGCGAAATGTAGGTGAAGTACCGATGAATAGAGGGATTGAGCGGATTTTACATTGGCGGGCAAAACAAAAACGACTTGTACCTTTTGTGTCCCAATGATGTCCCTGAAAAGAGAGGAAGGCGATTCTTTAAACGGTTTAAATGGAACATGAGGATAATGGGAGGGCTGAATTGATGCTTTTGCGGCACAATTCAGCCCTTTTTCTGTGTGTGGTGATAAATACTACTCCTGCGTGCTGCGAATAAGGTGAGATTGGCGAATAATGGCTCTACGGGTCATTTTAACGCCACCATCGGTGAGACCGGCATGTTGGAGGCTGCTTTGTTTGATGCCTATTTCAGCTTCGTTTAAGACAGTGTAGATGGCACTGATACTGCCGAAATAATAGTCTTTCTTCTCGAAAATGAGGTGTACGTGGATAACCTTGGTCATATTGTTAGTATTTAGAAGTTTTAAATACAAAGATATTCTATATAATAAATATATGGAAGTATTTAGGTAGGAAATATAAAGTATTTAAGGTGTTTTAGTGAAATGTTTGTTCAGGTGATTTAGAATGCCCGATCGCATGAAACGGGGATAGTGGAATATTTGTGATAGAAGTGTTAAATATGGGAATGGGCTTACTATTGGACTTACCTAAATGGGCTTACTATTATGTCTATATTGTTTACTTGTGCCTAAAATGGACTTACGATTTTGCTTGAAAAAACATGTGTTTTTTATAGTGATGTTTCCTTTTTGATGGCATTTTATGGGTGTTTTAATAATATTTACAGGGGGATAGTATAGGTGTTTTTATGGGTGTGTAGGTTGCAAAGGTTGTGTAAGTGGTTGATTAGTAGTTGTTATATGCATTATATGTGGTATATTCACGCCATAAACGTGCGCGCAGCGCATAATTTAGCAGGATGGAGCAGTTGGTAGCTCGCATGGTACCACACATGAGATCACAAGTTCGAGTCTTGTTCCTGCCGCAAACTATATTGAAGGTGTTGGAACGTTCCCGCTGATCAGCGCTCCGTCTGAGGGGATAAAACGTACGGAGATTGAGGTAAATTGATTGTTGGATAACAAATGCTCCCGGTTATTGTGCCGGGAGCTATTTCTAAAAACATGTTCAAGAAGAAGTATATAATATCAAAGAGTCAATTAGTAGGAATTGTTCGTCAGTTACGCTATTTGATGGATACTAAAAAAGCATCTGATAATATCGTAGGTTGGGAATTACGAATCATTCTATCAGACTTAGGCATTGATATTGAAGAAATGCCTATGCCTCCGCCTGACAAGTAATTACCTTTTATTACTGGATGATGAATCGGACTTCTCACTTGTTTTAGTTTGTGCCTTAGGAGGCGGTGGCGTTGAAATAGCTTTTGGTAACGAATTCTTCAACGCATCTGTACTATCATAAATAATAGCTGTTCTTTTTCCTTCTTTTATTTCCATAATTAGTCATATTTAGAGTAATATATTCTATCTACATATTTCTGAGATTCACTATCTATTTCAGTTTGCATTTTCGACGATATATGGTATACATATTTGTTGTAAATTGATGGTTTACCTACTTCTGTTTCTTTTAGTTGCAAAAATCGGTGGGCTGTATCGTCTTCAACTACAATTTCTTTGTCAAAATCATACCATATCAATTCTATAGAGTTCAAATAACCTAAATAGAAATCAGCCAATCTGTCTAATTCTGATAATTCTTTCTCTTCTTGGAGGAGATTGGGTACTATTTGTTTGGCTATAACTCCCATCGTTGCTAAAATAGACGTAATGGCTGGAATATATAGTGAAATAAAAGCACCCAAAGTTCCTATGCAAGATGAGCATGCAAGTAATGTATGATATGCTCTATTCCTTTTTCGCATTTTATCTGTATATTTTTGCAATCCAAGAATATAAGATTTACTTTGCTTTATCTCTTCGAAAATCCGATTCCTAATTATCATTGTATTTAAATTTTTCGTCTATTGGTTTTCTTGGTGAGGGAGCGGGACTATTGAAGGCTACTCTATTTTGAAATCAAATATTGGGAGAAAGCCACCTGAGCCTCCCGGTGATAAGAATAGGAAGCAGTATTCACCTTAATAACGAGAAATCTAATCTTGATAAGATGTGACTACTCCATCTTCAACATAAATATATTTGTTGTTCTTGGTATTTGAGACGGAATGTAAAGTGAAACCGATAGTATAGTAATGTGTGACTACGTCTCCATAGCACCATTGTTCGCTGACATGATCTGCGGTAACAGTTCGATTTATATCCAGTGGGGTTCCAATAGAGGCTTGAAGTTCATACTTATTCATGCCGATTACCACAGAACGCTCACTTACATATTTTCTATATTCATCTCTAATATTGGGGTCTATTGACACTATGAGCGACTTATCAGTAACAACATCTTTGTGTATATAACCCGTTTTATTCTTGTATTGCACTTTATAAAAAATGTATTTAATGGTATCCAATGCCAAAACTTGCACTTCTTTATCTTTAGGAATATAACCAATTTTTGTTTCACCAACGGTGACCTTATCTGATTTGCTTAAATCCATATCAGGGGAAAGCATATAGCATTTAAACTTAGTAGTAACCGTTTGTGCATTAGCGAAATCACTTGTGGTGATTAATAGAATACAAGCAAAAAGTGAAATTGTAATTTTATTCATAGATTTGTTTGTTTGAGATTTAATTATTTCGATATATTCTATCTATTCTTTTCTTTATGGGACATTTGCAGATGTCGCACTGTCTACATTGGGCGAAGAACGTTTCCTTGTAGATACATCCTTCGCATCGCCTAAATCCTTATTTTTCTCTTTGTGAGAAAGTACCGGTGGAGAGACTTCATATTGAGAGAGTTGGACCTTAAGAGCAGCGAGTTCCTCGCTCGTTGAACGAAGGTCAGACTGAAGCTGCTTATTTTCTGCATCTTTCTGATCAAGTTTATCCATGAGACGCAATACAACCATATCTGAAGGTGCAGATATAGGTTTATAGGGTTGTTGCGCTTGGTCTTCACATAGCATGGAACCGCGACCAGTAAGAAGCCAATCTGGATTTATAGGAAATTTCAATACAGTGTTTTGTATTGCCGTCAATCCTACATTACTTCTACCTTTTGATATTTCAGTAATCATAGAGGAACTAACCAATATAGAAGCCGCAAAGTCCTTGTTGTCAGCAACTATTTTTTCTTTAATGAGATAATCTAATACCTCAAGAAAACGTTTTGATAATTCGTTTACCATATAAATATTACAGAATACTGGAAAATATTTCCGCTTTTATTTTGTTTAATACAGAACACTGTATATATTTGCAACGTGATACAGATTTACAGCGCTCAAATATAAGAATTAAACTTTAAATAATATAGATGTATGAAGAAGATTGATTGGGTTGATCCCAAAATGAAGAGTGCGGCTTACGATCATCTGGTGAAGGTGTTCAAGGTTAAGAGACCTTGCGTGAGTCTTGCCATGAGTTTTAAGCGTAATAGTCTTGAAGCTGCGCAAATGAGGCACATGGCTGTGCAGGAACTTGGTGGGCGACTGCTGAGTGATGAAAATGTGGCTGTGGCTCCAGTGAAGGTGTTGGATGCCAAGGGTAATGTGAAGGCGGTGATAAAGAATGATGCGGTAACTTTATAAATGGGATGGATATGAAGAGTATAACAATTTCAGCAGATAATCTTTATATAGCGATATCTGCATACAAACAGTTAAGGACAATCAGCATTGATTTTGCTCCTATTATCAATAATGAAATTACTATCTATTTTAATGATTTTCGTTTTTATCAGTTGGTTGAGTTTCATATTTTAGATTTTTTCTTTTTATATAGGCTATGGTTAGTATGTATAAAGTGATTAGTGACATGTATGTGCTAAGCTTATTTAGTTTTTATATATTGGATCCGGGTTGCATATCCATATACTTTTGAAGCGCTGTATATGCGCGCGTATATATATTATGTGTCCCCCTTTCTCCCCTTCTTCCTTACCTTGAAAAAAGACGCTCTTCAACCTCTTTCACAATCAGCTGGTTACGGTAAAGTTTCATATTTCTTTCAAAAAAGTTTCCTATATATTTTGGCCG